>Ga0114933_10003678_pt1 | contig 14795 bp, 11 predicted proteins | sample 4SBtaG_FD_89691 | JGI IMG/M metagenome (GOLD analysis project Ga0114933, IMG submission 89691) | Deep subsurface microbial communities from Kolumbo volcano to uncover new lineages of life (NeLLi) - 4SBTROV12_W25 metaG | ecosystem: Environmental > Aquatic > Marine > Volcanic | place: Kolumbo... | reverse complement strand
GCTTTGGAATCCTCTAAAACTCTCCAAAGTCCTCCCGAATACGTTTTCACTAGTCTCTTTTGATAATCCTTCCCCAACAGCTGATAAAATACCGTGTGAGTATAATGAAGTCACTGATTCAGGTTAGAAGCAGAAATGAAAGCTGATATTGAAGCTTCAAAAGTGGCATCCTAGAAATTTCAATCCCCGCGACGGATCGCCTAGGAAATGAGAAGCAAGTCACGGACACTTAAGGTTTCATACGCCGCTCACGTGTTTGCCAAAAATATGGCCCTTTTCGGTGCTGGATACCCTTCGCATGTTAACTCTGGATCAACAGGATCCAGAAATTTTGATAGCGAATGAAATTTCATCCACCGGGTAGAACGCTGTTCGTACGTCGTGGTTTTACTTACATCGATAACACGCACACATCGAAAACCACATCGCTCCATCCATGAGACCAAAGTATCACAAGTCGGGATAAACCAAGTGTTACGCATCTTAGCGTAACGCCCTCTGGGCACCAGAACATGGTTCAAACCCCCATCGATAACTAAGGTTTCTAGAATAAGTTCACCACCTGGACGTAGACATCCTTGCAGCTCGTACAAGTGATCGATCGGCGACCTTCTATGGTACAAAACCCCCATGGAAAATACCGTATCAAATCCACGAAGATCCGTGGGCATGTCCTCGATTCCAATGGGTAAGACGTAAATTGGCCAAGAACCAGCGAATTGACGAACGGCGTAAAATTGCATTACATTCAATAATGCTGGATCGATTCCAACAACTAACTCGGCCCCGGCACCCACCATGCGCCAACAGTGATAGCCATTACCGCAACCCACATCCAAAACCAAACGACCTGTAAGTGGCGCCATATGATAACGCAGACGATTCCATTTCAAGTAAGACCGCCATTCCGTGTCAATGTGAATTCCAAAAATTTCATACGGGCCCTTACGCCACGGATGAAATTCACCAAGTAAATTTGTTAAACGCAGCGATATTTCTGCTGTGGGATCCGTTGCCTCTCCAATGATGATACGATCACTATCTAAACTAACCCTATCGGAATGAATTTCAGGCATTTGGTGCAAAATCGTTTGCCACCGAAGCAAATCACCATGTAATGATCGGTTAAAGGCTTGCACGATCTGAGGGCGAAGAGTGCGCACCCACGATCGTAAAAGACTACCCTCAAGTGCCTCATATAACGGATCGTAATCAATCATTTTATAGCAATTAAGGACGCAAAATTAAAATACTGAAACCAAACTTCTACGCTGGAGAATCCCAGTATTACTAGTCGCTCCTGATGTGCCTGCAAGGTTTCTGGGATCAAAACTTTTTCTAAAGCAGTGCGTTTTTGGCTAATCTCTAAATCGCTGTAACCCTGAGTTTTTTTAAAGGCATGATGCATTTCTTCATGTAGAACTTGTTGTTTCGGATCAAGGAAACACAACTTTTCCGACAAAATTAAAATTCCACCAGCGAGTAACCCATTGTATATCTTCGAAAGAAATTCAAATCGATGTTCGGGAGGAACAAACTGAAGGGTATAATTTAGCACCACTATGGATGCATTCTGCATTTTAATATCGCGAATATCAGCACAAATGGGGTAAATGGAAATATTGGTATTAATCGATTTAAGAACTTGTTGGCACCGATTAATCATTGCAAGCGACTTATCCACAGCAATGATAGAGCTGTTATTTTGTTTGATCTTAGATGCCATAGAAATTGCAGCTGCACCGGTAGAACAACCAAGGTCGTAACATAAGCTTTCGTTTTGAACGAAACGCTCACTAAGCGAACCAATGGCGCCAATTACCATTTCATAACCTGGCACCGACCTTATTATCATATCGTCAAAAATCGCAGCAACATTTTGATCAAAACAAAATTTAGGCAGGGTTTTTACAGGTTGTGCGTAAAGAGAATCTCGTTGGCTGGTCACTTTGAAACTAAATTGTTACAGAAAAAGCAATATGGTTGGTTTCGATATGACTGTAACAAATACTGACATCAACTTCGATTATAATGTTCTTAAATATATTGAGATTTCAGTTTATCCCCTGCATAACGATACAAAGAAGTTCCCAACTCATTAATTTACCCTATTAACAAATTGAAACACACCAAGGGCTGGGGAAAAATATTTCTATCCACTGGTTTTTGAAGTGTACCTGTCGTTGCTAACGACAGGTGTCGTTAAACTCAAAAAGTTCAAAATGGCTTACCGCTGAACTAGAATCCAATAATCGTTCCAAACGATATATTTTACTTTTATTTCTGGTTTTCAACGCAATCCAGTTTCCAACCTCGTATTTTAAAGGTAAAGTTAACAGACTTATTGATTTCATAGAAGTGGGAATAGCGGGTAACAAAAGGGCATTTGCATTTGTGATCTGTGTTAAAGCGGTCTCCGTATACTCAATAGCTAAATTATCAAGAAAATCTATCTGCGCCACTTCGGCCTCCCGCGACAGTAATTTGATCCCAAATGACAACCCTCCATCATAGGAGTATTCAAGCCAGCTAATCAAACCGATGTTGATTTTCGATTCATTCTCATAAATTCCAACTAAATCTCCTACCTTAACTTTAGAACTGCTCTTTTCCGAGTAGGTGAAACAATACCCTTTTGGGCTGGAATTTCCGCCTTTATATATATGGACAATGTCTTCAAGGTGTAGAATTTCATTATTGGCATCCGCAGGCCATCTATCAGTTGTGGAAACCTGTGTTCGTGAATCATTCAAAAGGGTCGTTAGAATGCTGTTGCTTCTACTAACCTTTCTACCATCATCTGTATCACTATGCTCTAGTTCAAACTCGTCAACTAAATCTAGTTTAGTAATTGATTTTCCCTGTTTACCTCGCACTTTGAATGTATTTGAAAAAACAGCTATCAAATGATCTAAGCCAAAGACTAATTTGTATTCCTTAGTTTCAAGCAAACGTGTAAACTTCCGCTCTTGAAGTACTACAAGTCGTTGAAGAACACTTTCTAGAATTGTGGCATTAGGTAAGGCGTAAGTAGCTGACTCGTTATCTAGAGCAGCAGATGGAACAGTCCGCTCGCCAAATAAACGCACCATTGGTTCAGTCGACAAATAACGATAGGCCCCGCTATCAACGATTGTCTTACCATTAGCCAAGCGCCTAGGTGGTTCGTCCAAATCTAATTTAAAGTAATGAGAAGCGATGTTATCGTCAACTTCACGATTAACAGGTCTTAACGCAGCGTGACCAGCAAATTTAACCAGGAAATTATAAATTTTTAATATGTCATGCTGTTGGTAATGGAAAGTCTCGCTCAGTGCAAATAGCAAGATCGATTTGAAAACATCCTCCACGGAGGATTCTGTTTGAGTTTCATTATCTTTGTTTCGCACATTATGAATATCGTTTCGTTCGGCAAAACTAAAAAGTCCATATACTTCTTTCCACGACTCAAATTCTCGGACTTGATAAAGCAAGCCTTGCCGAACCATTACCAGCGAATATGACTGAAGTGCACGATGTAGTGTACGGGCACGGAGTAAATTATTGAAATGAATCTGGTCAGTAAAAGACTTTTCCATACTCACTAATTCATAACCATGTGCCAGCTCACGTTGAAATTCAATACTATTGACGGCAGACTCGTAGGTTTTTTCTTCAAATGGGAATCTGGCCCCAACAAATTGAGATTCTAGCTTTTGTGAGAGTAAAAATACGGTAGGCCTTAGTTCTTCTAGTGTCTCAAAACGGGTAATTGCAGGCATGGACTGCCTATTAAGTGCTTTCAGGCTCGGGAGCACTAAACCACAGCAGCGTTGTATATCGGTAACGGGAAGCTCACTAACCCAGCGGTTTACATCGCGTTCTAGAAGTTTGAATGGAAGGGACACGTCTTGAAATGACGCATTCTGCAATTCAGCCTTTTTCATTTTGTAATACCACCTATATTTTGAAATTAACGAAGGAGTTATCCATTAATTATAGTGGGTAAAACAATGCTTAAAATTCGGCTTTAAGTTCGTTGTATTCTGTAACGAGATGTTTTCGAAATACCTCCACTTTGGAGCTGTCGCCACGTTGAGATCTCGGAAGATCTACTGATACATCGTGGACAAGTGTCATTGGCGATTCGGAGAGGACCAACAAGCGGTCGGATAGGACAATCGCTTCCCGCAAATCATGGGTCACAAATAATACGCTAAGCGGTCGTTGCTCCCATATTTCCAATAGGAGCCGACGTACTCTTCCGGCCGTCAATGGATCTAGCGAAACAAAAGGCTCGTCCATAATTAACAAGTCGGGTTGGATTGCGAATGCCCGAGCCAATGCAACACGCCGACTCATACCCAAAGATAACCTTTCAGGATAGGCATGAGCGACATCGGCAAGTCCCAAAGTCTTCAACAATACGTCGATTTGCTCAATATTGTCACCTGGCTGAAGGACCAATTCTATATTCTCCCTGGCTGTACGCCAGGGCAATAGCCTTGGATTCTGAAAAACATAACCAATCGTTGGTTCAGATTTGCATTTTTGGGAAATTTTAATGTTACCTTCAAAATTTTTATCCAAACCACCAACAATGTTGAGTAAAGTAGTTTTACCGCATCCGGAAGGGCCGACCAAGCAGACAAACTGATTTGTCGTGAGGGAAAATTTCAGATTTTCAATGACAATGCGCTGTTTCGCTTTACCAACCGTAGGATAAATTTTCTTACAAATATCGATGTCTAAGCAGGTCATCGCCTCCACCGTTGAGATCGCACTTCAAGAGGCTTAAGGATGGCAACTTCAATCAATTGAATGATGACGATAAACGCTATGGTATATGCCAGGATCTTTGGCACATCAAATAGTTGGAAAAAAAGGTGGAGTTGGTAACCCATGCCGTTGCTTCGCCCGAGAAGTTCGACAACCAGCACAATCTTCCAAATTAGAGAAAGTCCTGTGCGTGAAGCCGCCATCATAAAAGGAAACAACTGCGGCCAGATGATGTGACGTATAGTTTTAATAGTGCTAAAACGATAGGCTTGGCCCATTTCCGTCAAATCTCGATTTAGCGCACGAGTTCCTTCCCTAAGTGTTACCACAACGTTGGGCAATTTATTGACGACTACGGCCAATATGGCTGCTGTTTCAACCAACCCGAACCACACGTAACAAAGAATGATAGTCACCAGCGCTGGAATATTTAAAAATATCACCAACCAACTATCAAAAAAACGGTCAGCCTTTTTATGTCTGCCTAGGAAAATACCTAGAGCTGTACCTAGAATCATTGCTAGAATAAAGCTAACGCCCAATCGAGCTAAAGTGATTCCCAAATGGTAAGGCAGCTCTCCTGATTTTAATTCCATCCATAAAACTTGCGCGACAACTAGGGGTGACGGCAGAAGTGAGGAATTGAATACCCACGAACACAACTCCCAGATGGCTAACAACAGGATCAATGAAGCCGAAGATACGGCAAGATTAAACCGCATTAGCCAAGCAGTAGGATGTTGTGATTCAGTAATTCCAAAATGTTCCTTTGTCCAATTCGGAAGAACCACCCGTTAATTTTTCACCGCCCATTCTATAAAGTAAATTGAAAATTTTTGTCGCGGCATTTCGCTCATTAGCCCCCCATTGTTGAATTCGCCCTTCACAATAGCGTTGTCGCATAAGGGCCTGGGTTTCTATTCGGACAACACGGGTTAAGGGTGTAATGTTTTGCCATACACGGTCATTTGTACATAAAAGGTCTTTTGCTTCCCTAGATGCAAACAAAAATTTTGATAAAGCTACTTTATTTGAGGTTGCCCATTTTTCACTAAAAACGTACCCAAGGCTGGGTACCTGTTCGGTAATTCCGAGACCTTGCAAAATATCTTGGGTGTCCAATATTCGCTTAAAACCTCGAGCCTCTAGTCTAACCGCATAGTGCCAATAATTTATAAGCGCATCCAAATTTCCCCGCTGAATTTGATCATTCAGCAACGGAGGTGCAGCAAATACTTTATCTACCGATTGATCAAGGTCAAACCGGCTTTCTTTTTCCACCAACGCACGCAATAACAACCAATTTTTATCGAGTCCTCCACCCGCAATTCCTATCCGCTTGCCTTTTAAGTCCCGAAAGGTTCGAACTTTCGAATTGCTTGGAACAACTAAAGCCCCGGCCGAGTTGGAATAAGGCGCAAATACAAAATCTGATTCGGTCGCACGTTGACGCGAGACCCATATCCAGTCAGAAACGATAATATCTACAGCCTTCGAATGAAGCGCAATTTTTCCTGCCTGTGGATTGGAGAGTAAATGATGCTTTAAAATTAGACCATATTGTTGTTCCAATCTTTCCTGTTTCATGACTGCAAGTTCCCACTTCAGCGTCCCAAATGCCACCACACCGATGCGGATTGCTTTGCTCGAATTGTCGGCAAAACCTTGGTTGGAAATCCCCCACAAAATAAAAAATAGCAATATCAATCTATTCAAGGTCGTTGGATTTTAGTCATTTGTAGAATCAATAAAACAGTACTGTAATGATATTGAAAATCTTCCAGGGATATAATTCTCGCTGAAGAAGCAAAAGATCATCATTGTTGCCCCCACTTCAGCTTGGAGCAACGCCGCTCTCGATATGCGGAGTGAGTGACAATACAATGATCATCAGAATGATGACATATTTTATCGAGCAAAGCTGATTGAATCGAGGAAACATGAAAAATAATCCTTTCCTTTTGATACTTTCATGCCAAAATATTGAATAGAATCAAATGACATATAGAATTCAAAATGGTAGCGAAATCTGATTTTGTCCATCGGGTTGTCAATCATGCAGATGTCGATCCCGAAGAAACCGGAGAGTGGCTGGATGCGCTAGAAGCTGTTATTGAAACTGAAGGCATCGAGCGTGCGCACTATTTGATTCAGCGTTTACTGAATAAGGCTCGTCGATCAGGAGTCAATATACCCTATTCGGCAAATACCGCGTATATCAATACAATACCACCACAAACCCAGACAAAAAGTCCAGGCGATGCAGGCCTGGAACACCGAATTCGCTCGTATATCCGGTGGAATGCTATCGCAATGGTAGTTCGGGCCAATCGTATTTCGCCGGAATATGGGGGGCATATTGCTAGTTTCGCGTCATCCGCGACACTCTATGATGTCGGCTTTAACCATTTCTTTCATGCACCTAATAAGGAACATGGTGGAGATCTGGTATTGATCCAAGGTCATTCCGCGCCGGGAATATACGCCCGTGCTTTTATGGAAGGGCGCTTGACTGAAGATCAGCTACTCAAATTTCGCCAAGAAGTCGGTGGAAATGGATTGTCATCCTATCCACATCCGTGGCTGATGCCTAATTTCTGGCAATTTCCAACTGTTTCCATGGGACTCGGTCCAATCATGGCTATCTATCAAGCCCGATTTATGAAATATCTACATGATCGGAAAATTGCTAATACCGACCGACGAAAAGTATGGGCATTTATGGGTGACGGTGAAATGGATGAACCTGAATCTAAAGGTGCGATCAGTATGGCGGGTCGGGAGAAACTGGATAACCTAATTTTCGTTGTCAATTGTAATTTACAGCGTCTCGATGGCCCTGTTCGTGGTAGCGGAAAAATAATCCAGGAATTGGAAGCCGATTTCAGGGGCGCCGGATGGAACGTAATCAAAGTTGTTTGGGGTTCGTATTGGGACCCATTACTAGCAAAAGATACCCAAGGTCTGCTTTTAAAACGTATGGAAGAAGCAGTGGATGGAGAATTTCAAAATTATAAAGCGAAGGATGGCGCGTATACCCGCAAGCATTTTTTCGGCAAATACCCGGAATTGTTAGAAATGGTGGCACATATGTCGGACCAGGATATCTGGCGGTTGAATCGAGGAGGGCACGATCCTCACAAAGTCTATGCTGCCTATGCAGCAGCCGTGGCACATACAGGTCAGCCTACGATCATATTGGCCAAGACCATAAAGGGATATGGCATGGGTTCCGCTGGAGAAGGTTTGAACAGTACCCACCAACAGAAAAAAATGGATGTTGAGGAACTCAAGGCGTTTCGCAACCGATTTAATATTCCCATTTCTGATGCCGATATTGACGAATTACCTTTTTACAAACCACCGGACGAAAGTCCAGAATTGGTTTACTTAAATCAACGAAGAAAGGCACTGGGTGGTTATCTTCCAACTCGCCGAATGGATGCGCCGTTGTTACAAATTCCAGATCTTAGCGTATTTGATTCGGCGCTTAAAGGAAGTGGGAATCGCGAAATATCGACAACGATGGCCTTTGTTCGCATGCTGAGTGAACTATTGCGCGACAAAAAACTGGGCAACTACATTGTACCTATCGTGCCCGATGAAGCGCGGACCTTCGGTATGGAAGGTCTATTTCGCCAATACGGCATCTACTCGTCGGTAGGACAACTATACGAACCAGAGGATGCTGGTCAAATTATGTATTATCGTGAGGATAAAAGTGGCCAAATTTTGGAGGAAGGCATCAACGAGGCGGGTGCACTTTGCTCTTGGATCGCCGCGGGAAGTGCTTTCAGCAACCACGACACGCAAATGATACCGTTCTTCATCTTTTATTCCATGTTTGGTTTTCAGCGTGTCGGTGATCTAATATGGGCAGCTGCAGATATGCAAGCTCGAGGATTTCTTTTGGGGGGGACTGCTGGGCGTACAACGCTGGCTGGGGAAGGATTACAACACCAGGATGGGCAAAGTCACTTGTTGTCATCCACTATTCCGAATTGTGTTTCTTACGATCCAGCCTTCGCCTGTGAGTTAGCGGTCATTATCCACGACGGTCTCCGAAGAATGTATCAGGAAGGTGAACGCATTTTCTATTACATCTCAGTGATGAATGAAAACTATTCCCAGCCGGCTTTACCGCCAAAATCTGAACGGGGTATTCTTAAAGGTATGTACCGGCTTAAGAAAAACAAGAAAAAAGCTGATGTTCAACTATTGGGCAGTGGAACCATCCTACGCGAAGTTATTGCGGCAGCGGAACTGTTGACGACCGATTTCAATATTTCTGCTGATATTTGGAGCGTAACCAGTTTTAGTGAATTGCGCCGAGAAGGAATGGAAAAGGAACGTTGGAATACTTTACATCCTAACGCAAAACAAAAAACTAGTTACGTACACCAGTGTTTAATCAACACCAACGGCCCAATAATTGCGGCTAGCGATTATATGAAAATAGTTGCCGACCAGATCAGATTCATGATACCAAGAACCTACACCGTTTTGGGTACTGATGGTTTCGGCCGCAGCGATAGTCGTAAAGAGTTGCGGCGGTTTTTTGAAGTTGATCGATACTTTGTTGTGGTATCGGCGCTCAAAGCTTTAGCCGATGATGGAAAAACTCCAGTTGCAACAGTAAATGAAGCAATTTCAAGATATAAGATAGATCCTGAACGACCCAATCCCGAAACTGCTTAATCGGTAATCGACGCTATGCCAAATTCCACAGTCGAACACGATATTCGTGTCCCGAATATCGGAGATATCTCTGAAGTCGAAGTCATTGCGGTTCTGGTAAAGGTGGGTGACAAAGTAAAGGCCGAAGATTCCTTGATTACAGTGGAAAGCGATAAAGCTTCGATGGATATACCGTCACCTCTCACAGGTACTGTTAAATCGCTAAGTATTAGTGTAGGTGACCAAGTCAGCGAAGGCAGCCCGATTCTAGTATTAATAGCCGACAAATCTCCCGAGCCCCCAGAATCAAAACTATCGGATCCAGTTCCAGAAAGTAATGGAGCAATCGCTTCTATCCGCGCGAACGATGACAATCCCATCTTGGAAGAAATCGCTATCGGTAATCAATCTTTAAACCGTGCTTTAGAAACTGCTCAAGAATCAATGCCCGTACAAGTTGTCGGTCACAAACCCCATGCCAGCCCTTCGGTTCGGCGGTTTGCCCGAGAACTAGGTGCCGAACTAGACAAAATAAAAGGAACCGGAAGAAAAGGACGAATTTTACAATCGGATGTAAAAGCGAACATAAAACGGACAATGGACAATGCGGAGAAGTCAGCCGAAAGTGGAATTGGTTTCACCAAAATGCCTGAGATCGATTTTTCTCAATTCGGTAGTATCAAAGTCGAACCTCTCTCAAAAATTAAAAAACTCACGGGCTCCAATCTTCATAGAAACTGGGTAACAATTCCCCACGTTACCCAACACGATGAGGCGGATATCACGGATTTAGAAGTATTTCGAAAATCACTCAAAGCCCAAGCGGAACAAGAAAAGGTCAAAGTTACCTTGCTACCGTTTCTAATGAAGGCAGTGGTTTATGCTCTTAAAAAATTTCCAAGCTTCAATGCATCGCTGGATTCCAGCAACGAACAATTGGTATTGAAGCAATATTTTCACCTAGGTATCGCAGTAGATACTCCCGATGGGTTAGTCGTACCAGTCATTAGGGAAGTCAACCAAAAAGGAATATGGGAGCTGGCGATAGAATTGGCAAAAATCAGTGAACGAGCCCGAAACAGAAAGCTAACCCCGAATGAGATGCAAGGGGGATCATTTACCATTTCAAGTTTGGGAGGTATATCGGGAACTGGTTTTACCCCTATAATCAATGCACCTGAAGTCGCAATTCTCGGTATATCGCGAGCAAAGTCTCAAGCAGTCTATAAACAGGAACAGGAAGTTGTTGCCACAAGGCTCATGTTACCACTATCCCTTTCCTACGATCATCGTGTCATTGACGGCGCTGAAGCGGCTCGGTTTACCCATTTTTTAAGCCAAGTATTGTCTGACCTACGGCGTATGTTGCTTTGATTTGCCGTCGAAAAACTCTCGTACTATCAATCAATTGATAAGAATACCCTTTATGAATAAGATTTATGACAAATAAAAGCATGGATAATCACACAGAAGTACTAATTTTAGGAGGTGGTCCTGGGGGGTATACCGCCGCTTTCCGTGCTGCCGATTTGGGTAAACAGGTCACGTTGGTGGAGCGTTATCCATTACTGGGAGGTGTATGCCTAAATGTTGGTTGTATTCCGTCGAAGGCCCTGTTGCATATTGCACAAGTTCTACACGAAGCTGATGCTCTGGCTAAACAGGGTGTCAGCTTCGACAAACCGAATATCAACCTTGATAAAATCCGGTCCTGGAAGGAGGGTGTATCGTCTGCACTTACGAAAGGGTTAGCGGGTTTGGCTAGACAACGTAAAGTTACAGTGATTCAAGGTACCGGAAATTTTGTCTCCGATAGAGCATTAGAAGTCAAAACGCAGAATGGTCTCCAAAACATCTCTTTTGACTCAGCCATCATCGCGGCCGGTTCCCAAGCATCTAAGATTCCAATATTTCCCAATGATGATACTCGGCTAATGGATTCTACCGATGCGTTGCTGTTGGAGGAAATCCCTGAAAACTTATTGATTGTAGGTGGTGGAATAATTGGCCTTGAAATGGCGACCGTATACCATGCTCTTGGATCAAGAATTACCATAGTAGAATTGCTCGACCAGCTCATTCCAGGTTGTGACTCAGATCTAGTAAGGCCACTACATCAGCACATAAAACGCCAGTATGAAAACATCTTTCTGCAAACCAAAGTCGTCAAGATAACGCCCCAGAAAACAGGTCTTAAGGTCTTTTTTGAAGGCAAAGATGCACCCAAATCACAGTTGTTTGACCGAGTACTCGTTGCCGTTGGCCGCCGCCCAAATGGTGGAGTAATAAACGCGGAGGCCGCGGGTGTAAACGTCAACGATTCAGGTTTTATTCCGGTAGATGAAAATCAAAGGACTAATATTCCCAATATCTACGCTATCGGCGATATCGTCGGAAATCCAATGCTCGCCCATAAGGCTACCCACGAAGGAAAAATTGCTGCAGAAGTAATCGCTGGACTACCGTCGGCCTTTCAAGCATTAACGATTCCCTCGGTCGCCTATACCGATCCAGAAGTCGCGTGGATGGGCTTAACGGAAAACGAAGCCAAAGCCCAAGGGATCGATTACGAAAAAGCAGTGTTCCCGTGGGCGGCCAGTGGCCGCTCACTTAGTATAGGTCGCAAAGAGGGTGCAACGAAACTAATTTGCGAGAAAGAGTCCAAACGTATACTTGGGGCAGGAATAGTAGGCACAAATGCAGGTGAACTGATTGCCGAAGCGGTGCTAGCCATGGAAATGGGTGCTGATGCCGAGGATATAGGACTGACGATTCATCCGCATCCAACCCTGTCTGAAACATTAGGGTTTGCAGCAGAGATGATAGAAGGATCGATTACGGATCTGTTTTTGAAAAAACGCTAAGGAATAGTCAGCATCTTTTTCAAGATGAACTAGTGCGCGCAAAAGAATAGAAGGATATAACATCGCCGGATTGAAGTGCGAAACCATGCACACGTAAATCCGGTCTTAAAACATTATTTTTGTATTGCTATTGGAAACCCTCTTTAAATAACGTGATCAGACCATTATTACCCATTCGGGAGTATAGCCTGAAGTAAAGATGAGGAGACATGCGATGAGGGAGATAAATAAAAAAAGTTTGGATGCGTTCATGTTGTTAATCATCGTTTTGGTTTAATTGACATTTGCCAGTGGTTAGAACAGTGTTGCTTACTACCCATACGTCGGAGACATTAGGTCTTATTACCGAAGTGTCGTAAGAACCACTCATTTCTTACTTTAGATAATCGATTTTTTGTCAGATTTCAGACAAAATACATCGCATTACTTTTCGGATTTCACGTTTTGAGGAATTTATAGCATATACGTTATATAAATACATCGGGGAATGGGACGCTTAGAATTGGTTAAATGGCCAATTTTCAGTAGCCATATGGGCTAAAATGTATTGGAACTACCTCCTACTCTTTCTCGGTAAGCAGACGCTAGGTCAACCTTTGCAAGGTCAGCACTCGCTGTAACGATCAAGCACGAAAAACAGCGATCAAACCAGATTTTTAGGAGCTAGAAAAAAGGATTGACGAACACTATCCCAATTTTGTAGAACTACCCCCCCCGAGATCGTCAATAACAGGGCAAATTAGTCTCCATCAAGCTCCGTATTGACCAAACTTCATAAAGGAAGAGCTAAATAGCTTGAATCAATCGGGATAAAAATCCTTAAAACGGTAAGGATCCAACTGAATTGATAGAATTTTAGAACCTAGAAGGATAATTCGCCCGTGATAACGACTGTCGCCCGTTGAGGTAAATTCAAATCTATACGAGCGCCATACTCGAATCTTTCTCATTTCATCGCGTTTAAACCAAAGACGGTTAAGGACGATACATTCGTCCAGCAATTGGACATCCATATTTTGGCAATGAAATTTCGTTGCCGCCAATGCAATCTCCCTAATGCCTGAAGCGCTCCACCAATAATAAACGGTGAATACCAATACTGCACATAGCATCAGGTCATCAACCATTGTCCTTATTCATCCTTAATCCTATTTTTTCAATACTCATCTATCATTGTCGAACAATATTTCTAACATATGCCCAAGCTGGCTGAATTTAACTTTCAAATGTATTCCTGTTATTGAAGACATGGTATATTTTTCAGCTACTAGTTTTGATGTGAGGCATAATCAATTTGTTAAAACCCACTCCCACTAACTACAAAGTTAGATTCGAAACTAATGCTTACTACAATCTATCCCTATTCGATAAGCGTTTTCTTTATCGAATAATGTAGTCTTAGTCCTGCTATGATGCTCGCTATAATCACACTTTAAAGGCACTCCTATGGAATTTCGTAACCTCGGCAATACCGATATTAAAGTTAGCACCATTTGTCTTGGCAGTATGACATGGGGCCAACAGAACACAATGCACGATGCCTTTGAGCAACTCGATTATGCGCGTTCACAAGGCATCAACTTCATCGATACTGCAGAAATGTATTCAATTCCCCCCACCCCGGAGACTTACGGTATCACAGAATCCATTATTGGCGAGTGGCTCACACAACAAGGTAATCGAAATGAAATAATTCTTGCAACAAAAATTATAGGACCCGCAGATCAATGGATGCCCTATATTCGGAATGGTAAATCCCGATTTGACAGAAGCAACATTGAGCAGGCCATAAACGGAAGCCTGGAGCGTCTTAAAACAGATTACATCGATCTGTACCAATTGCACTGGCCTGAGCGAAAAACCAATTTCTTTGGGCAGTTAGGTTTTACCGTACAACAGGAAGAAGAATCTGCTTCCGTAGAAGAAACATTAGGGGTATTAAAGGATCAGATTCAAGCAGGTAAAATACGCTATGTTGGTTTGTCCAACGAAACACCTTGGGGTGTTATGAAATTTATCGAGATTGCCGAAAAACTTAATCTGCCACGGGTCGTCAGTGTGCAAAACCCTTATAGTTTACTAAATCGTAGTTATGAAATCGGATTGGCGGAAGTTTCGTATCGAGAAAAATGCGGTCTGCTCGCGTACTCGCCCCTGGGATTTGGTGTTCTTTCGGGAAAATACTTGAATAACCAAAAGCCCGAAGGCGCACGACTGACACTTTACCCCGATTATGCACGGTACACAAAGTCAACAGCAATCGCTCCAACTGAACAATATGTACACCTTGCCAACAACTCGGGCCTAAAGCCCGCACAACTGGCACTTAGCTTTATCAATAGCCGCCCCTTTGTAACCAGTAATATCATTGGTGCAACCACCCTACGACAGCTACGTGAAAATATTGCCAGTATCAATATAAATTTATCGCAAAACATCATTGATGAAATTGAACGTATTCATGGGATTTATCCGAATCCAAGCCCCTAGGAGGCT
>Ga0114933_10003674_pt1 | contig 14808 bp, 10 predicted proteins | sample 4SBtaG_FD_89691 | JGI IMG/M metagenome (GOLD analysis project Ga0114933, IMG submission 89691) | Deep subsurface microbial communities from Kolumbo volcano to uncover new lineages of life (NeLLi) - 4SBTROV12_W25 metaG | ecosystem: Environmental > Aquatic > Marine > Volcanic | place: Kolumbo... | reverse complement strand
TCGATGCCGGTCTTCTGTTCCGGGGGAGTCATGGTCGGCTCCTCAGTGAGATTCGCGGGTGACGACGTCGCCGGACGCGCCCACCAGGAAGTCGCAGTCCACGCCGCGGTCGGCCTGCTCGACCGTCGTGACGTACAGTCGTCCCCAGCCGCGTTCGTGGCGCGGCGCGGGTGCAGCCCACATCGATCGACGTCGATCGAGTTCGTCGGCGGGGACGTTCAGCTCGAGCCGGCCGCCGGCGACGTCCAGGGTGATGGAGTCGCCGTTCTGGACGACGGCGAGGGGCCCGCCGACGGAGCTCTCGGGGGCCACGTGCAGGACGACCGTCCCGAAGGCCGTCCCGCTCATGCGCGCGTCGGACACGCGGACCATGTCGGTGACCCCCTGCTCCAGCAGCTTCTTCGGCAGGGCCATGTTCCCCACCTCGGGCATGCCCGGGTAACCGCGGGGACCGCAGCCCTGCAGGACCAGGACGGAGTCGGCGTCGACGTCGAGATCGGGGTCGTCGATGCGGGCCTTGTAGTCCTCGATGGAGGTGAAGACGACCGCGCGGCCGGTGTGCTGGAGGAGGTCCGGGGTGGCGGCGGCGGGCTTGATGACGGCGCCGTTCGGGGCGAGGTTGCCGCGGAGGATGCGCAGGCCGGCGTCCGCGAGGAGGGGGTCCGAGGCGGGGCGGATGACCCCGCGGTCGAAGCACTCGGCGGCCGCGATGGAGGTCGACAGGGGGGTGCCCGCGACGGTGAGGGCGTCGCCTTCGATGCAGTCGAGCTCGGCGAGGACCGCGGGCAGGCCTCCGGCGTAGTGCAGCTCCTCCATGAGGAAGCGGCCGCCGGGCATCAGGTCGACGAGCAGGGGGACGTCGCGGCCCACGGCCTCCCAGTGGTCCAGGGAGAGCTCGACACCGACACGTCCCGCGATCGCGAGCAGGTGCAGGACGGCGTTGGTGGAGCCCCCGACGGCGGCGACGGTGCGGATGCCGTTGCGGAAGGCGGCGGGGGTGAGGATCTTCGCCGGGGTCAGCTCCTCGTCGACCATCGCCACGGCGCGCTTGCCCGTGGCGAAGGCGAGGGCCTGCCGGTGCGCGTCCACGGCGGGGATGGTCCCGTTGCCGGGGAGCGCCATGCCCATCGCCTCCACGGCGCAGGCCATCGTCGAGGCCGTCCCCATGGTCATGCAGGTGCCCCGACTGCGAGAGATGCAGCGCTCGGCCGACGTGAACTCCTCGGCGGACATCGTGCCCGCGCGCACGGCCTCGCTGAACTTCCAGATGTCGGTCCCGGAGCCGATCGCGCGGCCCCGGAAGCGGCCGTTGAGCATGGGCCCGGACGAGACCACGAGCGTCGGCAGGCCCACCGAGCAGGCGCCCATGAGCTGGCCCGGCGTGGTCTTGTCGCAGCCGCCGAGCAGCACGACGGAGTCGATGGGGTTGCCCCGGATCGACTCCTCGACCTCCATCGCCAGGAGGTTGCGGAAGAGCATCGCCGTGGGCCGCATCTGGGTCTCGCCCAGGGACATGGCGGGGAACTCGACGGGGAAGCCGCCCGCCGCCCACACGCCGTTCTTCACGTGCTGGGCGAGGTCGCGGAGCCCCGAGTTGCAGGGCGTCAGCTCGGACCACGTGTTGCAGATCCCGACGATGGGGCGGCCGTCGAAGGCCTCGTCGGGGTAGCCCTGGCCCTTCATGAACGCGCGGTGGATGAAGCCGTCCTTGTCGGCCTTGCCGTACCACTGCGCGCTGCGGCGGTTCTTCTTCGGGTCGGTCATGCCGCGCCTCCGGAGCGCGCGATGACGTCCACGTAGGCCTTCGCGCCGTCTCGGAGCGTGCGCTCCTGGGTGGCGCGATCGACGCCGAAGAGGCCGAAGCACGGGCCCCACCCCTCGGCCCACTCGAAGTTGTCGAGCAGCGACCAGTAGTGGAAGCCGCGGACGTCCACCCCGTCGTCCATGGCTCGCTTCATCGCGTAGGTGTAGCGGCGGATCCAGTCCGCGCGTCGGTCGTCGCGGTCGTCCGGGATGCCGTTCTCGGTGACCATCACCGGCTTGCCGAGCCGGCCGATGCGCATCAGGGCGCGGTGGAAGCCTTCGGGGTAGACGCAGTACGCCATGTCGCAGACGACGTCGCCCGGCCGCGCGAGCACCGCGAAGGGCGGCTCGCGGTCCATCAGCAGGCGCACCATCACGTGCGAGTAGTAGTTCAGGCCCACGAAGTCGAGGGACTCGGTGATGCCGGGGATCTCCTCGCGCAGGTGCACGAACCCGGGGATGCGGACCTCGAAGACGCCGGTCTTCAGGCACGTCAGGACGGACTCGTTGTAGGCGTGGTCGGCGACGCGGCTGAGGATCCACTGGCCCAGGTGCCACCGGTCGAAGGGCTCGATCTGGAAGATGTTCTTCACGAGCGCGATCTCGGTGCGCTCGCCGCCGGGCATGGCCTTGATGGCGGCGTAGATGCGGGCGTGGCTGTGCATGAGGTTGCACAGGACGCGGGCGTATCGCTTCGCCGACTTCACGCCGGGGGGGAAGACGCCCAGGGCGTACCCCATGAGCGAGTACGGGCCGGGCTCGTTGTGGGTGTTCCAGCGCGCGACCTTGTCGCCGTACTCGGCGAAGGCCTTCTCGGCGAACCGCACCAGCAGGTCGACGTTCTCGAGCTGCTCGAAGCCGCCCTTGTCGGCGAACCAGATCGGGTCGCTGAAGTGGTGGAGGGTGACCATCGGCTCCACGCCGTGGGCGATGCAGGCGTCGATCACGTCGTGGTAGTGGGCGAAGGCGGCCTCGTCCCAGGTGCCCTCTTCGGGCTCGCAGCGGGACCACTCGAGGCTGAAGCGGTAGCTCGTCGCGCCGAGCTCCTCCTTCATGCGGCGGATGTCGTCGGCGAAGCGCTCCCAGTGCTCGACGGCGTTCTCGGAGCGGTGGCCGTGGAGGATGCGGGGCTTGCCCTTCGCGTCGGTGGCGTGCTCCCAGCGATGCCACTGGTTGTTGGTGTTGCCGCCCTCGACCTGGTGGGCGGCCGTCGCGGTCCCCCACACGAAGTCCTTCGGGAAGGAGACGTCGGCGTCGATCGCGGACCAGTCCCAGCGCACCTCGGGGTGGGCGCGGTGGAGCCGAGAGACGACGACGGCGTAGGCGACGACGAGCGCCGCCGCGATGAGGGCGGGGATCATCCGGGGGCCTACAGGTTGTTGGTGATCCAGTCGTCGAGGTCGCCCGACGAGCTGCGCATGGAGTTGCCGGTGACGTTCAGGGCGACGTCCGGGTCCACGCCGGACTGGGTGGCGACCATCCAGGTGCTCTGCAGGCGCCAGTGGCCGCCGCCGTCCTTGGGCAGGAAGACGTTCAAGTAGAAGGAGAAGTCGACGTCGAGGGACTGCTGGGAGACCTCGGGCTTCTCGAGGATCCAGTTGCGCTGCTGGTAGGCGCGCAGGCTCTCGGACTCGGCCCACACGTACTGGTTCCAGAGGTGGCTGCGGGAGGTGACGCCGGGGGCGAAGGTGGCGAGGTAGCGCTCCTCCGCTTCGAGCGTGGCGCACTCCACGGCGAGGAAGCAGTCGGTGTCGCCGACGACGGTGCGCTCGACCTCGCTGTAGGTGTCCCCGTAGACGTCTTCGATGGAGACGGCGGTGTTGGCGAAGGCGGCGTCGTCCACCGAGTGGACGCTCTCGGTGATGACGGCGAGGCCGATGAGGCCGCGGGTGTCGCGGTCCTGGTCGTCGAGGTTGTCGACGGTCTCCTCGGAGAGCTGGGAGATCTCGTACTTCTCTTCGAGGGCGTCGCCGTGCTCCTCGACCCAGGCGGAGAAGGCGGTGACGCCGGCGGCGAGGACGAGGGGGTCCTCGGCGTCGTGGTTCTCGTAGAAGTAGACGACGAGCTCGTCGAGCGTCTCGGGCGCCTCGGGCAGGGGCGCGCAGCCCGCGACGAGGAGCGGAGCAAAGATCGTGGTGAGGCGTCGGAGCTTCATGGCGACCATGTTCTACGCGCGCAGGTCACAGAGGTGTGACGAAACATAACGAGCGTTCGAAGAAGTTGTGAAGATCCTGCGACGTCCGGTCCTGGGGGTTGTGGCTCGCATCTCGGGGTGAACGACGTATTCGGGCGAGCTGCGAGCTCAGCGACGTGTCTGTACGGCGCGCAGCCTCGCTTGCCGCCGCACGGCCTCGACGAGGGCGGGGGGCGGCTGGAGTAGTCGAAGTCGTTTGACCGCGGCGCGGGAGATGCCGAGGGCCCGTGCTGCCGTCGCGGGTCCGGTGAACTCCTCCGCGATGGCGACTGCGGCGGCTCGGGCGGCCACGGCCTCCGGACGCCGTCCCCGGACGTGGGGCAGGCAGGCCGCTGCAGCCGCAGCGGCGGGGAGATGCGGCAGGTGGACGTAGCCCATGGGCTCGTCGGAGTCGAGGGCCTCGCCCCCCGGCAAGCGAGCGATGAGGTCGGCCCGCCGCACACGCGGAAGGAACCCACGGACCAGGCCGGTCGTGAACCCTCCGGTGAGTCGAAGCCCCAGGAGATCCGGGAGGTTGCTGCCTTCGTGAAGGGGGTCGGAGGTCAGGCCGTGGTGTTGCTCCTGGTCCAGGATGTAATCGAACGCGTTGCTCAGGTACCGCTGCGTTTCGATCGGCTTGGCGTACGCCGGGGCGAAGGGGGACCCCGGACGCAGCGCGAGCTCGATCGAGATCTCGACGCGGCGAGCAAACTCGAGGGCGAGGCTCGCCGCGACGGCGAGCAGCGCGTGGAGGTGGGTGTCGACGGTTCGGAACGCCAGCAGGTTGAAGGTTGGGTCCCGCTCCAAGAAGGACCGTGCCACCCGACGCCGGTCGGCGTCGGTTCGGCACAGGACCCGCTCGTCGCGGAGACGGAGGACGACGTGATGTGCGATCGGTTCTTCCATGCACTCCCTGACGGAATCTCCCAGGGTCGGGACCGACTTTCTTCGCGGAGAGTGTTCGCATCTCGTGGTGAACGGCGCGTTCGGGCGCGCTGCGAGCCGCCTGTGGCTCGCATCTCGTGGTGAACGACGTATTCGGGCGCGCTGCGAGCCGCCTGTGGCTCGCATCTCGTGGTGAACGGGCCGTTCAGCCCAGCTGCGAGCTACCCGCGCACCACGAACGTCGCCGACAGCCCTCCGGGGACCAGCAACGTCCAGTTGCCCGCGCTCAGCCCGTCGAGCCCGTAGCCCACGTCGAGGATGCAGACGCACTCGCAGTCGTCGCGCGAGAGGTCGTATCGCATCGTGATCGTGCGCTCCTCCTCATCCACGCCGGCGTCCAGCAGGACCTCCGGGCAGCACCCCTCCGACACCGCGAGGTGCAGGACGGCGATCTGCGCCTCGTTCGTCGGGCCCACCTCGAGCCCGGGCTCGCGTCCGTTCCCGCACTCGGCGTACGGGTCCACGATCGCGAACTCGAGGGTTCCCGCGTCGTCGTCGTCGTCCCCGCCCTCGCCTCCCCCGCTGCGAACCGGAGGACACCCCACGAGCGCCACGACCATCAACGTCAGCACTCCGCGCATCTCACATCCCCGGAGGAATGAAGCTGTACACGGGGAGCGCCCCCGCAGGCCGCCACCAGCGCCGCCCGCGAACAGACCGCGCGTCACTGCCAGTACGCCAGGATCATCCCGATGATCAGGAGCCGGACGAGGTCGAAGCTCGCGTTGATCCCGACGAGCTTCCAGCTGCGCTGCTCCCACGCCACGCGGCCGATCTGCAGGGGCACGAAGAAGCCGATCCAGGTCCACGCCGCCGCGTTCAGCCCGTAGATCCACATCGCGTCGTTGGTCCCCGCGCCCCACACCTCGGGTTGCCACACCTCGATGCTGTGCGCGAGCACGAACGAGATCAGCAGGTTGCCGAGCACGAACAGGGCCATGCTCTTGCCCATCCCCTCGGGCTTCTCCTCGATGTCCATCCCCATCTCGGTCGCCCAGGCTTTGCCGAAGCCGGGACCGAACCAGACGAACCCCACCGGCACGACCGCCAGGGCCGCCACCACGATCGCGATGTAGTTGAGCGTCAACTCGGGCATCTCGTACCTCCTCCTGCCGATCTTCGGCGGAGAGAGCCTAGTACACTCTCGTCGCTCTAAGCTGACGGGCATGGGTCGCCTGCTGGGTCTGATCGCGCTCCTCCTCCCCTCCGTCGCCGTGGCCGCGGACCCGCCGTGGATGGAGCCGTTCGCGGACCCCGCCGAGGTGCTGAGGGCGGCGGACGAGGCGACGGCGGGGCAGTCCACGGGCGAGGTGCTCCTCTACTCCTCGATGGCGTACAGCTTCGACGAGGAGGGGCGGATGACCTGGACGTCCCGCGTCGTCTCCCGCTACCTCGACCGCGAGACCGTCGACAACGATCGGGGCCTCGGCACCCAGTGGAGCCCGTGGCGCCAGTCGCGTCCGCAGATCCGCGTCCGCGTCATCCTCGCCGACGGGACCGCGCACGAGCTCGACCCCAGCCTCCTCGTCGAGGGCACCGTCGGGCGCACCGGGGACGCGATCTACGACGACACGAAGACCCTCCAAGGTCCCATCGCCAACCTCGCGCCCGGCGCGATCGTCGAGTCCTCCTTCACCGTGGCCGAGACCCGTCCGCTCTCCGAGGCCGGGCGCGTCCTCCAGGCGGGTCTGTGGGCGTCCGACACGGCCGAGACGCAGGTGCTCGCGGTCTCCGCGCCCACCTCCCTGAAGCTCACCACGAAGCCGCGGGATCTGCCCGACAACCACCGCAAGATCGTGCAGGTGAAGGACGGCCGTCGCACCATGACGTGGGTCCTGCCGCCTCAGGATCCCCTGCGCGAGTACGAGCGGAACGTGCCCCGCGACCCGATCCCCGGCCCCGTGGTGGAGATCAGCACCGCCAAGAGTTGGCAAGCCGTCGCCGCCGACTACGGCGCCGCGGTGGACGCCGTGCTCGCCTCCGAAGACCTGGCGAGCCTCGCCGACGAGGCCGTCGGGGACGCGAAGAAGCGCGAGGAGATCGTCGAGCGTGCCTTCGACTGGGTAGTCACCAACGTGCGCTACACCGGCCTCGAGTTCGGCCGCCAGGCCCTCATCCCCGTGGCCCCGTCCACCACCCTCGAGCGCGGCTTCGGCGACTGCAAGGACCAGGCGACCCTCATGGTCGGGATCCTTCGGGAGCGGGGCCTCGACGCCCACGTCGCGCTCCTCAACGTCGGCGAGTACTACGACGTGCCCGACATCCCCGGCCTCGGCCTGTTCGACCACGCCATCGTGCACGTCGGGGGCGGCGAGTCGATCTGGGCCGACCCGACGGTCCGTCACTCCCGCCCCGGCGTCCTCCCCGACGCCGATCAGGGGCGCCTCGCGCTCGTCGCCGGCCCGAAGACCCGCAGGCTCAGCCTCATCCCCGTCGCCGACGCGGCGGACGCGCGCTGGTGGGAGGACACGACGTACGACATCCCCGTGGAGGACCGGGCCACCGTCCTCCATCGCTTCGGCGCCCACGGCCACCTGGAGAGCGAGCTGCGCTCCGGCTACACGGGCAACGTGAGCGGCTCCGAGGACGTCCTCGAGTGGGCCCAGGGCTGGGCGGAGGACAAGTTCGGCGCCACGGGTGTGACGAGCTTCGACTTCACCGACCCCGACGACCCCACCACCCCCTTCGCCATCGAGGCCACGGTCACCGCCTCGCACTTCGCGGCCGACGGCGCCGAGGAGGCCGTGGGCATCGTCAACGCCGCCGACCTCCTGATCGAGGTCACCTCCATCTACCAGGAGCGCATCCCCGAGGACGAGCCCCGCGAGGGCGAAGTGACCCTCCTGCGGCAACACACGACCGACATCGTGCGTCGCTTCGTCTTCCCGCCCGGCTACCTGATCACGGAGCTCCCCGAGGCGTCGACGGGTAGCGTCGGGCCCGCGTCGTGGTCCATCGACTTCGCCGAGTCGGACCCGCGCGGAGACCGGCCCGTGGCCACCGCGACCATGCAGCTGGTCTTCGACGCCCAGGGCCGCGACCGCATGACGGCGGCGGAGTTCACCGAGCTGACCGGGGCGCTGGCGGATCTGAACGACTCCGACTACCTCTGGATCCGCGCCATGCACCGCAGCGAGAAGCTGCGACTCGACGGAAAGACCGAGGAGGCCTTGGCCGTGCTGCGGACCGAAGCCGCCGCCGACCCGTCGGACCCGATGCCGCTCCTCCGGGCGGGCTGGCTGCTCGCCGAGGCGGGCCTGGGCGAGGCGGGTCAGGCACTCGCCAAGAAGGCCACGGAGGCCGCCCCGGACATGGAGCGGGCGTGGCTCGTGTACGCCTACACGCTCACGCTGGACGCCCTGGGTCGGGAGTTCAAGGGCGGCTGGAAGCGCGACGAGACCATCGAGGCGTATCGCCGCGCCCTCGCCATCGCGCCGGACACCCCCGAGTCCAAGCAGGCCCTCGCCAGCGCTCTGGAGCACGACGCGGACGGGGTCCGGTGGTCCGTCCACTCGGACCTGGCCGAGGCCGCGAAGCTGCTCGAGGGCATCCGCCACGAGGACGTGCCCGACGCGCGGACCATGCACTGGGTGGACCTCTTCCGACTGCATCGCTTCGACGACCTCGAGGCCCTGATCAAGGACGAGGACGACAAGGCCGCGAACCTGCTGATGGTGTCCCTTCGCGCGATCTCCGGCGGCTCCGACGCGGCCATGGGGGAGGCCCGGAGGCGCTCGACCGGCCTCGCCGCCGCCAAGCAGATGCTCGCCGGGGCCTACACGGACCTGGTGGGCAATCGCCAGTACAAGGCGGCCCGCGACGTCCTCCTCGCCCTCGGCGCGGGGGCCCCGCCGCCGCCCACCCAGGCCGCCATCGACCTGCTCGAGCGCGTGATCGAGGGCCCCGAGCGTGATCGGAGCACCGCGGTGGGCGCGGCCCTCACCGCCTTCGAGGTCATCATGCGCGGCCCCGACGGCCCCGTGGCCCCGGCGGACGTCTTCGCGCCCGCGGCCCTCAGCGTCATGGATCCGGCGGCCTACACCGCGGGCGCCCGCGCCGCCCTCATCGGCTCGGCGGAGCTCTCGAAGCTGGCCTTCCCCCCGCGGGCCAGCATCGACATCGCCATGGGCGGGCTCGAGGCCGAAGAGGTGGAGGTCGGCAAGGGCCTGTCCATCGTCTACGTGGGCGCGAAGGGCACCAAGAAGATGGGCTTCCTGGTGCAGCGGGAGCGCGGCAAGTGGTGGGTCTCGAGCCTGGGAGTGGAGGCCCTGCAGATGGGCGCCGAGCTCACCGCGCGGCTCGAGGGCAACAAGAAGCGGGCACTGCAGTACGCCGAGGCGATCGTGCAGTTCTCTCGAGGGCGCAGCGCCGAGACCATGGAGCTCGCGGTGGTGCGCGGCCTGTGGCCCGAGGCGCCGACCGAGGTCGAGGAGGTCGAGCGACTGGCGGCGTTCCTGCGCTGCGTCGAGCCCGCCGAGTGCGCCGACGCGATCACGACGGTGGTGGGCGCCGACCTCGCCGAGCAGAGCGGCGCGGTGATCCTCTACCTGATGGAGCGGCAGGCCGAGGCCGGGCGCTGGGCGGACCTCGCCGAGCTGAACGGCCGCGTGCGCATGGAGGGGAGCGACGCCCCCGCCCCGTGGACGGACGCGGAGGCGGACCACCGGCGCGTGGAGATGGCGTTCCCGAGCATCCAGAGCGGCGACGAGGCCATGATCGCGGCGGCTGTCGAGGGCCTCGCGGACGACCTCCCCGGCCTCGAACGACGGCGCATGTGGCTGGACGTCGCCCTGGGCGACGTGGAAGGCGTGGACCGTCGGACGCGCGCGCTGCTCGAGGGGGAGGAGAACGCCTCGCGCCTGAACGACCTCGCCTGGGCCCGCCTGGTGGTGGGCCTGAACGACGACGTGACCCTCGAGGCCGCCCAGGCCGCGGCGTCGAAGGAGAACGGCCAGAAGCACGCCATCCTCCACACCCTCGCGACCGCCTACGCGCAGATGGGCATGGGGCAGGAGGCCCGCACGATGCTCGAGACGGCGACGTCGAAGGCGAGCACCGACGAGCTCTCTTCGTCGGACTGGTACGTCGTGGGGCGGATCGCCGAGATCTACGGCGCCCCCGAGGCGGCCCGGGCGGCCTACGAGCGCGTGGAGCCGGATCCGCTGTTCGGCTACATGAGCGTGTATCCCATGGCCCAGCGGCGCCTGGCGCAGCTGCCGGACTGAACGGACGCTGATCGGCCGTGCAGGCCGGGATCACGTCCGCAGCAGGTCGATCCCGGCCTCTGCGTTGGAGGGCGTGCCGGTGATGTGCACCGACGCCCCGCGCAGGTCCAGCCAGCGCTCCGCGAGCCCCGCGTCCTCGCTGTACTCCGCCACCACGGGCGTGTCGCGGCCCTCGGGATCGTCCCCCTGGGACACCACGACGGCGGTCGTGCCGTCCGACAGCGTGACGGCCGACCCCAGCGGGTAGCGGCCCTTGTATCCGAGGAAGACCGTCGCCGGACCCCGCTCGACCCCCTGGATCTCGCCTGCAGCCATGCGATCGAGGGCGTCCGAGGCCGCGAGCGGCTCGGCCGTCCCGGCGATCAGCAGCTGGTACGCCTCCACCACCGCGAGCATGCGGCCGGGCACGCCGGCGGGCTGCCCCAGTCGCGCCTTCCGCGTGTCGTGGACGCAGAGCATCAACACCATCGCCGACGTGCCCAGGCCTGGGTAGCGGAAGAGCGGCGCGACGCCCTCGTCGGGGTCCTTGCTGGCGGACAGGCCCCCGAGCAGCCCCGACAGGGCGAGGGTCATGATGTCGCCGTTGCCCAGGCCCACGAACAGACCGAATCCGATGGCTTCGATCGCGATCGCGGCGCGAAGTCGTGCGCGATCCAGCGGCTTGCGAGCGTCGCGGACCGTGGTGAGCAGCTGGAAGATGCCCCCGTGGTTCCGCATGGTGTCGATCATGATCTGGAGCAGCCGGCGCACGGGCAGCAGCGACGGCGTCTCCCCCGCCGCGTGGGCCGCGTAGAGGCGGGAGACCAGGTCCAGGAAGCTCGAGTAGAGCCAGATCGCGAGGCGGTCGGGCTCGAAGCGGAACGAAGCCATCGACCGGCCGCTCGCCTTCGCGAGGCGGATGTCCGGGTGCGTCCCCTCGGAGAACCGGTTGACGCCGGACCGCATGGACTCCGCGAACTCGGCGGTGAACACCTCGAGCTGGTCGCGGTTGAAGCCGCTCGTCACCGCGACCTCGCCGACCCCGTACTCGTCCAGCCGCTTCGCGAGGTCCGTCGCCTTCTCGTAGATTCCGGCGTCCATCTTGATCAGCTTCGCGTTGATGAACGCTTCGTCCTGAAGCAGCTGGAGCTTCACCTCGTGGCCGCCCTTGGCCCAGAACGCGTCGAACTCCTCGACCAGCCGGTCCTTGAGCCGCACGACGGCCGAGTTGTTGGTCTCGTAGAGGCGCAGGACGCGGGTCATCCCGTAGAGCGACTCCAGCAGCACCATGCCGATCTCTTGCGTCGCGACCTCGATGGGATCGGCGTCGTTCAAGTCAACCTCTCCTGCTCAGCCCGCGCTGGGCGGCTTCGCGCACAGGGTTGGGGAGGAACCAGCGCTTCGCCGCCCGGGTCAGGGCCTCGGCGGCCTCCGCGGTCCCCATGGCGGTGAGGGCCTTCACCGCGGTCATCTGCTGCGCGGCCACGGCCTTGCTTCGCGTGAGGTTCTTCTGCCCGAGGATGCCGTCGAAGAATTCGATGGTGCGCCGGTCCTTGAACGCGGCGAGCGCCTCGTAGAAGGCCTCCTTCTCCTTCGCGCCGCGGCCGTTGAACCCGGTGGACTGCACGGTCATGAGGATCGGCCCCGCCGCCCGGTTGTCCCCCGACTCGCGGAGGACCTGCAGCGCGAGGACGCGGTTCTCCGAGTCCGGGTCCCGGAGGGCGCGCCCCAGGGCCACGCGCGCGTCTTGGTGGTAGCCCCCGACCATGGCCTCGAGCCCCGCGCGCCGGACGGCCGTGGCCGTCGCGCCGAGGGCGGGGATGATCGCCTTGACGGCCTCGGCGCCGCCGATCTTCCCCAGCGCCGAGACGGCCTCGACGATCCCGTCCTGGTCCGCGGTCTTGAGGCGCTCGGAGTAGTACGCCGTGAGGTCCACGCCGTCCTCGACCAAGCGCGCCCGCAGCGCGTCTCGGACCTCCGCGCTCTTGAGGAGGTTCAGGACGGTCACGAGGACCTCCTTGCGGCCGTCCGCGATCTGCTGAATGGCCTCGCCGAGGTTCGGGTGCCGGTCGAACAGCGCCGCGAGCTTCTTGAGCCGCTTCTCTTCGAGCAGGGCGTCCCGAAGCAGTCGCCCCGCCTTGCCCGCGCGGGCGGCCTGGGCCGTGGCCTCGAGCAAGCCCTCCACGGCTTGGACCTCGCCGGACGCGGCCACCCCGTCGTACAACCCGAGCACGAGGGGGCTCGCGGTGCTCCCGCCCGTGGCCTTCAGCGCCATCGCGACGAACCGCCCGTAGTCGCCGAACTTGGTGAACGAGCCCTTGATGGCGACGGTCGTGCCCGCGAGCCCTGCGGCGGGCTTGCTCGGCGACTTCGACGCGCGCACCCACAGGAGGGCGTCGTCGGTGTTGAGGAGCCGGAGGTCGTCCGCCGACATGACCAGCTGCTGCCCCTCGGCGTGGTCGGCCTGCAGGCGGCTCTTCGCCTTGCCGGCGAGGGCATGATCCGCGTCCTCGCCTCCGTCCGTCCCCATCTGGAGGGTGTCGGTCGCGTAGTAGCGAATCGTCTTCAGCTCCCTCTTCCACAGGAGGGTGACGATGTCCTCGTCCGCCTGCCGGGCGTCCGCGGCGAGCACCTCGGCGAACGCGCGCAGCTCCCCCACGTCGATCCCGCGGGTGAAGGTCAGCTCGCGGACCCCGCCGCAGAACAACTCGAAGAGGTACTTCGCCGGCTTGTCCTCGGCGGGGTTGATCGACTTGCCGTCGTACAGCACGCCGAAGGGCGCGAGGCGGAGCGTGACGTCCCCGTCCGCCACCATGGCCGCGGCACGTACCTCGGCCCGCCCGGAGAGCTTGTCCACCAGCTCCCCACGGCCCTCGTAGAGCCGGATGCCACGCAGCATCTTGTCGAGGGCTTGGAAGAAGGCGACGATCCGCATGTGGCGGTTCGACTCGTCGGGGGCCTCGACCGCGCCGTGAGCCCCCGTCATGAGCGCGGGCATGTCCGCGGTGATCAGCGACCGGTCGGCTTCGTCGACGAGACGGAGGGGGGCGTCGTCGTCTCCCTCTTCGTCGTCTTCGTCGTCCTCGTCGTCCACCGAGAAGTCCATCTCGTCGTCGTCGAGGTCGTGGAGGTCGTCCAAGTCCTCGTCGCCGAACCCCACGTCGAGATCGATGTCGTCGTCGTCCTCGGTGGCGCGCGCGGGGGGATGGAGGGGATCCATGGGGGCGGCGATTCTACGCCGGGAACGGTCGTGATGCGGCAGAACGACGCCGGGGAGCCCCGTGGGACTCCCCGTGTCGATGGTCGGTGGTGGGTTCAGGGGGCCACGGGGGACGACTGCAGGCTCTGCTCCAGGGCGTCGAGCTCGGCGTACGCCAGGTTGATGGCGGCGACGAGGTCGTCGACGAGGGACATGGCGTCCTCGAGCTGCGGGCGGTTGGCGTTGAGGTCCTTCTGGAGCCCGATGATCGCCCAGAAGTTGTCGGCCGTCGGGTTGTCGGCGTAGTTGATCTTCGCCTCGTGGAGCTGGATGCGGATGTCGCGGTTCTCGTCCCAGAGGATGCTCGCCTCGGCCTCGGCGTGCATCAGGTCGGCTTCGATGTGCGCGATGTCCTGCTTCACCAGCTCCATCTGCTCGCAGATGCCGATGGCGACGGGGTCGCCGTTCTCGAACGCCTGGATGCACGCGGCGGAGGGCTCGGCCAGGGCCGCGGCGGGGAGGATGAAGGAGGCGGCGGCGATCAGGCTGATGAGGATGCGGGTCATGGTCGGGTCTCCGGTGGGTCCTGGGGACGGGGTTGCTCGGTCGCAGCAAGGGGTTGCCAGGGTCGTGCCGGCCGACCAAAGAAATTGAAGAAGTCAATGATTACAGCGAAGTAAGCGGGCCCGCGGCCCTTCGGCGGCGCCCGCCGGTCGGGCTCCCGGGCGGCGTCGACGTGTCCGCGGAGTGTCCGCGGACGGTGTCCGGACACCCCGGGACGTCCGGGAAGCTCCGGCCCTCTCGCCCTCCTAGGGTCGGGCGCCCCCGGGCGGGAGGACCTCGCAGCCCTTCCCGAGCGACTCGGCTGTCCAGTGGGTCAGGGGCGACGGGCGCCCGAACGTGTGCCCGAGCGTCCACTGGTGCATCAGGGAGGAGTAGTCCGCGGGCAGCACGTGACCTCGACCGTGGTTGCAGCGCACGACGAAGTGGCCGTCGCGCTGCATGGCCTCGCTCACGCGCAGGGCCGCTCCGTGGAAGCTCACGTCGAAGCCGCGCGACCGATACACGTCGGTCGGTCCGCCCCAGACGATGAGGGAGGGGACGTCGATCGCGGGCGTCACGTAGTTGACGAACGGGGGCAGATCGCCGCCGGAGAAGATCGTCGCCGACGCCAGCAGCTCGGAGCCGTGCATCACCAGCAGCGTCGTCCACAGGCCGCCCGCGCTGAACCCGGTGGCGTGCACCCGCGCGAGGTCCACCCCCAGCCGGTCGTGCGCGCAGCGGCGCATGTCCTCCACGAGCATCACGTCGTGCAGACCCTTGGGTCCGGCGCCCCACCCGAACTTCGCGGTGCGGATGCCCTCCGGGACGGCCACGACGGCGCCCGCCTGCACGAGGGCGTCGAGCTGCATGCGCGGGACCATCGAGCGTCCGGTGGCCCCGAGCCCGTGGAAGACCATCAGCAGCGGGCGGCCGCCGGACGG
>Ga0114933_10003673_pt1 | contig 14808 bp, 18 predicted proteins | sample 4SBtaG_FD_89691 | JGI IMG/M metagenome (GOLD analysis project Ga0114933, IMG submission 89691) | Deep subsurface microbial communities from Kolumbo volcano to uncover new lineages of life (NeLLi) - 4SBTROV12_W25 metaG | ecosystem: Environmental > Aquatic > Marine > Volcanic | place: Kolumbo... | reverse complement strand
TATTATGTTTTAAACGGATGGGTAAAATTTATTTATGATGGAGAAGGAGAGTTAACTTTTCATAAAGGAGATTGCGTTATGGCTCCAGCTGCCATAAAGCATAATGAAATTTCTTGTTCAGATGATTTTGAAGCTTTAGAAATACTATCTCCTGCAAAACATTCTACTGTTAAAATAGAAGAGTAATATAACTGAAATTGAGCCTTTAGATTATTAAAATTTCTCTATTAAGAACATATAGTTTAATTAGCCTGTAAATATATTATTTATTAATTATATATTCTCTCGAGAAGGTATATAGACCTGCAATAATTACAATTAATGAACCTATAATAACAGGAGTTTCTAGTACTTCGTTAAATATAAAAATGCCTATAATTGTTACAAATACTAAGTGAAGATAATTAAAAGGTTGCAATAGGGACGCTTCTGATATTTTAAGCGCATTTATAATACATAAATGGGCAATTAGCCCAAGAATACTAATTAGTAGTATCCACAGCCAATCAATAGTCTGAACTTCTGAATAAAAAAATGGCCCTACAGAAGTTAAAATTAAAGCACCTATAATCCCTGTATACAACAAAGTCGTATCATTATTATCGTATTTTGATACTAATCTTGTAAGAATTTGATAGATAGCAAATAAAAAAGCACAACCTAAAGCCATAAAAGAAAAAGGTTCAAATGATATAAAAGCAGGACGTAAAATAATTAATATTCCAACAAAACCTATACTTATAGCCGACCATCTTCTCCAACCTACTTTTTCTTTTAAAATAATTACAGATAATGCAGTTACTATTAGAGGCCCTATTGCAAAAATAGCAGATGTTTGTATTAAACCAATTTTATAAAAACAATAATGTGCACAACATAATTCAATAGTAAGAATTATACTTCTAGTAATTTGAAGAAATTTTACTTTACTTTTAGATACCTCTATAAGAGATTTGCCGTCTCTTGAATGTATCAAAATAATAAAAAGTGCAAAGAACCAATATCTAAACATTCCTAGCGTAATGACATTATAATACTGGGATAGATATCTTATAATTCCATCCATACATGAATAAGAAAATATGGCGGTTACCATTAGTAATATTCCTATTTTATTATTTACTAATTTTGTATGCATAATGATTTTATTTTGTAGATTAAAAAAAATAGTAGCTAAACAATATAATTCTTTTAAAATAAAACATAGCTTAATCTTATATAAATACTCAGGAAGAAATATGTATGTTCCAGAACATTTTAAAGAAAATAGACCTGAAGAAATAACTAGAATTATAGAAAATTTTCCTCTCGCAATGTTAGTTGTTAATAGTAAGAATGGTTTTATAGCCAATCATTTACCTTTATTAGTCAATAAATCTTCTAAAAAAAAAATAGAATTGATAGGGCATATAGCTAAAGCTAATAGTCTTTATAAAGAGATAGATAATAATGATCATGTGCTTGTCATTTTTAGGTCTGAAGATGCATATATTAGTCCTAATTGGTACCCAAGCCGTAAAAATAGAGAACATGTACCTACATGGAATTATCAAGCTGTGCATTTGCATGGAAACATTACTTTTAGTAAAGAAAAAAAATTTCTATTAAAAACTGTAGAGCAGTTAACAAAAGTTTATGAGCAAAAAAATCATAAAGAGTATGACTGGAATATAAATAGTGTTGCTTCAAAGTTTATGTCATCTATGCTCAATGAAATAATAGGCATTAAAATTGTAGTCTCTAAACAAATAGCAAAATCAAAATTAAGTCAAAATAGAGAAAAAGAAGATATAAATAATGTATATAAAGAATTAAAAAATAAAGGGTTTAAATTTTTAGCTAATTCTATGAAAAAGTTATAAAATTAATAAAATATGTCTATTCTATCCATTTATCTATCATATTTCCAAGTACAACCATTCTGATTACCTGATTAGTATCTTTTACATAGTTTTGAATTGTTGAAAAAGTTTCTTCACTAATATTATATTTAGTTTTTTGTCTTTTTAGGTTAATACCATCTACTTTTATATAATTAAGCATATCTTTTGATGTTTTTAAGATTTCACCTTTTTCCTCTATAGATCTTAGTTTGGTATAAACTAGTTCTAGAAAATTTGGCCAATGAGCTAAATGTCTCCATAAAGTAGCCACATGTGAATTAATTCCTTTTGGAGAACCAATAGAATTTACATTTTTTACTATATCCCATATATCTGAACTTATTTCATCTTTATTTAAAAGTCTTGGAAGTTCTGTTTTGATAATTTGTTTTTGAATATTAGTATTACTTATATTTATACTAGGCTTATATTCAGAGATTATAAAGGCAGATAATGCCATTAAATTCATTCCATTAGATTTATTATAAACTTTAATTATATTTCTGATATCTGTAATATCTTCTTGACTAAATTCTTTATGATTAAAAGAATTTAGACTTGGAAAATAAACAGAATTAATCATCTTGTTAAGTGCTAATTCAGGAGTTCCTGTTAAATATATTGGTTTTGTAAGTGTCCAAACTTCTTCTAAACTATTATTCATTCCCGCAAGACCTCTCCATATAGAAGTAATTAATGGAATATTCATAGTTTTCCTTATATCTGAAAATATTTCTGCAGTTTTGCCTTTTGCTTGATCTTCTCTTAGAGCTGTAACGGGATCATATGAAAAATCATAATTAGACAATTTAATACCAATAATAATTAAAAATATAATATTAAAGCATAAGATATAAAATTTGTCACACAAGTATGAATTATTGTAATTTTTTTTTAGACATTTTAATATGCTATTATCTTAAATTATTATTTTAACGTTAGGAAATTATAATGACTAATATAAATAATAAATATGATCTCATAATCAAAAATGGGACAATTATAGATGGTACTGGTAAAAAGTGCTATAAAGCAGATATAGGTATTGTAGACGGTAAAATAGCTAAAATAGGCGTTTTAAATAAAGATGCATTAAAGATAGTTGATGCAAATAAACTAATGGTTACGCCTGGTTTTGTAGATATACATACGCATTATGATGGACAAGCAATTTGGGATAGTTACCTAAAACCTTCATCTATTCACGGAGTAACAACTGTAGTTATGGGTAATTGTGGGGTAGGGTTTGCGCCATGTAATTCTAATGATAGAGATAAATTAGTAAAATTAATGGAAGGTGTAGAAGATATTCCATCACCAGTTATGCATGAAGGTTTAAATTGGAATTGGGAAACGTTTCCAGAATATTTAAATGCTTTAGAAATGAATAAAAGAGATATAGACGTCTGTACATTAATTCCTCATGCAGCTTTAAGAGTTTATGTAATGGGTGATAGGGCATTAGCTCATGAAAAAGCCACTGATGATGATATGGTAAAAATGAGAAAAATTAGCTTTGAAGCTATAAAAGCAGGAGCTTTTGGCTTCTCAACTTCTAGAACTATAAGTCATAAAAGTCTTAATGGAGAGTATACACCTACATTGAAAGCAAATGAAAATGAACTTATAGCAATTGCTAAAGGGCTTCAGGATGCCAATGGAGGTTTTATGGAAATAGTCTCGGACTGGAATAATCCAAATCCTAAAGAAGAATTTGAAGTGCTTAGGAGAATTGCTGAAACTACCAATAGACCTATTGTATTTACATGTAATCAAAGACACGACAGAACTGAATATTGGAGCGACCTTATGGAATATGCTCGCAAAGCTAGTACGCTAAATCTTTCTATTAGGCCCGTAATAGCTCCGAGGCCTATAGGTATATTATTAGGTCTAAATGGAAGTCAAAACCCTTTCTCTGGTACTCCATCGTATAAAAAAATAGCTCATTTGAGTCTTGAAGATCGTTTAAGTCTTATGAAGCAATTAAAAATAAAAAATAAAATATTATCTGAAGATCCAATAAAAGATAGCCAGTTTCCCTTAATTAATAGAATTAATTATAATCAAATGTATGAATTTGGATCAGATGCTAACTATGCTCCTAAAAAAAATGAATCATTAGAAGCTAGAGCTATTAAAAAAGGAATATCAGCTGCAGAAGTAGCATATGACATTTTATTAAAAAATAAAGGTAAGAATTTTATTTACTGTCCTTTAGTAAATTTTGCATCTAATAATTTAGATGCTTGCGAAACTATGTTATTAGATAAAAATGCCATTATGGGTTTAGGAGATGGAGGAGCTCATGTAGGGTTTATCTTAGATGCTGGTTTTCCTACCTGGTTGATTGATTATTGGTGCAATAAAATGAATAAATTTTCTAAAGAGGAAATAATAAGAAGGCTAACAACAGATACAGCTAAAGCAGCTGGGTTATGTGATAGAGGTCAAATAAAAGAAGGGTATAAAGCAGATTTAAATGTTTTAGATTGGGATAATGTTAAATCTGGTAATCCCTATATTGTCAATGATCTTCCTGCTAATGGAAAAAGATTAATGCAAGAAACAACGGGTTATGAATTTACTATAGTTTCTGGAATTATTACTTACGCAAAAGGAAAACCTACTGGCAAATTGCCAGGCAATTTAGTTAGGAATGATTAAATGGAAAGAATTATTGTTAAAGGTGCTCCTGGTTCTCCATATACTAGAAAAATGTTAAGTCTATTAAGATATAGAAGGTTACCATATAATTTCTTGGTGGGTGGACTTTTCGATAAAGGTATAATGGATACTTCTCATTTACCAAAAGCAAAAGTAAACCTCATGCCAACAATTTATTTTAAAAACAAACTAAATGAATTAGAACCTATGGTGGATTCAACATTTATTATTAGAAAATTAGAGAATTTATATATTGAAAGGGCTGTAGTTCCAAAAAGCCCTGTACTAAAGTTTTTAGATTATTTACTTGAGGATTTTGCTGATGAATGGTTAACCAAAGCAACATTTCATTATAGATGGACTTATGATCAAGATATCAAAAAAGCGGGCTTTACATTATCTCGCTGGAGGTCTTTAACAGATGATGAAGAAAAAAATAAACTAATAAAAGATATGATTTCAGAAAGACAAATATCACGTCTATATGTGGTCGGTAGTAATAAAACTACATTAGAAATAATTGAGGGTAGTTATAAGAGAATATTAAAAATTATGGATAATAATATGAATAATTCACCATATTTATTTGGAAATAGACCGAGTAGCAGTGACTTTGCATTTTATGGGCAGCTTACACAATTAGCAGCATTTGATCCTACCCCTATGAAGTTAGCTGATGATATAGCTCCAAGAGTAGTTGCTTGGGTTGGTATTATGGAGGACTTATCTGGTCTTGAAGTTAGAGATAAAGATTGGGTACAAGATAAAAATTTGTCAGAATCTTTTAGAAATATATTTTATGAAATAGGAAATACTTATATCCCTGTTTTAAAGGCAAATTATGATGCAGTCTATAATAATGATAATGAAGTAAATGTAGAAATACATCAAACTTTATGGACTCAAAAACCTTTCCCATATCAAGCTAAATGTTTAAATTGGTTGAAAGGTGAATATGAGCTTCTGGAAAATAATCATAAAAAATTTATAGATAGTTTTTTATATGAGACAGGGTGCGAGTTGTTATTTAATGGTAAATAAACTTTATAAAGAATATCAATCAAAACTAAATAAATGTTTTATTTTAATTGAAGAGTGTTTTTGGGACCTTCAAGAAGTTTATGATGAGAGTAAATCTACTTATGCTTCTTATGAAAAAAATTGCGCGACATTACCTTATGGATTATGGAAATTTTATTTAATAGAGGAATGTTTAAAAGAGATAGAAGCAGAAAAAGGTAATGGAATATATACTATAAGTTGTGATAATTTTTGTAATTTAATAGAAAAATATGCAGTTTGGAAACCTAAAGATAATAGTGAATGGAATACAGAAAATGATTTACTTGGAATTTCCAAAAAAGCAAAAGATTGTTTATCTAATATAATTTTTGATTTACAAAGCAGAAAAAATACTAATGTTGATTTCTATAGAGATTTGGAACTACCAGTGGAGTAAAAATGATAGCAAGTATAAATGTTGAGGAAGGTGCCCTTGATTTAATGGCTAAAGGAAATCTAGATGAACCAGTAATTATGTTAAACTTACTTAAATATTTAGATAAAGCAAAATTTGGCTTTGGAGTTGATGGATTAACAGGAAAAGAAGCATATCAAGTTTATGGTAAAAAATTTGCTGGATTTCACCCTAAATATGGTGGAGAACCAATATGGATGGGTAGATCTCATAATTCTATTATTGGTAAAGATGATTGGGATATTACAATTCTAGTAAGATATCCTAAGAGAAAAAATTTCATAGATATGTTTAATGACCCGGAATATAAAGCTATTGCTCCAATTAGAGCAGCAGCTTTAAAGGATAGTAGAATAATAGAGATGACACAATTATTACACAAACTGATTGATTAAGATGATTAATTCAATAGATCATATAGTTTTGACTATAAAAGATCTAAATAAGACAATTGATTTTTATTGTAATATATTGGGAATGAAATTAGAAGAATTTAAAGTTAGCTATAATTCAGAAATAAGAAAATGCTTAAAATTTGGTAACCAAAAAATTAACTTACATGAATATGATAATTTAATTAAGCCTGGTGCAAGAGTACCAAAACCTGGAACAGGGGATATTTGTTTTATTTCAGATATAGATGTTTTTGTATGGAAGAAAAAATTTCTCAAAAATTCAATAAATATAGAGTATGGTCCAATAAAACAAATAGGTGCTGATGGCTTTTTATTATCGATATATGTTAGGGACCCAGATCAAAATCTTATTGAAATAGCTAATAAAATAAAGTCATAGTTATATAGTTTATTAAAAAGGATTATTTTGATAAATTTTTGGAAGGATAAATGTGGAAAATGTGCCAATCAGGAATACAACAACAGTAAAGAAGTATAAATATTTATTAAAACAATTTAATTTTCTGCATGTTTTTTCTTCTACTGGGTCTGAAGGACATGCATAGTTTCTACTTTTCCATCTTAACATTCCACTTATAATTATTAATGAACCTGAAAATAAAAATAAAAAAATACTATATTTTTCCAATAATAGTAATTTAGGAAAAGTAGTAAATAAAGATGCTAATATTGGACCGCCTCCTAATAAAAGTAAAAAAGCAGGTAGCGCACAGCAAATACACATACTTATGCTTGCTGCTAAACTCGAAAGTGTTACTGCAATTGCCTTCTTTGTTTTTATTTTTGAAGCTATAGTATTCATTTAATAACTTTATGATCTAACATTTAGCCCATCTCTTAATGTATTTTTATAAATTTGTATAGCAGGAACTATAGTAGCAATCAATGCTGCACAAATTATAGAAATTATCATTTGTAAATCATAATTTTTAATTGAGAAGCTATTTATAAAAATACCATAATTATTTTGTAAATAATCTTTTCCTATAGAAAAAATTATAATCATTAAAATATAACCTATCGCACATGAAATTAATGAAATTATAATTGATTCAACTAGCAATAGACTGACTATATTAGTTGGAGAAGCTCCTACAGACCTCAATATAGCCATTTCTCTTCTTCTACCATTTAATCCAGCTATAGTCATAGCTATCATACCTAAAAGAGCTATAATAATAATAAAAAATGTAATAATTTTAAAAGCTTTATCTAAATTTCCTGTTAATGCCCAAAGTCTTGATAAAGTAATTCCAGGCATTACTGAGCTAATTGCTTCTTCCTTATAATTTAATACATCTCTTTGAAACTGAAATACTTGCGTTCTATTTTTTAATGATACAAATATAGCCGATATAGTCTTAGGCTTTAATTCACTTTGCATTATTTGTTCTATGGATACATCTATAACTTTTTGATTTCCTATCCATCCTGTGTGCATAGCTTCAATTCCAGCTAAACTTATATAAACTGCATTATCTATTGGAGTGCCTGTCGGTTTCAATATACCAGTAACTTTAAAACCTAGGTTTTCGTGATTATGTCCTTCATGTCCTTCATCTGCATGATCTTCGTGATTATCATGTTCTTCATGCTTGGCATGGTCGTCGTGATCTACGTGATCGTCGTGATTATCATGTTCTTCATCTGCATGATCGTCGTGATCTGCATGATCGGAGTGATTTTCTTTTTCTGAGCGAAAAGTATGGACTTCACCTACATCGGATAATCCATGTGTTATAATTATCTCTGCATCTAGATTATATTTTAGTTTATTTGCAACTGCATTTCCTAAAACAACATCAAATACATCATTAAAAGAATTTCCGGAGAGAAACTCTATATTTTTTCCAGATGAATATTTAATTTCCTTAAAATAATTATTTGTTGTTCCTATAACTCGGTAGCCTTTATGACTATCTCCTAATGTTATTGGTACAACCCAATTCATTTTATTATTATCTGTTATATCTTTAAAAGTGCTCCAACGGATTGTGCTGTTAGGTTCTCCAATAAGAAAAACACTATTAAGCAATATTTGTAAATCTCCTCCTCTGGCTGCAACTACACTATCTACTCCAGAAATAGTATTTTGAAAGCTCGATCTCACAGATTCTTGAATACGAGAAACAGTAAAAAATAATGAAATAGAAAAGGCAAGAGTTAAAATAATTAATAAGCAACTTAGCCATCTATTTAATAAAGATTGAATTACTAAAGTAAATTTAATCATTATTTATCTCACATATTTCAGTAATATTTTTAACTTTTTTAAATTTATTAGATAATTTATGCTCATGGCTTACCATAATTAAACCTTGTTCATTTTCATCAATAGACTTGAACAATAAATTAATAAATTCTTTTTGATTACTTTTGTCTAATGCTGAAGTTGGCTCGTCTGCTAATATAATTTCTGGTTTTCCAATTAATGCTCTAGCGACAGCAACTCTTTGTTGTTGTCCAATGCTTAATTCATAAGCCTTACGATTTATAAGATCTTCATAGTTTAGGGATAACTTATCCATTAATTCTTTAATTTCATCATTATTAGATTTTGATTGCTTAATACTAGAGTATGCTTTTCCTAATAAAATATTATTTTTTACTGATACATAAGGTAATAAATTAAAGGTTTGAAATACTATTCCAAAATGATCTCCTCTTATTTTATCTTTTATACTTGATGAGGTATTAGAAATATTTGTACCCAAAATATCAATATTTCCTTTTTGAGGAGAAATAGTTCCAGATAATAAATTTAAAAATGTAGACTTTCCTAAACCAGATTCACCATAAATTAAAATACTATCACTTTTATTCAGTTTAAAATTTTTAATGTTGAGATTAAAATTTATGTTTTGTCCTATTTTGTATTTTAAATTTTTTATTGATATAAGATTATTGGTCATTATTAATTACTCATTATTGAACTATACAAAACTTATTGGCATTTCTGACATATAATAGGAATTTCAATATTTACATCAGGACTTAGTATCACACCTAATTTCTTTGAGCTTTTTTCAAGGTCTAGCCCCATACTTTTATTACATGTTTCTATTACGCTTAAACAACTTGTGCAGATGTTAGTAATATGCGTATGCTTTTCATCAGTATTATCACATACCATATATTTATTCAAAAATGATATTTTATGAACGACATTTAACTTTACCCAAAATTCAATTACTCTATAAACTGAAGAAATATTTAAATTTTTCCCCTTGTTTTTAATAATTGCATTTATATCATATGCTGATATAGGAATTTCACTTCCTAACAAAATGTCTAATATCAGTAACCTATTTGGAGTTAATGTTTCATTTTTATCCAAACAGATATTGATTGCTTTATTTTTTTTATTTGTTTGTTTTTCTTTAAGTTCCATAAGAAATATTAACATAATGAATAAATTTGACAATGTATTTCTTGCATGCAATAGTATTGCATTATTATATAATATTTAAACTAAGGTGTTATGGCTCTCCTCCTAACACCTTAGTTATTTATAAAATTATTTTACGAGGGTTATAGAGGTGAGCACTTTAGTGAGGATTATTTATTAAAGTGAAAGCTATTATCTAACGATGCTAGCTAATATATTAACTTAATTAAGATATGTTTGGGAGAAAATAATGACTACATTTAAAATATTACTATCATTGCTTGCAACATTTTTTGTATATACAAAATGTGCAGTGGCTGATGATATAGAAGATCGTGTTAAAGAATTGGAAGCAAAGATTGCTCAAATGGAGAATAAAGGTGGAGGTAACACAGAAGGATCCTCTGGAAGCACTAAAATATATGGAAATGAATTTAATCCATCCATTGGAATTATTTTAAACGGAAAATATAATAATTTTTCTATGAAATCCGCAGAACCAGCTGTCAAAGGTTTTGCAATAGGGCATGAAGGAGAACGTGGTCGTGAAGGTTTACAACTAGGTGAGTCTGAATTGAATTTCTCTAGTAATATTGATGATAAATTTTATGGAAGTATGACTTTTGCTATAGTAAAAGAGAGTGATACTTCAGATGATAAGGTAGAATTTGAAGAAGGTTACATAATGACTACTCCGAATTTTAATTTTCCTGATGGAATGAGTCTTAAAGCTGGAAAAGCATTCTGGACTTTAGGTTATATGAATGAACATCATGCACATGCAGATGACTTTGCTAATAGACCTCTTCCTTATAGAGTATATTTAAATAAAGGTTGGAATGATACTGGAGCAGAAATTTCATATACTTTACCTACAGATTACTATGCTGAAGTTGGTGCTGGACTGTTCCGTGGTAATGATTATCCTATTAAAGGTCCTGATGGAGAAAGTCCAGGAGCAATGTCTGCATATGCTCGTATTGGAGGAGATATTGACCAAGATCAAAATTGGAGATTAGGAGTTTATTATGTTGATGGTGATAGTCCTTCAGGTCGTAAAGGTAATGAAGATGAAATAGTATTTACGGGTGACACTACTCTATACGTAACAGACTTTAGATACTCTTTAGCTCCAACGGGTAACGTAAGAGACCAAGAATGGACCTTGCAAGCTGAGCTTTTTGCCCGTAGTGAAGATGGAACGTACAATATCGATAGTGGCGGCGAAAATCAATTTAATGGCACTTCATATGGTTGGTATGTGCAGAGTGTTTATAAATTTAACCCTAGATGGCGTGCTGGAGTACGTTATAGTCAGATGGAGACACCTGGAGTGCCTACAGCATTAATAGGTACAGATCTAGACGGTCAAGGCTATGACCCGACTTCTGTAGCAGTTATGGCTGATTGGACAAATAGTGAATTTAGCCGTGTTCGTTGGCAATTTAATCAAGATAAATTAGCAAGTGGTTCAGGTTCAACTGATAACCAATTTACATTGCAATATATCATTAGTATTGGGGCTCATGGAGCTCATAAATTCTAGCTATAATTGCTAATTAGTATTTACTAATAAAAATTATCACGCCTTAATACTATTTAAGGCGTGATTATTTTTTTATATTTATCTTAAATATTGGAGAGAAAATGTTAAAATATATATTAGTATTAATTTTAGTACAATTTATATTTTCGTCATCATTATTAGCAAATGATAAATTAAATATATTTGCATGTGAACCAGAATGGAAGTCGCTTGCTGAAGAAATAGGTGGTGAAAAAGTTAAAGCTATATCAGCTACTCATGCAAAGCAAGATCCTCATCATATTAGGGCAAGGCCCAGCTTAATTGCTAAAATAAGGCGTGCAGACTTGATTTTTTGTTCAGGAGCAGGTTTAGAAGTAGGGTGGTTGCCCATATTATTACAGAAAGCTAACAGAACAGTTCAGCCTGGTAAATTAGGCTATTTTATTGCTTCAGAATATACTCCTGTTATAGATATTCCAGAAAAGATAGATCGAAGTCATGGGGATGTTCATCCAGAGGGGAATCCTCATATACATTTAGATCCTAATAATATTCTTTTAGTAGCAAAAGAACTAAATAGAAGACTATCTTTAATAGACCCAGGTAATAAGTCTTATTATCAGAAACAGTATAACAATTTTATAAATAAGTGGGAAAAAGCTATACCTATGTGGAATAAGGAAATAGCTAATATTAAGGGTAAGAAAATAATTATACACCATAAATCTTTTGACTATTTATTTAATTGGATGGAGCTAGATGAAATTGCTTCACTAGAAGTTAAACCAGGTATTCCTCCTACAGCTTCACATCTAAAAAATATATTAGAAAATATTAATAGTAATCCAGCCGATATTATAATTGTATCGCCATATGATCCGACTGACGGTGCATTATGGTTGTCAGAAAAAACTCAAATGCCAGTTGTAACTTTACCCTACACAATAGGAGGTAATGAAGAAAGTAAAAATTTATTTGCACTATTTGATAGTTCAATTAAAATTTTACAAAATGCATTATATGATAAGTAGCGAAATTTTAAGTATAATTGGGCCAGCTTTACTTGCTGGTCTAATTATTACTATTACACATGCACCTTTAGGAATAGAGGTCTTAAAAAGAGGAATAATATTTATTGATCTTGCTGTCGCTCAGATTGCTGGCTTAGGGTTATTAGTATCAAACTTATATTTTAACAAAGATCTACCTTGGTTATCCCAAATCACAGCGTTATTATTTGCTCTAATGGCAGCATTTTTCTTTAAAATCATAGAAAGCAAAATTAAATCACAACAAGAAGCAATTATCGGAGTTAGTTTTGTTCTTGCTGCTTCCATATCTATTTTATTATTAGCTGATCATCCAACTGGTGGAGAGGAAATACGCCACTTACTTTCTGGACAAATGTTATTTATTTCATGGAATGATGTATTTATACATTTGCCAATTTATCTTCTAATTCTAGTTTTATGGTTTTTACCAATAAATTTAAATGGTATTGGTTTTTATGTATTATTTTCTTTAGCAATAACATCTTCAGTACAGTTAGTAGGAGTTTATGTTGTGTTTGCTAGTCTTATTTTGCCTGCATTAACTGCTTTAAATACTAATAATCCATATAAGGCAGCTTGGTTAAGTGGACTAATTTCAGTGCTGTTAGGAATTATCCTTTCGGTAATATTTGATTTACCAGCAGGTCCGATATTAGTTGTAACTTATGTTTTTGTAACTATTATTATAGTATTAATTAGAAAACTGAATAATAGTAGAATTTAATATAGGGAGTATGAGATGAAATTTATAGTTTATATTATTATATCTATTTATTTAGCATGTTCTGCCATATATGCTAACGATACTATTGAAATTACTTCTGAAACATCAGTTCTTCCTATAACGTGGACAGACTTATTGCCAGCAGATGCTTTTGATTTTGTTCCAGAAAGTGGTGTTACAGATGAAATGTGGAGTGATCCAGACTTTTTAATAGCTGTAGAAGAAGCAGGTTTAGCAACAGTTACAGAATTGAATGGGGTAAATATTAGATTAACCGGTTTTATGGTTCCGTTAGATGTAGATTTTGGCGAAGCAGAAACTGTTACTGAATTTGTTTTAGTACCCTCAGCTGGAATGTGTATGCATGTACCACCACCACCACCTAATCAAATGTTAATGGTGCGTTTTAATAAACCAGTTAGAATTCGACATATGTATCAACCCATCGGTATCAATGGAGTTGTTAATATAGAAGAGCCAAACGATGAGGCTTTTGGAAGTATTTATAACGTAACGGGAGAGTTAGTAGAGGATGTTACCTATAAGGATCTTGATTTAGGAAGATAATTTTAAACGAGAGTAAATGGAGGTACTCACTTACTCTCGACTTAAATATAAGGTTATTACTTTCTTGGGAGGAAACTAATTGTCCTTATATACAAATATATATCGTATTTAAAATAGTTTGTCAATGAGAATGATAATCATTCTCAAAAAATAATAAAGAGTTAATATGAAAAAAATTTTTGTAATAGAAATAAATGAGAAAGATAAAAATATAGAAAATGAAGCGGTTATAAATGAATTAGAGCAACAGTTTCAGGAATTTTCAGAAAAAATTAGTAGTAATAAAAATTTATATATAAGATTTAAAAGAATAGGTACGACTTGGCAAAATATTTTAAACAATTTAATAAAAATTAAAAAAGATAATAATATAGTAAAAAAAGAAGAAAATAAATTTAATAAAACGAATCATTTAAAAGTGGTTAAATAAATATTATTTAAGGGATGTTAATATGAAATTAATAGTCTATTTTTCAATATTTTATTTATTATGTATGAACTTGTATGCAGAGAAAGTTCCTGCTGGATATGTCGCTAAATGGGATACTATTTTATTATCAGACCAAGATTATGAAATAAAATCAAAAAAAACATGTCAATCTTTTGAAGGTACCCTAAAAAAGGGTAAAATAGAAATGCCTCATATTATACCATTTAAGATTATTAATAAAACCCTAATAAATTTTATTAATGGATATAAAATTAATAGTGAAGAATCTAATTTAGATTTGATAAATAAAATTGATACAGTTGTTATATGGCCTAATTATGAACAGTCTAATTGGTACGTTTTAATGGGCAGCAGTTCATGTTTTATAAGCTGGATTGAAATACAACCGGATAATCTAGATGCAATTATTGATTCTGGAAAGAAATTATAAATATTTTTATGTTTAATTTCTAATAATATATAAAACTAAAATTTATATTATCTTCACATATTATTATATAAATTATATAATCTAATTATGAAAAACAAAATTGCTCTCATAACTGGTATTACTGGACAAGATGGTGCTTATTTAGCTGAATTTCTTCTGAAAAAAGGTTATGAGGTTCATGGAATTAAAAGACGTTCTTCATCATTCAATACAAGTAGAATTGAT
>Ga0114933_10003671_pt1 | contig 14810 bp, 16 predicted proteins | sample 4SBtaG_FD_89691 | JGI IMG/M metagenome (GOLD analysis project Ga0114933, IMG submission 89691) | Deep subsurface microbial communities from Kolumbo volcano to uncover new lineages of life (NeLLi) - 4SBTROV12_W25 metaG | ecosystem: Environmental > Aquatic > Marine > Volcanic | place: Kolumbo... | reverse complement strand
TCAGCCCAGGCGAGCCGTCTATGCAAAGTTAACGCGCAAGCAACAGCATATTCTGCAAGTGCACTGTTCGAACCTCCGGCAACATTAGCAACAGCTATGCCAAACTCTTCCATTGCGGCCTGATCCAATCGATCCACACCGGCACCGGTAACTTGAACCAATCGGACAGCACTATCCTCAAATAAACTGCCATTCAATTTAGGTCCAACAGCAGGCATAACAATAGCCTGTGCTTGGTTCACAAGCTCATTTAATTTTTCATCGTCGGGGGCAATATAGATGATTGACAATTCTTCAGGGGGCGTTACACCAACTTTCAAAAAATCTGCTTCAGGTCTCAAACAGACCACGTCATATATTTTCTTAGACATCACTTCTAGCCGTGAGTTTCAAGCTGGAATACAGGAAAAAAGCACAGCAAAACTAAGGGTTCCTCACCAGTGTTACGGGTGAAATGCGGTTCAAACTTTGGCACTAAAACGGTATCACCTACTTTTACAGATTGTTCATCACTCCCTGTACAAAACGCACCCTCTCCAGAAAGGACATAAATGCATTCCTCGGTATCACTATGAAAATGAGGTTTCCTCTTCATACCACCTTCAAGCTCAGGCGGAATTTCAACAAGGCGTAGGGTTACAGAATCAGATCCTAAGGAACCAGAAATTATCTCCTTGGAGACCCTACCTTTAAGACCCAAGTCTTTAGCATCGCCAGATTTAATAATACGCGCCAATTTGAGCGCCCCTAATTAGCCGGCTTCCTGCAAATGCCGGACTTCTGCAACGCCACCCTGCGCAGTCTCAAGTTGATCAAAAATTTCTGCTGCTTCGCTTGAAATAGCATCAGCAATATCACTTAACATTTGCTGTGCTTTTTCAATCGTCGCATGCTCAGGACTACCATACCAGCCAGTTTTTGCTATCGAACGAATATCTGTGAGCACAGGCTGAAAGGTATGAGTTCGACGTAGCTTATCCATTCTTCTACCGTGCTCTGCATCCGAGGAATAATCAATACGGTCAAGGTGCACGAGTTCTGGCCTATGAGCAAGAATTGCTAAAGCTTCAATCTCACCTCCATGAGTAAGACCCCCACAATCATGCCCATAAAGTTCTGCAGCTATATAACATGCTTGGACGGTTACCACAGACATGCCATGGTCACGGTGCAACTGATCTGCTGCAATAGATAACGAAGGGATATTACCTTCATGCCAGTTAAGAATAAGGCAACGCTTTGCTCCATGCTGCGCTGTTGATACGCATGTCTCTTTCACCACATTCATATACGTTTCTGGGGTAAGAGTTATTGTGCCTTCGAAAGGCATATGCATTGGAGTAACACCGAGCGGACCACCAGGCAAAACCAAGCCATTTAAACGTTCTGCCACAGCATGACCAATGACATTAGATGCAAAAATATCCGTGCCAGTTGGAAGATGAGGGCCATGCTGCTCAACACTTCCAGCAGGGAAAATTACAAGCGGATTAGACTTTAGCTGTGCAGCAATCTCAGGCTGTGTTAAGTCAATAAAATAGCGAGTTGGAAGATTGTTCATTTGGTTTTCTTTAGGTTATTAATTCTTCATGCCTCATTAAGTCGTGCTTGAGATTCCTCAAGCACACTGCTTATCGAAACAAGCTGACCATTCTGTTCAATCGAAAGTAGCGCTGCATTAACCACTGCCAAAGCAATATTCCCACTACTGGCACCTAGTTCAGGCGCTTCTCCAGTCAAACAAACATCTGCAAACATGTCGAGTTCATCAAGAAACATATTACCAGGAGGCAGTTCTAAAACTTCACGCTTGCCATAACCATCCTTCCCTCGCTGTATATAAAGCAAAGATGTCTCATGAAGACGATCAGGAGTATCCCATGTGCTGAAATCAAGCTCATAGTGCATTAACCCTTTCTGACCAAAAACACGAACGGAAAAAATGCCAGGCGACGTCCAACTAGAACCAATATATGCCAACTTGCCATCCGAAAACTTTAAGGTAGTCATCGATTGATCATCTACCTCAGCACCAACAGGAGAAAGTTTAGAGGCAACTGATGCTACGGAGTCAATTTCTCCACCTAGGTAATGTAATGTATCGAACTGGTGAATTGCCAGTTGAGACAATGGTCCACCTGGAGCTTTATCTCGATACCAACGCCAGGTATCTGGCGTAATCTCAAGGGCGCGTTCATTAGAGAAATTAGCTTCCATAAAGACTACGCGGCCCAATTCACCGTTATCCATTGCTTCACGCATCATGCGCACACCCTTAAGTAGTCGCGCGCTATGGCCCACCATCACCTGGATACCGTATTGTTCCTGAAGAGCCTCAATAGCAAGACCCGATTCTAAGGTATTAGCTATAGGCTTTTCTGTATATACCTGTTTTCCTGCTTTGGCGACCTGTTCAGCAACAGGCAAATGGTGTTCATTTGGGACCGTAAGTATGATCCCTTTAATAGCCGGGTCATCAAGCAACATTTGCATTTCCGGTACTGCCGTAATGCCAAATTCATTTTGATAACTTTGGCGCTTTTCCTCAGAACGGCTATAACCAGCTACGATTTCAAACTTATCTGACCCTTTTGCGGCAGCAGTAAGTACCTTTGCCCAGCGGCCAAGCCCTACAATACCTATCTTGACCTTGTCGGATTCCATACCTGTCCTCTTATAGTTTTAAAAACAAACGCTAAATCTTGGGTTAATCGTAATATGGTATTACACTATGCCCTACTGAACAAAGCGATTCTATGAACCAATCACAACTACTAAAAATAGAAAAAGTTCCTGCATCACTACGTCAGCAAGTGCTGGAGCAATTACGCGAGGCAATTATATCAGGGGTCCTTCTCCCTGGTGCCAGGCTTATCGAAAGGGAACTAACAGAACAAATGGGCGTCTCTCGCACAGTCGTAAGGGAAGCATTGCGTCAGCTTGAAGCTGAACATTTAGTAGAGGTTATTCCTAATAAAGGGCCATTTGTACGCCAACTTAGTATTAACGAAGCCGAAGATTTATACAGGATACGTGCTGTGCTTCACGGACTAGCCGCTAGAATGTGCGCTGAAAATATCAACATAAAACATCTAGCAATACTTGAAGACGCTCTAGAGTTGGTTATTGAGTCTTACAGTAATAGCTCTCAACGGACCCTAAAGGCAAAAACTCACTTTTATAATGCTCTCTACAAGGGAACCCAGAGTGATTCATTAAAAGCCATGCTTGAAACGCTACAAGCACGCATTGCTCGATGGCGTACTCTTGGTCTTGCACACCCTAATCGTTCTCAAGAACGTTCCAGAGAAAGCATTATTAATCTTAAAATAATTATTGATGCGGTAAAAAGAAAAGATGCCGATCAAGCCGAAAGCGTAATGTTCAAGGAAGATATACAGGCGGGAAGAGAAGTAACTCGTTTGCTTAACATTGAACAGAAAGATCAAAAGACAAATTAGAATTGAAAAGTAACCTTAAACAAGCAGGAGAAAAAGCGTGAGTATTCCGCATCTACTAGTACATGATCGACAAGACAATGTCGGGGTGGTGGTTGTCGAGGGAGTGGAAGCAGGTAACGAACTATTTGTAGTTGTTACTGAAGACAATAGCGATTTCACTATCACAACTAATCACGACATTCCCATTGGACATAAAGTTGCCCTCACAGACTTCTCTGAAGGGGATACTGTAATTAAATACGGTGTAGATATAGGCCGGATCGTGCAAGACACGACAAAAGGCGACCATGTTCACACTCATAACCTTAAAACAAAACGGTGGTAGGCGTTCATCATATGACTAATGAAACTTTTTTCGGCTACAGAAGAGAAAACAACCGTGTCGGCGTCCGCAACTACGTTGCAATACTTCCTGTAGACGACATATCTAATGCTGCATGCGAAGCTGTAGCTAATAACATTAAAGGTACAATCGCATTACCTCATTCCTATGGTCGACTTCAGTTTGGGTCGGACCTTGAACTACATTTCCGAACCATTATTGGCACCGGTGCAAATCCAAATGTAGCTGCATGCGTTGTAATAGGAATTGAACCAGGATGGACCCAAAAAATAGTTGATGGTATTGCTCAAACTGGCAAGCCAGTTGTTGGGTTTTCAATTGAGCAACATGGGGATATTGAAACTATAGCGACGGCATCTCGTCAGGCCAAAGAGTTTGTGCATATGACTTCTGGCCTCCAGCGCGAAGAATGCGGCATTTCAGATCTCTGGGTTGCTGCTAAGTGTGGCGAATCTGACACAACAACCGGACTCGCTTCATGTCCTGCCGTTGGCAACATGTACGATAAGTGGATACCAAAGGGACTCTACGGCTGCTTTGGAGAAACAACTGAAATCACAGGAGCTGAACACATCTGCGAAGCTAGAGCAGTGAGCCCTGAGATTGGAAAAAAGTTTATGAAAACTTGGCAGGCTTATCAGGATGAGGTTGTTGAGCCTTACAAAACTTCAGACTTATCAGACAGTCAGCCCACAAAGGGCAATATTCTTGGAGGCCTTACGACCATTGAAGAAAAGGCTTTAGGCAATCTTGAGAAAATTGGCAAAGAAGTCAGTTATATCGATGTTTTAGAACCTGCAGAAGCTCCATCAACAGGACCAGGGTTATACTTCATGGACACCTCATCTGCAGCTGCTGAGTGCAACACAATCCAAGCTGCGGCTGGCTACACAGTACATGTCTTTCCTACAGGCCAAGGAAATATCATTGGTAACCCAATCATGCCGGTTATTAAGGTAACTGGTAATCCTAGAACAGTACGCACAATGGGTGAACATGTAGATGTTGATGTGTCAGGTGTGGTCAGGCGAGAAATGACAATTCCTGAAGCAGGTGACGCCTTAATGAAAATGGTTTTACAAACGGCAAATGGTCGACTAACAGCCGCAGAGGCTTTAGGACACAAAGAATTTGTAATGACCAAACTCTATAGAAGCGCCTAACCAAACTATCAGGTAAGAACAAATGACACAGAAATGGAATTCTTTAGAAACTGATGTCCTTGTCATTGGCGGAGGCGTTGCAGGCTGTATGGCTGCAATACCAGCGTTAGAGGCAGGACTGAGCGTGATCGTCTGCGAAAAGGGGAAGGTTCTAGATCATTGTGGAAGCGTAGGCTGCGGTGTTGATCATTATCTTACTATTATGGAGTCTGGCCCCGAGTGGGATACACCAGAGTTTCTTATAAAACACTTGCCCAAGCTCACAGATGGCATAGTTGACATGGCAGTCGCAAGTCGTGTTATTCATGAAATGCCCAAGGTTGTCCGCAAAATAGAATCATTCGGCGTCAATTTTAAAGATCCACGTTTTAACGACTATTATCGACTACGCTCGTTTGGTTTGCCTGGCACTTATCACATCAATTTTGATGGAACAGAGTTCAAAAAACATATTGGTAAACGTGTCAGGAAACTCAAAGGCAGTGTGCTTACTCGAACTATGGCTGTTCAGATTCTGGTTGAGGATGGGCAAGCTTATGGAGCTATTGTTTTCAATTTTAGAACTGGAGAGTGGACAGTAGTCAGAGCAAAAGCAGTCGTACTTGCGGCTGGAGAGGTAAATAGAATTTCTCTCAACGCGTCTGGTATGGCTTTTGATAGCTGGCACTGCCCTTATAACACAGGTGACTCTCAGGCTATGGCCTATAAGGCAGGAGCCCTACTCACGAATATGGAGTTTGTGGAAACAACCATCACTCCTAAGGGCTTTTCTGCTCAAGGCCTAAATGCCTTGGTTAGTGAAGGTGCCTACTTCATTAATAAAAGTGGCGAACGCTTCATGTTCAAATATGATGAAAAGGGGGAAAATGCCAGGCGAGCTGTCATAGCGGATGCCGTAATAAATGAATACCTACTAGATAATGGTCCAATATATGCAGACTGCCGCCACCTCCCAGAAGATATCCTTGATCATATGGAAGCAACACTGCAAATAGACCGATACACTATGCCAGCTTTTTATGAACAGAAAGCTTTAAATTTCCGCGAAGAACCTATCGAGGTTTCAATATCTGAACTTAGTATTCGACGCAGTGGCGTCTACTTCCGCGGTAGCGGTTTAGCCGTAGACACTGATGGACAAACATCAATAAAAGGCTTATTTGCAGCTGGCGATTGTGCCTCTGTCAGCGGAGGAATTGCTGGTGCAGCTGTGTTAGGGCACGTTGCAGGCGAAGGCGTTGCGTCCTTTATACCAAAAATAAATGGCTCACTACCCCAAATTGATATGAAAACAGCTGATGTAATCAGAGAAACCGCCATGAAACACATGGAAGTTGAAGAGGAACGCAGCATATCCTGGAAATCTTATGAAGATGAAGTTAGGCGAACAGTCAATGACTATATCGGAGTACGCCGTAATGAATCTGGTTTACGTCATGCATTGCAGACACTGCATGCTTTGGCAAAACGCGAGCCTGATTTAAAAGCTGATGATCTGCATGGTTTAATGAGAGTCCATGAATCCAGTAGCATCCGGCTTAATGCCGAATTGATGGCAACAGCAGCACTTGCCCGAGATGAATCAAGGACTGGCTCATCTCACTATCGACTGGATCATCCAGAATCTGACGAAACTAACTGGAAAAAGTTTGTAATAGTTCAAAAAGGCTCAAAAGGAGCTGAAACATCTACTCTCTCAGCAAGTGAACCTCTTGCTGCAGCGTTCGATCGTAAAAGTAGTGCAAGTACATAGGAGAAACTACTAAATGTCTTCCGATGCAAAAGCTATAAAGAAATCCGTACACAACCCAATACGAATAGATCCAGAGACCTGTGTAAAGTGCAATCTTTGTGACTGGATATGCCCTGGAGATTTAATTTATAAAGAAGAAGACAATAGAGAAACTCTTCCAGTGATAGCCTATCCAGATGAGTGTTGGTATTGCGGTCTTTGTCAGTCAATCTGCCCGGTAGATGCAATCACAGTTATTTTTCCCGACCAAATGATTAACTGCCAGACAGACGTCAAAACATTACTTGGTAAAGTCATCGAATAACTACTGATGTTAGAGGCAATTATCTCTGGCCTCATGGCGCTTGCCACACCCCAAGCCATGCTCTTTATGATCATTGGGGTAAGTTATGGGCTGATGGTTGGAATTCTTCCGGGTCTTGGGGGAATAGTCGCCATTGCACTGCTCCTACCATTCACATATGGCCATGAGCGAGCAGCAACCCTAGCTTTATTACTTGGAGCTCATATAGCTACAATTTGGGGCGGATCAGTAACCAGCATTCTCTTTAAAGTACCAGGCGCTGCCAAAAGTCTCGCCCTTGTGTTCGATGGTCATCCCATGACGCAACAAGGTCATGCAAGCCGGGCCTTAGGCGCCTCGGCTACTGCGGCACTATTGGGTGGGCTTATGGGAGCTATTTTCCTAGCATTCAGCATACCCATAGTACGCCCTGTCATGTTGGCCCTTGGTCCAAGCGAATACTTAATGATGGCACTATGGGGTTTAACTATTATTGCCACCTTTAGCGAAGGCTCACTCTTAAAGGGCATGATTGCAACATCCGCAGGAATCATGATTGCCTATGTTGGTATGGATCCAGTAAGCGGTACCCCACGATTCTGGTTTGGCAGTATTTACCTTTTGGATGGGATTTCATTTCCTGTTGCGATGATTGGCCTTTTTGCGGTTGCTGAGATGATCAAGCTATTCGTCAAGGGCAATACGATGATAGATCGAGTTGCCGGAGAAGAAAAAAGTTCGGTTTTCGATGGCGTAAAAGATGCTTTCAGGCACTGGTGGTTAGTAGTTAGATCAAGTCTTCTAGGCCTATGGGTTGGAGTGCTACCTGGGGTAGGGGCAAGTGTGGGAGGAATTGCGGCCTATGCACAGGCCGCACAAACATCTAAAACGCCAGAGAGATTTGGCAATGGGGCAGTAGAGGGTGTTATAGCTCCTGATGCAACACTTGGAGCAAACGAAGGTGGAGGTCTAATGCCTACGCTTGCTTTTGGCATACCTGGTGGTGAAAGCATGGCAATTTTACTTGTTGCTTTTCTTTCTATGGGCATTGTCCCTGGGCCACAGATGCTTACTACTGAACTTGACCTAGTATTTAGCATGGTTTGGATTATTGTTATTGCAAATATAATAACCACTCTCATCGGATTGGCTATTTCATCACGTTTGGCGAGACTACCAACTCTCAATCCCAACATTATGATCCCACTTGTGTTGTCCGTTTGTTTGTTTGGTGCCTTTGCCACCCGTGGTTTAGTAGAAGACGTGCTCGTTGCATCGTTTTTTGGAGGACTTGGCTATGTCATGGATAAATATCAGTATTCAAGGGCTAACTTTGTTATTGGCATGGTCCTTGCAGAAATGATCGAGCGCAACCTTCATATATCGCTCGGCCTTTATGGAGACTACTTCGTGCTAACCCGCCCAATTACATTAGCCATGTTAATTTTTATAATTATCACAACCGCTTTGCCATTCCTTCGTCAACAACGTCAAGCACTCTACAAAAGATTCTTCTTCAACAAAAAAAATAAACAGGCCAAGGAATGAGTCGCCGACTTCAAGAAAATATTGTAGCAACCGTAGTACTAGCTGTTTTTATGGCTTACTTGATTACAACTCTAAGCTTTGGAAACAATGCAAGACTTGTACCTTTGCCAATAGCAATATTAGGTATCGTGCTTGTTTTAATACAATTGGTTAAACAAAACTTAACCGAAAAAGAGAAGCTTGAAGTCAACATACTCTCTTCCCTTACTGGCATAAAAAACCCTTCACCTACGGAAGAAGACAAACAACCATCAACCCCTCCCCCGCATCAGTCCCGCCGAGAAATACAGGCTATACTTTTTGTCATCATTTTTGTCGGACTGATCTTACTGCTTGGTCCAGTCTTGGCAGTTTTTCTTTTCTCTTCTGGTTTTCTAAGTTTCACGGGGCACTATCCACCAGTCAAGGCGATCTGGTTTAGCGCATTGTTTAGCGTAGCCCTGTACCTGTTATTTGCAGTAGCACTTCAACTACAACTTTATCATGGAATTCTGGCGCCGCTAATAACGCCATAAACCTGAAATATTAAATGAATAGCATAGTAGTTAGCATTCAATAATTAAGAGGGTATTATAACGATATGAGACTTTTACTACTCTCAATCTTTTCCGCCTGTCTATGCTCAACAATAGTACGAGCCGAAAGCATTGAAGGCGAAGTAGTTACTATTCTTAGCGCCAATAGTGCTGGCGGTATGATGACCCGTTACGCCCGCATGATTGCCCCTTATATTAAAAAATACTCTGGAGCAGCAGATGTGAGGGTTAGAGTAATGACGGGCGGCGGTGGTATACGTGGAACAAATTTTTTATGGTTCTCAGAACCTGACGGTAGAACTATAGCCTTTACTAGTGTCCCTTCCCTAATCCTTGCGCAACTCTCCGGAAGTGAAGCTGTACAATTCGATGCAACCCGTCTGGTCTATCTTGGAAGAGCAGCGACCGAACCCAGAGTTCTGACAGTAGGCGCAACTTCTAGCATCCTCAATATAGATGATGCACGCACCCTAGATCGCCCCTTTATCTTTCCTTCGCAAGGCACGGACGAGGACTTCTACTCTATGGCGGTCCTTGCTAATGTTTTAGACATCGAAGTAAAAGTCATTAGTGGTTATGACGGGCACTCGGACACAGCTTTAGCTGTAATAAAAGGTGACGGCGATGGGCACATTACAGGTTGGTCTGCTTCTGAAGCTGTCATTGAGGCTGGAGATGAGCGTCCGATCCTAACACTGAGTCAGGAACGATATAGTCCATACCCAAATATACCTACAGCGCTTGAGGTAGTTGAAGATGATTCCCGACAAGCTGTCCAGGCTATCGTCAATATGCTTGATATGCGACGAGGTTTCTTTGGTCCACCAAATCTTGACCCTATAGCTACCGAAGAACTACGCGTGGCTATTAGTGCTGCATTTAATGACCCTGAACTTATAGAACAATCAAAACTTGCAGGCCTACCCTTATTACCTTCAGACGGTAAAATAGAACAGCAAAAAATTGGGCAAATTACTGAGGCAAGTCAAGTTATTGTGCCGATTCTAGAAGCTGCACTACACGCCATCCTCTAACACTCACTACTCATCTATAGCTTCTACTACACAGTTATAATTATATAGCTGAAGATGAGGGGTATAGAGCATTTCTTGACGGCCGTTGAAGGGTTCAACTAAAAACTCAGGATCTTCCACGAATATATCGATTATAGCTCGCGTACCATCGTCACTAAGCGAATAACGTTCTACCACATGTTTCTGAAAACCTGAAGGCACACCAATTCCATTGCCGGAATTAAACCTATCAAACAATCGAGTATCCACAACTAAGGTTTCATCTTCCCACCAACCTATAGAATGCCCCTCAATTGTGCGTTCTGCATTTTCTGGATGCCCTCTTCCATCCATATAAACCATCCGATTAACATCCAGAAACTCATTACGTAAAATTACATAATTATCGAAAATTTGAATCCCAGTTAGGTAATTAACACTAGCTATAGTAAATGGCGTTGGATGAGGTATACATAATAGGTTTGGGTCATCCGTAAAATCATTGTATTGGGCCTTTGCGGCACTTGCGGCCGGCATTAGTTCGATCTGGGAAAACTGTCGTCGTAAATTAGTGTGTGAAAGCCCTTTCCAGACCCCCTCCAAGCTAGAAGCACTTAAGGTTGCTTCCAAGTCGCCCTCTATCTGTGACCACAAATTACCATCTGCAGTTTCCATGGTATTGAGAATAGCGTGATTTCTTCCACTACGCTCTGGATGCGCTCGAATCGTCACAACATCACCCTCATTCAATAACGTAGATGTCCAACCACTTCGGTTCATAATTGGGACAGAGCCTGTCTCAATCTCCCACTCAACTATTCCACCCTGCTCGTCTTCCGTTTCAACATAAATCATGATGTGAGGGTTTCTAAAAACGTATCGATTAACTACACCCTCAAAAGCCACTAAGGCGTCCCGATCATAACCAGCGTCACTATGATGGGCTGAAGCTGGAGCAATTACCCAGGCAAAAACTAAAAGAAGCAATAGAATTTTATCCTTCATCAAATAACTCCAAAAAATACAATCTATTAACTTAATCCCTAGGAAATTCAGAATAGTCGTTGACTGTGTCAAAGCCTATTTGCCTAGAAAGCACAGGATCACAACCATACGTAACCATTTCAAGATGCGGTGTATACATTAGTTCTTTACTTGCTGAAAAAGGTTCAGCTAAATACTCTGGATCTTCCAATAGAAAATCGATAATCAATCGAGTCCCATCATCGCTAAGTCGCAAACGTTCAGTTAAATGTTTGCTAGCACCAGCTGGCACACCTCTACCATTTGCATCGGGATGATCTGAAAAAAGAGTTGTATCAATAACTAGAACATCATTTTCCCAGTGGCCTACAGAATGCCCCTGATTGGTTCTTTCGCCATTATCAGGATGATCACGCCCATCCATAAAAACAGTTCGAACCGTATCGAAAAATTCGCTACGAATAATGATCCTGTCATTCATAATCTCAATATCATTTAGGTAGACGATTGAACCAATAACAGCATCTGGTGCCTGTGGCGGAACACACTCAGGAATTGGGCTATCCTCAAAGTAACTAAACCTTTCTTTTGCCTCCTGCCCAACTGAAGTTAAGGGATGCTCGTTTAGTTGACGGCGAAATAAACCCGTAGTAGCTCCAATACCCTTCCAGACTCCCTCAATACTAGTTGCAGATGCGGTTGCCTCTTCGTCCACTTCAATCTGGGACCAAGCACTTCCATCTGAGGTCTCTAAAACGTTGAGAATGGCATTAGGTGCACCACTGCGCTCTGGATGAACACGAACTGTAACCACATCGCCTGGACTCAACATTGAAGCAGTCCAACCACTCCGACTCATGATAGGAGTAGACCCGGTCTCAATCTCCCACTCTGTTATTCCGCCTTGCTCATCGCCTGTTTCAACATAAATCATAATATGAGGATTTCTAAAAACGTATCGACTTACGACACCTTCAAATGTAACAAGACGATCATGATCATAGCCAGCATCGCTATGATGAGCTTGCACATGCGGTGATACTAAAAACCCAATGCATAAAATTACTTTTAATACTTTCATGGCCCCTTACTCCTCACAGGACTTATATACCCTCTACAACAATTATTGGTAGTGCCTGCCCTATTTTTTTCTGTAACTGCAGAGGCAAATTACCAGAACTAAATCTACCCCATAAAGTCAGACGCTTACCTCCAGTTATAAGAAGATCTGGTGCAGTTTCACTAACCTCATCTAAAATCTCGACTAATGGTTCTCCACGCCTCACCTTAAAGTTCGCATTAAACCCTTCTGCAATACACTCCAGATAAAATGCGCGTTTCGTTTCTTCCGCATTTGCCTCTAAACACTCTTCAACATACTCCAGATATTGCCTACGACCTTGAGCATAGATTTCATCATGAAAAGTTTTCAACCAAGGGTCAATAACATGTAGAGCCGTTACTTCAGCAGTTAACGACAAACCCATAGAAACAGCTTTTTTTATAGCACTCCTGCTATGCGATTCACCGTCCGCACAGACAAGAATTCTCATTAAAAAATCCTATTAACTCCCAGCAACACGAAGTAATTGGCTACCAATAGCAAGAACCACAATAAGTCCTAAGACCATTTTTACTAAGGATGCGGTCATACCAATTGTAAAAGCAGTACCTCCAGCTTTTTTCATGTCTTCTATTGATATAGAAAGACCGATACCTGCAAAACCAATAGCAAAACACCATGTATAAACCGCATTCATTGCCCAAAAGGGTGAACCTACAATTCTGGGCCCACCTAGCGATTGAATATTCATGCTATTGAGCAGTACGAAAAGAAAAAAACCAATAATAAAAATTGGAAACTTATCGCGCACTAAATGCCATTTATTTATTTCTCTATTTGATTCCTGCCTTCCGGTGCGTAGCACATAAAACCAAAGAGCAAAAAGCACTACGAGCGGCAAAAACATTATCCTAGCTACATTTATTAGAACAGCGGTATTTAAGGCTTCAGTGCCATACCATTCTGCTGCAGCTACAAGCTGTGCGGTATTTAAAATCGCGAGTGCCGACCATGCACCAAACTGAGATTCTGACAAACTAATACTATTGCCAATATAAGGCATCGTGAAAAGCATGAGAGTCCCGAATAATAGAATCGTCCCAATGGCGTAGGCCATCTCTATTGGGTTTGCTCTAACAACAGGCGAAGTAGCAATGATTGCAGAAACACCACAAACCCCAGTACCCGCACCCATGATTCCACCTAGGCCGTCAGAAACTCCCCACCTCTTACAGAACCACATGACAATAATTGCAGTACCGAAAATAAAAACAGCAGTTAAAAGTAGTCCAACGCTGCCTACTCTAACAACATCAGCCCAAACATAGTGCACACCTAAGATAATGATTCCGGGTTTTATTATGGGACGAGCAATTTTAATCCCAGGAAGAAAAATTTTTGGAATAGGTAAAATATTACGAATAATGATTCCACCTAACAACAAAATTGCCACATAATTCAACTGGGCGCTTTCATAAAGAAAAGTAGCCCATTCAGAGCCAGCATTATGATGACTAGCAATAAGACGGTCTAAGTTCATCCCAATATAAGCAAATGCTAAACAGAAGAAAAAACCTGGGACATACTTGCCACAATCAGGGGCAATTAAATATTTTATTTTATTCACTGAGGCCTCATAAAAGCTAAAACTGGGATACGTAGAGATACGTCATACAGGCCATCAAAACAGGTACAACCCATTTCGAAAGAAATCATGGATTTGTTCCGGAAAAATGAGGCTAACAACGAAAATAGCTAACGCTATAAGAATGGCCCAGATATCTTCACGTTTTTCAGAGGAAAACACCTCATCAGCAACCTTTTCTCCCCTAGGTCCCTGCCGGTCGTCCGAAGTACTCGAATCAATCATATCTACCCCCCACTTAATATTCTTATTGGCAATGATCTTTCTTAAGCATCAACCCACTCAAACAACCCGAAGTAGTTCAATGAAAATAAGCCCTGATCGAGGCTAAACCATAACCTTATATTCTAAAATAAGACTCAAATTCCAGCGCAATAGATGATCTTTATATAGAATTGCGCTTAAGTTTACCCCCAAACAAAGTTATATATTCAACTAAGTGCATAATAACTATTTTTACAACATACTTATGTATAATACGGTATTACTGCCGCTAACTATTAGCATTCGTAGTAGTTTTTATGATTATTAGCCCCCAGGGATGATGGCGGACTAAAATTGAGGTCATTTAATGTTAACTAGCAACCCGTTCGCCGAGATTTCGGCGTTCATACCGCCTTATGTCATGCAGACATACGTCATAGTCATGATGGTTTTAGTAATTGGCGGAACTATCTATGACACGCTACATAAAAAAAGCGCTAAGTACTTCTTCAGACACTGGCGTAGCTCAAAAAATCTTGCTTCTAAAAAAATTAGTGCTGGGCAATTTGCCTCACTTGCATTTAATACGCTTATTGTAGATGCCCTTTTATCTGGTGAATTCTGCAATATCCGCCGGAGAGTTGCTCATCTGCTAGGAATGTATGGGTTTGTAGTCTTTGTTGCTACAACGGCCATTATGATTTTTATGTACCCAACACCTGACATACCAACGCCAGCAATCTTGTCACAACTTTGGCACTTAGGTGCACTGATGATTTGTATAGGTGGTTATTGGTTTTGGTTTTTTATTCGC
>Ga0114933_10003670_pt1 | contig 14811 bp, 14 predicted proteins | sample 4SBtaG_FD_89691 | JGI IMG/M metagenome (GOLD analysis project Ga0114933, IMG submission 89691) | Deep subsurface microbial communities from Kolumbo volcano to uncover new lineages of life (NeLLi) - 4SBTROV12_W25 metaG | ecosystem: Environmental > Aquatic > Marine > Volcanic | place: Kolumbo... | reverse complement strand
TGCTCTAATTGATAAAGACACACCTGTTATTGCTATTGCACCAAACGATCAATTGCTTGACAAGCTTAAATCCAACCTTCAAGAGGTTAAGTCACGCGGCTCTGAAATGATTGTATTTGAAGACGAAGCCGCAGAAGTGGCGCCTATGCAAGGCATGACCATCGTGCCCACAACTACGGATCTTGGACGCATTACCGCACCCATTATTTTCACCATTCCGCTACAACTACTTAGCTATCATGTTGCTCTTGTCAAAGGTACCGATGTGGATCAACCACGTAACTTAGCCAAATCAGTTACGGTAGAATAGCGCCATGGAAAACACCCTTTTCTTCTCAACCAATTATGACTCTACGCTAATAGGTCGTATACAAAAAGAAACGAAATCTATTGGCTATTACAACCTACCTAATCAAGAAACTCACTATATAGATGATTACTTAGAAAAGCTAGATAAACAGCAAAGCCTAGCATTATTAACAGATATTGTAGTTGTTGGCATCGGTGGTTCATCTTTAGGCGCCAAAGCAATTTATCACTTTCTAAAACCAGTTAGAAAGTTAAAACGTAAATTACACTTTATTGATAGCACCGACCCAATTGCCCTAAACAACCTACAAAAAGATGTTAATTTTGCTTCACAAGCAACTCATTTTTTAATCATTTCAAAATCTGGAAGTACCATTGAAACCATTGCCGCCTATAAATACATACTAGGGCTTATCAATGGATTATCAATTGACTATTGCCCCTTTACTTTTATAACTGACAAAAACTCACCACTAGAAAAACATGCCAAAGAAGTGGGCGCCCTTTTTGTTAATATACAAGACAATGTTGGTGGGCGTTTTTCAGTGCTTAGTAGTGTCGGAACCATACCGCTAATACTAGCAGATATCAAGATTGATCGTGTATTACAAGGCGCTGATTCAATTAAAAATAGTTTTTTTAATAATGGTCACATGCAAGATATCTTATTGCAAAAAGCCACTTATTACGCCAAAAATGTATCAAACTATCCCATTAACTCAGTATTTTCTTATACAGAATCGCTCAAATATTTTAATCAATGGTATGTACAGCTATGGGGCGAGAGTTTAGGAAAAAAACAACGTAATTCTATTTTTAATGTAGGACTTACCCCGATTGGCCTTATCGGCCCTAAAGACCAGCATTCCTTCTTACAACTTATTATGGATGGCACACGTGATAAAACTATTACCTTTATCAAGCTAGAAAATTTTGAAGTAAGCTCACCAGTTCCTGATATTACATTAAAGTATCTTGAAGATACTGACATAATCAACAATATTGAGTTCTCATCTCTGATTAACTTACAAGCTGACTCTATTATTGAATCACTTAAAAAGGTTCAGCGCATTCCACTAGATGAAATCATAATTAAACAACAAGATGAATTTAGCATTGGTCAGCTGATTTATTACTATGAGCTATTAACTTCATTGGCGGGAGATTTGCTCAATGTTAATACTTACGATCAACCGGGTGTTGAATCTGGCAAACAAATACTTATGGAAAAATTACAAGCAATCAAGGATAATAAATGATCAGAAAATGTCTTTTCCCAGCTGCTGGCTATGGCACTCGTTTTTTACCAGCAACCAAAGCTGTGCCTAAAGAAATGTTGCCTATTCTAACTAAGCCATTATTACAATATGCAGTAGAAGAAGCGTTATCTGCTGGTATGAATAATATGGCTATTGTCACTGGCAAGGGGAAGCGTGCGATTGAAGATCATTTTGATAAATCACTCGAGCTTGAAATACAGATCAAAGGTACTCAAAAAGAAGAACTGCTCAAAGAAGTTAACTCTGTGTGTAAGCGCTCCACTTTTACATACGTACGTCAAAAACAAATGCTTGGTCTTGGTCATGCTATTCTTACTGGGGAGCCACTTATTGGTAATGAGCCGTTTGCTGTGCATCTGGCAGATGATTTATGTATCAATGATGATGACAGTATACTAACACAAATGATAGAGGTATTTAAAAAATATCGATGTTCAGTAGTGGCTATTGAAGAAATACCTATGGATCAAACTGACAAATACGGTGTAATTGCAGGTGATATAGTGGATGGCACAGATAACATATATCGAGTTACTGACATGATCGAAAAACCCGATCCAGAGGATGCACCAAGCAATATGGCCATCATTGGTCGCTATATTCTAACACCTGATATTTTTGATATTCTTAGAAACACCAAGCCTGGCAAAGGTGGTGAAATTCAAATCACAGACGCTCTACTTTCACAGGCTAAGCAAGGTAAAGTAATTGCTTACAACTTTAAAGGAAAACGTTTTGATTGTGGGAGTATCAAAGGATTTGTAGAAGCCACTAATTACTTTGCTAAACAGAATAAAATTATTTAGTCACATTTAATATATTTCTTGGAAAATTTAAATCCACCTACTTTTCTAAAAAATATGTAGTATAAAAAGACTATCCGCTTTAAATAATAAAGCATATTATCTTTTGTAGTTTTCCAATTATTCTCTTTTATATAAGAATACGAAAAAAATCTTTGCTCAAATCTTAATGGCAATAGAATTAACGATGGAATAAATAAAAAGTCATAAATTCTAATGGCACTATTTTCATAATTGTAGTTTTTTAGCCTATTATTCAATAAAAAATTCAATAAATACTTGTCAAGAAAAGAAAGTTTTTCATTCCAAGAGTTTTTTAGCATCTTTTCAGAAAACCCTGCTTCGGTATTAGGTTTGCTAGACAATCGATCGCCACCCCACTGAATCTTGCCCCATGTTGAGTGCATCAATGTCTCTTCAAAACTAATATCAAGCCAGTCACATAATGATTCGAGTATGCATTTTTTCCCAAGATCTTCGAGCCTTACAACAATAGATAGATTGCAATCATCTATGTAAGAATCCAAAATATAAGCGTCTTTTATTATTCTCAATAAATAATAAAATAAATGTTGTTCATTATCAGTATTAGGATTGCACTGTCTATGATGCAAAACACCAGACACAAAATTCGCCCTCGGATCTCGCGTCATGCAAATAACTTTAGAATTAGGAAAATCTTGGAGATATTCTGGCAATCTGTTTTGATTATGAATATGGTGAAAAAAAACTTTTTTCTTCATCAAATCATGACCAAGAAATAAATTATATGCACCATAAATAGCCAATAATATATTTTTTGACTCAACTTCCCTATCAGTCATTAATAATAGAAAATATTCTTTAAATTCTACAATATCAACCTCAAATGATTGGTCGCCTCTAACCCCTAGCTCACCTTTTCTTTCATTCAAATCGTAGAAAGATTTAAATCTATGAATATGCTTCCAAATAAATTCGTCGATTATGTCAGACAAGATAGGTGTTGCAGTATTCAAACTGTAAGCACTACCCCAAAAATCATAAAACCACAAATTCCCATTAAAAGTCAGAACCTCAGTGTGAGAATCTAGTAAGCTTTGCAAAAAATCAGAACCCGTTCTTCCTGTTGTAATCAATGTACATGAAGGTATAGAAGTCAAATGATCCATTAAAACTTTATAATCATATTCCTCCATAAAAAATTACAAGACCAAAGTTTTTTCAACAAAATTGATAAACTGGTTTTTCGACTCATTAATTTCTGACTGGTGAGTGGTGTCAACTAACAAATCAAAATTTAACGGATCATCGTACGGGTTTGATTCAGAGTAGCCAATTAAATCTTTAATTTCCCCATTATCTGCCTTTTTATACAGTCCTTTGGTATCTCTAACTTTTAATGATCTTATTTCAGAAAAAATATAGATAAGATAGAAGTTTGGAGACAATTTTTCTCTGATTACTTCTCTTACTTTCTCTATTGGGCTAATTATCGGAACAATAATAACATCGTAATTCACTCGTTCATCTTTACATATTTGTACAACATTTAAATTATTTTTCTCAACATCATCCCTTCCAAAACCTAAAGGAATACTGTATTTATCTCTAATTACATCACCATCTAAAATTAAAACACTGACCCCAGATTTTTCAAGTTCTATTTTGGCAAAATCAGCCAAAGTTGACTTGCCTGCACCAGACATTCCCGTACACCAAAAAATCTTGGAATCTTTTTTCTTTTCTAAAATCATTAATTTTCAATAATATCTGTGAATGATGATTCTGGCGTCCATCTGTTGTATTGACATATTAACGAGTTAACCATCTTAACAGAGTCAACTGGAAACTTGCCAATTGCCGTTTCTGCTGCCAGAACTAAACCATTAGCGCCCATTAGGATAGTACTTGCCACATCATTAACTTCAGCCCTGGTTGGTGAATTAGTTTGAATCATTGACTCTAATAAATTGGTAGCAACAAATACAGGCACATCTTTTGATCTTGCATATGAAATGATTCGTCTTTGTACAAATGGAATTTTTTCGATAGGAATTTCTCTAGAAAGGTCACCCCTATCAATTAATATTTGATCCACCACTGGTAAAATATCACCTAAATTCAATACACCCTTAATGCTTTCAATTTTTGAAATCAAATTGGAACCCATTCCAATAATTTCCCTAACTTCTTCAACGTCTTTGGCTGTATTAGTAAAAGATAGGGAGAAATTATTAACTCCATATCTTAAACCAATTTCAAATGCAGCCTTATCCTTTGGTGTAACTGCATCAAGACTTATATCGCAATCAACATCTGCAGCTTTATTGCTGCCAACAGTACCTTCATCTTCTACAATTGCCATTAGAAAAGAATTATGCTTCTCTACAATGCGAAATTTAACAGCATTAAAATCGACTCTAATTATGTCGTCAATTTCTAATTGCGGCACAACAGATTTTGGAGTAAATGATATGTTGTTACAATTACCAATAACATTATCAAAGTGGATTTTTACCATCTCTCCTTTTTTAAACAGTATAGACTCACTTTCCATATCTTGATTTCGAATTTGTGCACCTTCACTATCTAAACATATTGGCACATCTGTCCAAGATTGTATTTTTTTAATAATACTCTCAACATTACCAATCTTTGTATGTGATAAGTTAATCCTGAACAATGAGACATTGTCGGATGACATCCTTTGGACATCCTCTTTATTCAATGATGATGGACCAAGTGTGGCTAAAATTTTAATATCCATTTTTTACTATAACTCCTAATTTTAAGTAATATTATAAAAAGCTAATTATTCCATATAAAAATATAAAAAAAGTGATAAATTGTTGACAGGCTTTCTCATCAACATCGACATATTTTTTAAAAAATTTCATAGAGATTTGATAAATTACGCCTGCCACTAGTGATAGAAAAAAACTCATCACCACCATCGAAGAAGGACTTATAAACAACAAAATAGATAATTGAACGACACCAAACAACAAATAAACAAAGGCTACATTTGTCCGAAACTCTTTATGAGTTTTGTACTCGGAATTCATCAATAAAACCAGCATACCCCCGCCCATGTTTGAAACACCGTGAACAGCACCCATTATCATGCAATAAATTTTTTTATGTTTTAAAATAAACGCACTTAAAAAATTCTTAATTACATTTGAAAGTCTAATTAGACCCACCAAAATTAACATAATTCCAACAATTTTTTTTAGATCTAGAGACACTTCAAATAGAATAATAAGCGTAAGTCCAACTATAAGAAATGGCAATGTATAAATTAGCACATTCTGCTTATTTTTAATATGTTCAAACCCGTAGTATGTTTGCAGTGCTGATATAAAAACAGACGAAGGCAGGATAAGTGCAAGAGTATCTACGTATGTATAGCCAAGTAGTAGTAAAGTTGGTGTCCCAAATAACAATATACCAACACCCATAAAAGATTGCACCAAACTAAGTGCAATTATCACACCAAACAGAAGGAAATATTCATTCATTATTTTATATACAAGTAAAGCAATATGCGCTAAGTCTATTTCCCAACTCTAACTAGAGACTTTTTAACTATTGCATCGTTATTATTACTTAAAATTATATCAAAAAAATATTTTTTAATAATTAAAGCTCGCTCCTTAAACAGACTTACTATCACTTGAAAACGTGATACATGGCATTTACTAGAGTTATTGTTCCACAAGTCATCATAATAATGATTATTTTCTATAAAAAAATTATTTTTTATCCAATAAATATCATATTTCATGGGGAGAAATATAGTGAAAAATGCAAAAAAACTAAAATATTTTTTTGGTCTTATTAGCTCATAGCCAAAAAAATCACAATGCTTCTTAAAAGCCAAATAAAAGATATTCTCCTCTATGTAAGTCAACTTATCTTTAATAACATGCCGACTAGAAGAGTATTTATTTTCTTTATATGATGAATTTCCGCCCCAATACTTCTTAGAGCCAAAAGTAGATCTAGTCAACACATCTCCATATGTTATATCTACAAAATCACTCAGATTTTTCATAATATCTTCTATATTATGCTCAAAATCTTCGATTCTAACTATTTTGAACTCAATATTATTTTTAATTAAGGGGGTTACACCAACCGACTCTCTGTACAAATAAGCCGATGCATGATTATAACAATACCCCCTAGCCCTAGCTTTATCAACTGTCCGCTTAATACATGAAAAATATGTCCGAACCGGATGTTTGACTGTAACAAGGCATTTAGTATCACCAAAGACATTATTCAATAGAATTGCTTTATCATGATAGTGCGGATGCATTAAAATTATTCTCTTGTTAAGAATATCCTGATTGTGCGACTTGCTATACGCATAGTATATACTTAAAATTATATTTTTTGGTGATAATTTACTACTTGAAATAAAGTCCATAAAATATGCTTTAAATTCCTCTTTTGGTGTAATTATCCCCTCATTCGCATCCTCTCCTAAAGTTTCCAAGCCACCATGTCCTGGCTTTTCAATAGTTTGACCAGAAGTATCATAAAAATCAGGATTGCGCTCATTAAACACCTCCAGCACTCTTTCTGGAGAGTAAAATCTGTAATTCAAAAAAGAAAATATGTCTATATATCCAGGAATTGTAATCACTTCCGGATGTGAATCAAATAAACTATGTAGAAATGTTGAGCCCGATGGCATAACATGAGATATAGAAACTATATTCAGCTTATTCATCTGTAATAGCAATGCATTCTCTTTCATATGTATGAAATTAATCTGAATAAGCAGATACAGTATCTGCTTACTTTGTATTATTTTTAACCAAATCGTGTTGCTCTTACTGTGTTTATTTTAATTTTTTCTCAAGCAAACTATATTCAATCTTTTTATTATTTTTAATTTATCGCCAATCTTATTGGTAATAAAATTCTAAACTTTGTGTATACCATAGAGTGCCATCTTCAGGAATTTTTGCCCTATGATTGTTGATATAAAAAGATGCGCCAATCACCCCATGAGCATTAGGTTTTTTAAATTAAGTTTTACTGGCAAATTCGTTGTCTACATAAAATCTATTATCACAACCAAGATCTACAAATTTTTTAATATCATCACTGGCAACAGTGTACACTACTGTCACCGTATCGCCTACATTTGTTTTTAAATATCTTTTCTTTAACCTGATATTTTTTTATACATCTCTCTTTTTTTTCTATTTGCAATAACTTTCCCAGGATTACCCGCAAAAACTGAATAAGGTGGAATAATTTTAGAAACTACAGATCCAGCACCTACTACTGAACCTTTGCCAATTTCAACACCCTTCAAAATGACACAATTTGACCCAATCCATACATCATTTCCTATAATAATTTCAGCAGATTTAAAACCCTGATCCATTATACAAACCTGTGTATCGCTGAACTTATGGTCGTCTGAAACCAATACACAATTAGCAGCTATCATACATGAATCTCCTATTTCTATATTTTCTCTACTGGCTTCAATGCTAGCATTGATCCCTAAAAAAAATCTATCACCTAAATTAATATTTGCATTATTAGCAAATAAACCAGAACCATATGAAAGTTCGACATTTTTTCCCAGGGTTATGTTAGAAAAACCCTCAATCTTTACATTTCTAGAAATGTAAAATTTACCAAGAACCTTATTAAATAAGGGTTTGTAAGCCCAATATCTGATTTTAACACCTATATCTGTTGGTAATATTGACAGCACTTCGATGTAACTTCTAAAAATAAAACTTAATATTTTTTTAAAAAAAATCATTGTATTTAAATAACACTCTTATCATATGTAAAAACTTAATCTCTATGCGCAATAATTCGTAATTTCCATGTGCCACTTAAATATTGAACATCTTCAATATTAATATCAATAAAGCCAGCGTTTGTTAAATATTGATTAAGGACATCCTTTGTGTAAAAAACATGATGTGCCATGTTAAATATATCATGTGAAGGTTCTAATTTTCCAAAATTAGTTGGTGACGGAACTTCGAGAAACAATAATCCGCCTTTTTCTAATGAAGAAAAAATATCATTTAAAAACAAGTCTGGAAAATCAACGTGCTCCATAACATCGCTTGATACGATAATATCAAACTTATGGTCAAACAACCCTGCGCAAAAATAGTCGGCTTTAATCTCCTTAGCGCCCGACCTATTCTGAGCTAAATCTGCATACAATTTGTTAGGCTCAACTCCATATGTGACTGACTTTGGGAGCACTTCTTTTATTTTATGCAATAAAACACCTCCGCCACAACCAACATCGAGCACTTTGTTTCTTTCATCCAATACAGAGGAGTTAATTTTTTTTATTAGCCAAGAAACTTTTTGATAGTTCTCAGACTCTTTATTATTATATTTTGTGATTCTGTCAAAATAATCATTTGGTTTTTCTGATCGAAACGACGTATCTCTATACTTTTCATATAGGATCTCTTGTTCATCCTCAGTAAGCTTTGGTGATCTGTAAATAAAATTACAAGAAGAACATTCATACCAATACCTTGTTGTCTTATTTAACTCAGGATTAATTAAATTATTATAGATATCTTCAAAATTTTGTATCTGTAACTCTTTTCTATTTTTATTTTGACAAAATGGACATTTTTCAACCAATATCATTCTAACTCCTTACTAGCTGTATTTTTTGTAGAATAGTTAAGGCATGCATTAATGGTATCAAACACTTCTTCTCTTAGTTTTTGTATTGTGATTAATAATTTCTTCAGATGATTCATGTCATGCAAGATTAATGTAGCTCAAAAAATAATAATTATATAGCTATCCTAATGAAAAACAGATCTTATTATATTCAGAAAGAATGGAGTTATCCATAATTAAATAAGAGTCAAGACAACTTAAGCGACTCTTTTCTAAAAATTCCAAGCAAAATTTTGTAAATATTTTGCTTACGATTATTGAATCTAAATTCGCATTCTTTAAGGTGTAAATTAAACATACTTTTATCCATTCCTTTTAAACTTTACCAATCTGTTTTTAGCATAACCCCAAAACGATTCGATGCCATTAATATGGGAGTTGCCTCTAGAAAATTCATTCTTACCATGGTGCACTTGCCCTGAGCGAAGCGAAGAAATACTCTTGGGGTGCTAAAATGCTTCTTATAGCCAAAATCTACTAAGCCATTATACCCTCGCCACCCATCTGAATGAATAACACTATCGACACCAGTCTTCCTCTTAATGATCCTTTGTAGAGTAGCACTCTTACAATCTGGCACAATATCAGTATAAACCTTGTCTCCTCGTTTTAATAAGCCAAAAACAATGGCTTTGCCCCTAGCTCCACGGCCGCGTTTTCCGCGGACGCGCCGTGCACCAAAATAACTTTCATCAACTTCAATCTGTCCCACTAGTGGGACAGATTGAAGTAAAGATAACTGCAAGACCCTAAGTCTAATAGCAGTTAAACACCTTATTAACTGTTTGTCTACTTAATCCTGTTAAATGAGAGATTTGAGTTGCACTCAAATCCTCAGAAAACAGCAAAATTATTTGTCTAAATTTAGCCTCTGAAATACGTGAACGAACTACATACTTGTTTTTTTACTTTCATGACAGCACTTTAACAGGTTTTTATACATGCTTAAGTTATCTTGACCCTTAAATAATTTTCACTTCTTAACATGCAAAAAATCCGATATTTCAATTTGTGGTTTAAATCCAGGTATAGCTTGAATAAGAAGACTTCTAAGCTTTTCTTGATCACAGTCTACAATTGCACTGTGAAGCCCATCTAAAATTGGCTCCAGCCTATCCCACGACAACATGTCTTCTTCTGCACGCATAATCAGTGGATTATCGGTTTCACTTACATTATCACCAATAAGTAGCTCTTCATAAAGTTTCTCACCAGGCCTAAGGCCAGTGTATATAATTTCAATATCACCATCAGGATGTAGCTCATCTTTAACTTCTAACCCGCTCAATCGAATCATCTTCTTAGCCATATCATCAATACGTACTGGCTTACCCATGTCTAATACAAAAACATCACCACCTAACCCCATCGCACCTGCTTGAATCACCAACTCCACCGCCTCAGGTATGGTCATAAAATAACGAATTATATTCTTGTCCGTTACCGTTACCGGCCCACCGGCTTTAATCTGTTGTTTGAATAGTGGAATCACCGAGCCACTAGAGCCCAGCACATTGCCAAAACGCACCATAGTAAACTTTGTACCACTTTGCTTAGCGGCTAACGCTTGCAATACCAGTTCAGCACTGCGTTTAGTTGCACCCATGGTATTTGTCGGACGCACAGCTTTATCGGTAGAGATCAATACAAAGGTTTCAACGCCAGACGCAATTGCCACTTGCGCAGCACACAGCGTACCAAATATATTGTTATCAACCCCTTCGGTATTATTAAATTCCACCATTGGTACATGCTTATAAGCCGCCGCATGATAGATAGTCTCCACACCAAAACGTTTAAAAACATTAGCAAGCCTAGTTTTATTATTAACACTACCCAGTATTGGATAAATCTTAATTTCGCTTTGCTTTTTCTCTTGTAATTTAGCGTTAATCTCGTATAGATTGTATTCACTCATCTCATATAAAACTAACACTTTTGGCTTTAAAAAAACAATTTGCCTGCACAGCTCTGAGCCAATCGAGCCGCCAGCACCGGTTACCACCACCGTCTTATCGGTAATATTCTTACCTAGTAAGGCTTTATTAGCCTCTACCGATTCACGCCCAAGCAGGTCTTTAATACTCACTTCACGCAAATCACCAATACTCACCTTGCCTTCAGCCAGCTCCGCCACACCCGGCAACATGCGCACCAACACCGGATAAGGTTCTAATTGATTAATAATATCCAGTCGCTTAGTGCGAGAAGTGCTTGGCATCGCAATCAACACCTCATCTACTTTTAACTGACTAATAACAACTTCAATAGCATCAACTGAATAAACATCCAACCCTCTAATATGATTACCTTGCAATGTTTGAGCATCATCAACAAACCCAACAGGACTGTATTCACTAGAGTGTTCTAATGCTGATACCAACTGAACACCCGCATCACCTGCACCATACACCAATGCTCGCTTTTTATCGCCATCGCTCTTGACTTTGCTTTTCAATTTAAAATTAAACATTGAAAATTCAACATTGTTACTAAGCGCAACGCGCGCAGCAACGCGCACTCCACCAATCGCCAACAGAGACAACACCCAGTTAATTAATATAACTGAACGAGGAATGCCGTCCACGGCAGCTATAAAGCCAATAACACCCCACACTAATGCATAAATAGATACCGCCTGTACAATTGCCCAAAGCGCTTTGAAACCAATATAACGAATCACCGCACGATACAAACCAAAGCGCACAAAGATAACGCTAGCGATCACTGGCGCACTAAATATCACCCAAACCAAATCATTCTGTGGAAAATACCAATAACCAAGGCGAATTGAGAACGATACCAACAATATTAATACAAGGACGACAGAATCAACAAACAACATAATCAGCTGTTTGTTGACTCTAGACAACGAAAGTAATTGTTTAATCAATGTGAAACTCCATCTCGCTTAATCACTTTTAAAAAAGTCATCCATAATATTTTCATATCAAACCAAAATGATTGTCGCCCCATGTATTCCAAATCTAACTCAACTTTGTCAATAATTGATAGCTCGTCTCTGCCATTTACCTGCGCCCAACCTGTCACTCCAGGTACTAGTTGATTCACCTTTTTTTTTCTACGCAGAGCAATTAGATCATCTTGGTTAAATAGAGCAGGACGAGGCCCTACAAAGCTCATGTCCCCTTTTAAAATCGAATAGAGTTGTGGGAATTCATCTAAACTGGATCGACGAAGAAAGCTACCTATGGGCGAAAGAAATACATTGGGATTTTTCATTAGATGAGTTGCCACATCAGGTGTATCCGTTAGCATAGAGCGAAACTTAGGCATCTTAAAAATTAAATCATTCTTTCCAACTCGGTCTGACCAGTAAAAAATAGATCCACTTGATGTTATCTTAACTAAAAGAGCAACCAATAACATTGGCATTGATAATAGAATTAAAAATATAATACTCATTGCTAAATCAAAGAAACGTTTTTTATGCATCATATGTAATAGCCTACATATTTTAAATCCAAAGAACCTTTAATTTTCAAAAAAATATGCCCTTTAAGAGTTACAAATATCTAAATATTTTTTAGTCATATCTAAGAATGTGGGCATACTCCTAACTCGAATTACCCCCTTATCCACCATCTCTTTATATAGGTCTTTATCGGTTGTGATTTGAATAATTTTAGACATAACATCGTATACATTGTATGGGTCAAAATATAATGCCGAATCTAAACATACAGTTTTAGCAAATTGATAGTCAGATGTTAGAATTGGTTTTTTCATTATCATAGCCTCAGGATAAGAAGCGGTAAAGCTTTCCACTAGTGTTGGCAAAAAGAGTGCGTCTGATTTAGAGTATAAATATGGGCAGTCTTTCAAATCAATAGGGCCAACATTTAATATTAAGGAGTTATTACAATTAAACTTCTTTATAAATATATCATGGGGCAGTGTCAAAATAAATTTTATTCTGATACCTATATCATTGGCAGACAACATATCAGCTATTTCATTGATAATATCAAGGTTTTTATGAGGATAATAAGATGAAATTGTTACAAACCAAAACTCATCATTTTCCTTAGATGGTAGTAAATTTGTATTATTTATATTGTTAGAGAAAACAGGGTGATAACTCCCATAAACAACTGAAATCTTATCCTGTGATGTATCTATAAATTCAGCAAATCTTGCCTTCATGTCATCAGTTTGAACAACATATGAATCCGCATTATTTTTCAAAAGCATTCTATGATAATTTTTTTTAAAATTAAGCGTCAGCCTTTCAAAAAAAGGCAATTCTTTTATATATGGCAAATCTCCATACAAATACAATCCATTTGCAAAGCCCATCACATGGTAGCTTTTAGGTATCCAGTATGTTGGTCCAAATAGTGAAAAAACGCAATCAGGTCTAATTCGATCCTCTAATAGTGACAGCCGATCTGACACCCTGTTAAAGAAAGGTACAATTGAAGGATTATCGACTCGATAAAATACAAAATTTTTCGTAAATTCTTTTTCTTTAATAGATTCAGACAAGGCTGGTGGCAAGAAAATAAAATAATCATTCTGACCAAAGCTTTTTAAACCTTCAATAAATGTGCTTGCTACTTGTAATGCACCCCCTCCTCTTAGATTAGATGCATTAATTATCAGTCTTGACATGTTCTATTTAACTTATTTAGCAAGTACTCATTGACATCAATAAAAGATGCAACATCAACTACAGTACTCAGCCTTATGATGTTAGATTTTGATAATGGAATTTCTTTAGAATAAGCATTACTGGTATCAATGCAATAACCATTTTTAGATAAATTTTTCAATATATTCGATAAAGACTGGCCCTTACCACTTCCTATATTTAGAATTTGAATATTTATGGACGAATTTAAAAGGAGTTTTTCATAAACATCAATAACATTATCAATATGAATAAAATCCCTTATAGACTTCCCGTTATTAAATATCGTCAATACTGTTTTATTTAGATAACAATCATAGATTTTACGAATGATTGAGAACTCATCATTACCACCATACATATTAAATATTCTTACAACTGTCAGATTCAGATTATACTGGGAACATATCTTCTCCAGAAGTTGCTCATTAAGGCGCTTAAGTGAAGAAGGAATACTAACTGGACATGGCTGGGAATCTTCATCTGTTGTTGAACTATTTCCATATACAGAGCTACTGCTAGTATAAATAATCTTGTTGATTTTTGCGCCATTATTAATAAAATATGTCAATATTTTTACTGTTAAAGATATTGACATATCCACATAAAGAGGGGGGTTTATAAATGATTTTAATTGCGTTGATGGTTGAAAATTATTAAAGACTACATTGATTTTCTTTCCATTATATTTCTCTAATTGAAAAAGTGATTCCAACAAAGACTCTGAAGACAGTAAGTCGGTAGTATGTAATCTCTTAGATAGGGTGAAAGAGAGATTACTTCTCTTTCCTATGATTACTGTTATTGTTTTGTCAAAATTTTCCATAATATTATCAAGTCACCTCATTCGTGATTTTGTAATCCTCCCATTTCTAACGCCTGTTAAAATAGAATCTCCGTTGTTTAAATAGCCTCAAGTAGCTTTCTTGGTGGAATCCCACCAATCGAACTATGAGGTCGCTCGTTATTATATACCCACATCCATTGTGTTGCTAACGATTGAGCATGCTCAATCGAATCAAAGATATGCATGTTTAGCCATTCGTTTCTTGCTGTTCTGTTAAATCTTTCAATATAAGCATTT
>Ga0114933_10003669_pt1 | contig 14811 bp, 11 predicted proteins | sample 4SBtaG_FD_89691 | JGI IMG/M metagenome (GOLD analysis project Ga0114933, IMG submission 89691) | Deep subsurface microbial communities from Kolumbo volcano to uncover new lineages of life (NeLLi) - 4SBTROV12_W25 metaG | ecosystem: Environmental > Aquatic > Marine > Volcanic | place: Kolumbo... | reverse complement strand
TGAAAGTCACCGCGCGAGAGTGGGGCGCCAGGGTGCGACGTGAAGCGCGTGACCGTGCCCGTCGACTCCACCCCCTTGGCGGGGTTGATGTCCTGGAGGAAGTCGACGTCGCTCTCCCGCGCCTTCACCTTGAGCGTGCCGAGCTCATGGCTGAGCAGCGCGCCGACGAGAAAGGACTTGCCCGCCTGCGAGGGGCCGAAGAAGCCGAGCGACTGCGGCCGTCCCCAGGCGCGCCGGAGCTTCTTCATGCGGAGCGAAAGATCGGTCAACGCCTGTGCCTCGGGCGGCGGATCACCGGATCCCGAGAGCGCCGCCGAACGCGCCGCGTTGATCGATTCTTCGAGCGTCTTGAGGGTCGAGTCGTCCGTCAATGGTCGTGCCAGTTTCCGCCGCGGTCGCGCCACTGGACGCGCACGCCGTCAAAGCTCTCGCCAGGCCTGAGGTACACCCGGAAGTGCTGCCCCGATCCGCTGTAGTCGCGGACCTTCCCGGTGCCGCCCGTGATGCGCCACTGCACCGCCTCGGCGTGGTAGTAGGAGCGGCTCGGGAGCGGCCGGCCATAGGCTGGGTCCCAGTAGTAGTAGCCGCCGCTCGAGTCACTGCTCTCGCCGTAGATCGGGTCTCCGTTGGCGTCGGTCGGCGGCGCGGGGTCTGAACCCGAGCCGGAACCCGAGCCGGAACCCGAGCCCGAGCCGGAACCCGAGCCCGAGCCGGAACCCGAGCCTGAGCCCGAGCCGGAGCCTGAGCCCGAGCCACCGTCGGAGTCGGAGTCCGAGTCGGCGTCCGAATCCGAGTCCGAATCTGAGCCTCCGTCCGCCGCGGAGTCGTCCGGATCGAGCCCGGCGTCACCCATGTCCGTCGCAGGTGCGCCGCCGTCGTCGGTTGCCGCGCCGTAGATGGGCTCCTCCTCGGCGCCCGCCTCAGGTCCTGCGTCAGGGGTACCCGCCTCAGGTCCCGCGTCGGCCTCGACCTGCGCGCCGCCGTCGGGTCCCGCGAGGGCACCCTCGCCGGCACAGTCCCGGAAGAGGACCAAGCCCAGCCACGCCAAGAAGACGAGCCCGATGACCACGAGCAGCCAGACCCACCAGGGGCGGCCGGTGGCCGTTTCGTCGTCCTCGCCCTCGTCTTCCTCGTCGCCTTCCTCTTCGCCGTCTCCGTCGCCCTCTTCGCCGTCGTCCGCTCCGTCCGCGCCGCCCACGATCATAGCGGCGGCGGCGGCCGAAGCGCCGCCGCCCCCCGCTCTGGCGGGGGGCAGGTCTCCACGCTGAGCGGCGGCCTCCTCTTCCTGCTGTATGAGGTCGCGGAAGTCCTGGTAGCCGAAGAGGAAGTCTTGGTCGTGCTTGATCTTTCGGGGCGAGGCGCCCCAGTTGATCACCTTCAGTTTGCCGTCGTGCGGATCGAAGAAGTAGTGCGCGCCTCCGTCGGCCCCGAGGGCTGGCACGGTGAACGCTTCTTTGTATTTGTCGTAGCCGCTGCCGCCCTTCTCGAAGACTTCGGCGGTTCGCTCGAGGCATGCGAAGAAGTCGGCGACGGCCGCCTCGACCTGCTCCGGGTGTTCAGCGCGGGCGTCGGCGATCGACAGCAGGCCGGTCAGGTCCCATTCGACGCGGGCCGGCAGGCTGTCGCTGCCCTCGGTCTCCGGAACGAGCAGCCGGCCGTCGAAGAACTGCTCCTCGTTCAGGTCGGGAGCAAGCTTCCAGATGGACGTGGCCCCAACCAGGTTGGGCAGCCAGCTCTCTTCGTTTGTACTCGCGTTGTCTGTCATGTTTTGACCGTCGCCTTCACGCGCACCCTCTTGTTGGAGACCACGCGAGAGAGGAACGACTTGGGCCTGGAAATCTTCGCGTTCGAAGAATCCGAGCCCAGCTCCCGCTCGTGCAGCGACGAATCAAAGACGCGCGCACCGTCCACGCTCTCGAGCGAGACGAGCTCGAGCTCGGTGCTCATCAGGCGTGCGAGCAGCGGCGAGAGGGAGCGGACCAGATCCGCGTCGAGGGGGCGTTCCTCCGCGAAGCGGTAGTAGAGCCGACTCACCTCCATGGCGAGGCCGAGCTTCGCCTCTTCGTCCATGCCTACGCGGAAGTAGAAATTGATCCCGTTGGCCAGGGCAAACGCGGTGTCGTTCTCGAGCTCGTCGCCGAGCGTGCCGAAGAACATGCGGAGCGGGAAGCTCGTGTCGCCCGGGCGGGCGCCGAGGATCGAGTCGTCGAGGATGTCGCTGAGGACGATCTTCTCGAGCACGGCCTTGGCCGTCTCGTTCGAACCGGCGGCCACGCCTGTCTTGGTGGCGCTGCCCCCCGATGTCGCGAGGCCCGCGATGGCGGCCCCGAAGGCCTTCTCATCCACCGAACGGACGAGCGCGTCGAGCACCTTCTTGCCCAGCTCGGCGCTCACGCTTCTTCGCCCTCATGGTCGTCGTAGGCGCCGTACGGCGTCGTCAGGACGCCGGTGTCGAGCCAGTACCGGTCGACGGTGACGGTCTTGAGCCGCAGCCGAAAGTCTTGCGGCGAGAACGAGTGGTGCCCGCGCTGGCTCTCGACCTCGTTGATCGTGATCACGTCTTCATCCCCCACCTCGAACTTGATCTTCACGCGGTCCTCGAGCAACGCCTGCTCGATCTTCGGTCCGGCGGGCAGCACCTCGAAGAGCGGCGAACCGTCCATCTCCTGGCTGTCGACGTTTCGGAAGCCGATCATCATCCCGCGCGTGTAGAGGAAAGGTGGGCTGACGTTCTTTTCGCGGAAGAGCTCGTTCACCGTAGCGATGTGGGGCTCGGTCGTCTGATAGAGCCCATAGATCGGGCGCTGCTCCAGCTCTTCGAGCCCCTCGAGGAGCAACCCGGGGAGCTGGTTTCGGCTCGCGAGGTGCAGCACCGCGGCCCCCGCCGCCACGGTCGATTTCGGGTCCTTGATCCGCCCGGAGTCTCGCCACTTCGACGGGTACCATTCTCCGACCCCGTACTCGGCCATCGTCTTGATGCGCGGGGGAGACACCGGCATCTCGCTCACGAAGAGCCGCCGCACGGGAGAGAGCTTGCTCGTCCGTCCCGCCAGCACGAGCAGGTCCACGTCGAACTGCGCCAGAATGTCGGCGTACTTGCGGAGTGGCTCCCGGAGGACTCGCTCGACCGAACGCTCGACCTCCTTGGTGTCGAAACGAAAGCTCAGGTTCATCAGCCCGGGCCAGCCAGGAACGGTCTGGCCGAGGAAGCGATCCAGCTCTCCCAGCACCGCGCTCGAAGGCACCGGGCGCTCGAAGACCCGCCAAATGTCCGAGACCGTGTAGAGCTTCTCGGCGTTGTGCTCGGGGATCTCGAAGCCCTCCGCGATCGCCCAGTAGCAGCGCGCGATCGGGAGCCAAAAGTAGGGGACGAGCTTTGCCTTGAGGGTGCGCCACGTGGCCCCGTGGCCGGCGTCGCCTTCACCGAGGAGCTGACCGAGCTCACGCCGAGACCGACTGGAAGGCAGCTGGGCCAGCACCTGGTCGAGCACGATGTCTTCCACGATCGCGCGGCACACGTCATCGCCTGCGATGCCGATGCCGTCTTGGAAGAGCTTCTTGACGTGCAGTGCCGTTCCGGTGCCCGGCATCAGGTCTCGGTACTCTGCGATCATCACGTCGGACGTACCGCCGCCGATGTCCACCGAGCCGATGCGGAGCGTGCCGTCTTCGCGACCGCAGATCCGGACCAGCTCCTCCATCGAGCCGGCGAAGCTGTGAACGATCTCCTGATAGACGTAGACCATCTGTGCGGCCATCGCTTCGTCGACGACGAGGAAGGGGTCGAAGGCGCTGGTCTGCGCGTTGAAGTTCGGCCGATCTTCGGGGCGGATGTTGAGGTAGTGGCAGGCGAGCACGACGGCGTTGCGCACGAGCTGCTCGTAGACCTGCAACTCCTCTTTGCGCATCGCGCTCGGGTAGGTGAGCACCAGGTGGCGCAGGACGCGCGGGAGTCCCTCCCGGCCCTGGAAGGTGCGGTAGTTGAGCGAGTTGATCTGCGCGTAGGCCTGCTGGAGGATCTCGACCATCGCGAGCATCATCATCGCGCGCGGCGCGTAACGCGGATCAGCGGGCGTCGAGGGGCCGTCTTCGCGCAGGCTGATCGCGTCGCCGAGATCGAAGAGGTGCTTGAGCAGCCGCCCGCTGACCGGTCGGTATTCCTCGCCTTGTTTGAGCGCGAAGTGCCAGCGCTCCTCCGTGGCGCTGTCGTCCCAGAGGTAGCGCTTGGGCCCCGAGAGTGAGCACTGATAGCGGTGTGGGGTCTCGAGCGCTCGATCGAGCGCCTCACGGCCGAGGCGCGTCAACGAGGGGAGAGCGAAGCTGCCGCCCACGGCGACGTCGTGCTCCGTGTCGTCGAAGGGCGTGGGCAGGAAGGTGATGCGTGAGCCGAACGTCTCGTCGGAGACGTAGAAGGGGTTGGCGCCATCTCGAAGCGCGAGCGGTACGCTGGTCACGCCACCCGAGTGGGACTCGACGAGCACCGCGTTCGAGCGGGAGTTTCCAAAGTCGAGCACGAGCGAGACCGGCACGGTGGTGTGGTCTGAGAGCTGGGAGAACCGGATGCGCGGCAGGAGCGGGGCGAGCGTCTCGAGGAGCGCCGCGAGCTTGAACGGCGCGCGATCCACGCCCTGCTTGCTGAGCTCGCGCATGAAGTTGCGGGTGACCGGGTGTCCGAGGAAAGAGCCGAGCTCGTTCTTCTCGAGCGGGCGGAACGGGCGGCCGGCATCGACGCTCGTGTCCAGGTGTCGACCCTTGCTGCCGTCGGCGGCCATGGTGTCCACCGCGAGCAGAATCCGGACCTGACCCGCGCGGTCACCTTCCTCGAGGAAGACCTGAACGCAGTGGGCGCTGCTGAGCTGGTACGGACAAGGGAGCCATCGCCCTTGCAGCTCTGGCAGGTGCTCGACCGCGCTGATTTCGACGTCCGGCTCCTCGCCCGGCTCCGCTCGGCGGACGGAGTCGCCGGCGCGCTCTGACTCGCCGGGTACGATCACGAAGCCCGTGATGAGATCGGGCAGGGGGGCCGAGAGCGTGACCTCATGGAACACGGCCCCGGTGTTGAAAAAGAGCTCGAGCACCTCCGTGGTGGGCGCGGTGGGCTGTCGTGACCCACCTCGCGGCGCACCGATCGAGCTGTCGAGCGAGACTTTACGCTTCACTGATGCATCCCTCGGCGCGGACTCTAACTCGCGTTCCCAACGGGGCGAAAGTGCGTCCGATTCCAGGAATCGTTCCTGCCCTCCACGTGTCCAGCCACTATGCTCGCGCGTGTGAAGGTCGAGAACTGCGATAGTTGTGGAGGGGCGCTCGGTCCTGGGTCGGAACGACCCCCGTGTCTGTGTCAGCTCGAGCCCCTGATGAAGACGCACGGGCTCCCGGAGGCCAAGGGCGCCGCCGACGAGGCGCAGGCCCTCAAGTGCCCCTCGTGCGGCGCTTTTCTAGACGGCGGGGTGAGGCGCTGTGGGTACTGCAAGGTCGAGCTCGCGAGCGTGCGCTGCTGGTGCTGTTTCTCTCTCGCCTTCGCCGGTACTGGGCACTGCGCGCGGTGCGGCTCTCGACTCGGCCTCGAGGGAGATCTCGGCCCCACCGAGCGGACCTGTCCGGGCTGTAAAGCCGACGTGCTGCACACCATCGATGTCGGCGCGCATCGACTGCAGGAGTGCCCTGAGTGCACGGGCGTGATGCTCGACCACGAGACGCTCGAGCACATCACCCATTCACGTGAGGCGGAAGCGGGGGTGCGGCTTCGCGGCGGGCCGAACAAGGCATCGAGCAGCGTGCGCCAGCCGGTGGTGTATCGGCAGTGCCCAGGGTGCGACAAGATCATGAACCGGAAGAACTTCGGGCGCGTGTCCGGGGTCATCATCGATGTCTGCTCCGATCACGGCATCTGGTTCGATCCGGACGAGCTGACTCAGGTCCTGGAGTTCGTCGCCACCGGCGGGATGTCACGGCTGCGCGAGCGAGAGGCGATGGACGCCAAGGCAGAGCTCTCCAAGCGCCGTTTGGAGGCGCTCGCCGAGCAGCACAAACAACCGCACCTCAACACCGCGACGGCGCACCACGGCAGCACCGGGGCGCTGGTGCTCGCGCTCAGCGGGCTCGGCGGATTCAACTGGTAGGAGCTCAAGGCTCGGCGGGCGCCCTGCGCGTTCCGAAGACCTGCACCCAGTGGTTGTCCATCAGCCCGACCCCGATCTCGTTGGAGCCCTCCGAGAGGATGTTGTTGCGGTGGCCCGTGGAGCCCATCCAGCTGGACATCACCCGCTCGGCGGTTCGCTGTCCTGCGGCGATGTTCTCCCCTCGGGGCGACGCGTCGTAGCCCGCTTCGATCGAGCGGTCGGCGAAGCTGCGGCCGTCGAGCGACGCGTGGTCGAAGTAGCTCTGCGCCACCATGTCTTCGGCGTGTAGCTGCGCGGCCACCGCCAGCTCTCTGTTCCACGCGTAGGGCGGCAGGCCCGCGTCGGCCCGTTCTTCGTTCACGATGCGGAAGACCGCGCAAACCTCGCTTGCGTCGTCGGCGCCGCACGACGCGACCGAGACGTCAGCGCAGCCGGTGGCCAAGGCCAAGCTGAAGATCGCGCCGAGAGAGAACACCGCTTTCTGCATGCACTCAGGGTCGCGGAGCCACCGCGCAGATGCAACTCAGCTCCAGACACGCTCGACGAGCATCAGCTCGAGCTGGCCACTGACCTTCGACACGCCGCCGATTGCGAACCAGACCACGACGGACTCGTCGGAAGGAACCTGGTGCAGCGCGATCGCCAGGGGTTCGACCACGAACTGACGCAGCCTCTGGACGATCTCGGCTCCAGGCACGTGCCGCGCAAAGAGCAGGCGGGCGTCGGCGGTGCCCGAGGCGAGGTACTCCGCCGAGCGCCCGTTCAGATCGGTCGTCAGGTCCTCGAGCGCGACATGCCGCCAGAACCCCCGTTCGGGCGCGTCCTCGATCAGCCGCTCGAAGCCGGGCTGGTCTTCGCCGTAGGTCTGCCACTCCTCCCAGGCCTCGACCGAGATCCCCTCGCGGACGTCGTCGTTGTCCCTCAGGACGCGGAGCACTGCCCCCTCGAGGCCGTGCTCGGGCGCGGGCTCCACATGGGTGAGCATGCCGCCGCCGCCCTCGTTGCCCATCCAGTCGAAGCTGACCCCGCGCTGCTCGTGGAAGACCAGCCAGGGCAGGAACCCCTTCGGGGCGACTTCGTCGTCGTGGCAGCTGATGGTGAGCACGGCGCCCTTGGGCTCGGCGGGCGCGGAACCCAACATTCGGGCCATCAGCCCTCGCTTCGGCTTCGGCTGCTTGGCAGCGATGGTCTCCAGGAGCGCGGGGGCTGTGGCAACCGCGAGAAGATCGGGCGGGTGGATGGAGAGCCCAGAACTCAGGAGGAGGCGCTGCCCGGATTTCACTTCGACCCGGCAGAACCGGAGTCTCTTCAGCGGCTCGCGCCTCGTCCTCAGGTTCTGGTGAAGGTTGGTGGCGAGGTCGGCCGGCTCGTGTTGCAAGATCTGCGGCCTCTCGGATCCGAACGAGAGCGGGGTCAGCGCCTGCCCTTCGATCAGCCAGCCCGCGCCCTCTTCGTTCACCGCGAGGTGGAGCGCGCCCTCGTGCCAGAGGGCACCGACCTCACCTCCCTTGCCGCCGACGAACCAGGACGCATGGGCGGGCGCGTCGAGGTTGGCGGGTACCCAAGGCTCGAGCGGAGAGCCGTAGATTCGCTCGTCGTAGGTTGGACCGAAGCGTCGGGCCAGGTGCTCGAATCGCATGGGCACGTCGCCGATGGTGGCACATCTCTCTCGGAGTCGACGGCCCTCCAACGGTGATCCGGCAATACGCCTCGTCGCGGTTCCTGGTCGATGCGCGCTCCGAACGCTCGCCGATGGCCTCGGCCAATCGGAGACGCAGGGCCCTAGACCGCCGCGAGCAGTTGGGTGCAGAGGCTGGCCACGTCCCCCAGCTCGGCCTCTCGCCCGCAGCTGACGGCGCGCCCGGCTCGGCTCAGGAGCGGCTGCCATTCGGGGGTCGCGATGCTCTCGGTGCCCCAGACGAGCACGCTCTGGCGCGCGAGGTGGTGCTCGAGCACGCGCTCGAGGTCCGCTTCCGGTTCGCGCCGGTCGAGCAGGACCACCGAGACGCCCGCCTCGGCCACCGCCAGCGTCAGCGTGAGCTCGATCGCGTTCTTCACCACGACCACAAAGGTGTCGTCGGGGAGCCGCGTCTTGAGCTCCTCCGCCGCCGCGGCGTCGAGCCAGGCGATGACGGTCTGTCCTCCGTTGGACGGCATGAGGGTCTCGCCCTCGAGCTGATAGGCGGGTCCGCAGCCGGACTCGAGCACCTCGGGGCGGCGCCCGGTCGCCGTGACCCGGCTCAGCAGCACGTGTAGCTGGCGCCTCAGCTCATCGGCGGCGGTGAGCGACATGTGGGTGACGAGCTCTGGGAAGAGCTTCGCGTCGATCCAGCGCTCCAGCTCGAGCGACGCGTCCACGGGACGCCCCTCTTCCGGATTCCACCCCGCCCGCTCGAGCACGGCGGCCCGTACCCGCGGGGCCAGCACCGGCTCGAGGGCCTCTTGGATCGCCCAGTCCACTGCCCAATCAACGGGCAGCACTGCGAAGGTTCCATCAACCGGCTTCGGAGCGCCCATGTCAGACCCTACCAACGGTCGATGGAGGACGGACTTTAGTCGCAGAGGCCTATGTTATGCAGGCCCCGGGTAGCGACGTGACCGCAGCTCCTTGGCGGTGCACCGCTGTAGAGGCGGGCCCGACACGGCCTCAGGAGCGCCCTTTAGGTTGGCGGCCAGGCGAGCGAATGCGTGGGCGAAGGCGCCGGCGGTGTGGGGCCCGAAGATGGTGTAGGCGCCCTCGTATCGCTGCTCGCGGTACTCCTGAGGCGTCGTCACGTAGCCCGCGTAGGCATTGCTGTAGCCCTGCACGTGCACGCGGGTGACGGGGAGCCGCGCTTCGAGCTGAGCGCGCAGGCGACGCCCCATGGTGGTCGTGGGTTCATTGGGCATCGCCGCGATCGCGAACGTCCCGATTCGAAGGAGCTGGATTGGCAGGACGGTGGGGATCCACGCCTGCTCGAGACCCCCGCTCCGACCGACGTGAGCGAAGGCCGCATGCGGCAGCCGCAAGCCGTTGGGATCGACACGAGCGAGCAGCCGGCGGCGCTTGCCCGGCCCGACCTCGAGCATCACCACCTTCGGGTCGGCAGACCAGAAGCGGCGGGGCAGCGGCCACGAGCCGAGCGGGCCGGGCCCTTCCTTCGTTCCGGCCGCCATCGCGATGCCGAGCCGAGCGGTCGTCGTTCGCGCGGCGCGGCCGCCGGCAAATCGCGGCGGTACATAGCGTTCCTCGAAGTCGACATGGGCGAGTGCCGCGTCGACGGTACCGTCGAGCGGCTCGGTCTTCTCGAACGCCCGCCAGGTCGCCTCGACCTGCGCGTTCGCGACGATGACGGCGCTCGCCTCGTCGTCCTCTCCGAGGCCGACCATGACGCCCCGGTCCCCGTCCCAACGAACGTTCGGGCTCACGTCCCCAGCGGCGCCCTGGCCGAAGATGGCGACGAAGCCCTCTGACGCGCCAGCTCTCACGGCCCGTGCCTCGAAGCGCTCGGCGGCGAGGCCCTTGTGATCGGGATGCAGCTCGGTCGTCTCCGCGTGAATGCACGTCGCGTGCAGGGCGAAGAGGCTCAGCACCCCGATGGCTCGCCCCCGGTCGTCGTCGATCCGGAGGGCGACCAGCCCTCGGTCGAAGGGGTGCGCGCCCTGGGCCGCCTCCGGATTTCGCGCAAATGCGCTCGGCGACCGATTGACGATGACTTCGGCCTCGACGTTCGCGGCGCCCAAGCTCAAGCGAGCGGGTTCGAGCCGATCGATGGCCGCCTCGATGGCGTCGCAGATCCCCGCGACGAGCCCCCGATACACTTTCTCGGAGAAGCCGAGGGCACTCAGGTCATAGAAAAAGGCGTGGCTGAAGCCGTTGGGGCCGGCATGGGTGTGGGTCGCGGAGAGCATCAAGTCGCACGGCGCGATCGCGACGCCGCGCACCGCGAGCTGCTCCAGCACGCCGACCCTCAGCGCAGCCGAGATGAAGCAGAGGTCGGCCACCACGTAGGCGAAGACGCGGCCTCGATCCCGAAGGACGAGCGCCCGGGCGAAGAGCGGGTGCGCGACGCCGAGCGCGACGTTGTGAGGCTGCCCCCACCCGAGCATCTGCATGCCGGGTTCGAACACCGTAATGTCGGTCTTGGCGAGGCCAGCGTCTAGAGTCGAGTGCATGCGCGTGACGGGTCCCTGGGCGTACGCACGCTAGCGCATTGCTTCGTCGGCGGGGGAGCGTAGAGCATCGTCATGAGCACCCCGACCCGAGCGAACCCCTCGATCACCGCCCCCACCCGCCCGTTGCCCAAGCGCATTGCCATCATCGGCGCGGGAACCATCGGGCCCGACATCGGCTACTACCTGCTGAGCGCGATCCCCGGGCTGGAGCTGACGCTCGTCGACGTGGCGCAGGCGGCGCTCGATCGCGCCGAGAAGCGACTGCACGGCTACATCGAGAAAGGCCTCAAGCGTCGGAAGCTGAGTGAGGCTCAGGCGGCGCAGGTCCGCGATGGCCTGCGAACCACGCTCGACTACGACGCGATCGCAGGGGTCGATTGGGTACTGGAAGCGGCGACCGAGGACCTCCCGCTCAAGCAGCGCATCTTCGCTCAGGTCGAGGCGCTCGTCGGTGAAGACACCATCATCACCTCCAACACGAGCTCCCTCCCGGCCGAGCGCATCTTCGCCGAGCTGAAGAACAAGTCGCGCGCCACGGTGACGCACTTCTTTGCGCCGGCGCACCGGAACCCGGCGGTCGAGGTCATCCGCGCAGAGGCCTGTGACGATGAGGTCGTCGAGTACCTGCGCTGGGTCTTCGCGGCGACCGGCAAGGTGCCGCTCGAGACCTCCGACGCGCTCTGCTTCATGCTCGACCGCGTCTTCGACAACTGGTGCAACGAGGCCGCCTACCTGCTCGAACACGCGACCGCATCCGAGGTCGACAGTGTCGCCGCAGACTACGTGCACGCGGGCCCGTTCTTCGTGCTCAACATGGCCCGCGGCAACCCGATCATCGTCGAGGCCAACACGCTTCAGATGGAAGAGGGCGCGCACTACCAGCCAGCCGAGATCTTCCGCTCGGTCGACACCTGGACGACGCTCCGGGCCGGCAAGCGCATCGAGGTGGATGAGGAGACGACGTCACGGGTGCAGGACCGCCTGCTCGGCATTCTCTTCTCCCAGTCGGTCGACATCCTGGACCGCGGCATCGCGTCGGCGGCCGACCTGGACCTGGGGTGCAAGCTCGCGCTCGGCTTCAAGCGCGGCCCGCTCGAGTTGATGGGCAGCCTGGGCGACGAGCGCGTCGCCCAGATCTTCGCGCGCCTCGGAGAGGAGCGGGCTGGCATGCCCGTGAACACCAAGCCGCTCGCCAGCTACCAGGACTACGCGCAGCACGTGCTCGTCGATGACATCGATGGCGTCTGCGTGATCACGCTGCGCCGACCTCAGGCGATGAACGCGCTCGATGACAAGGTGACCGAGGAGATCCTCGCCGTCATCAAGGACCGGGAAAACGACGTCGAGGGGTTTGTGCTCGTCGGCTATGGCCCCAAGGCGTTTTGCGCTGGCGCCGACATCGGCCGTTTCCCAGCGCTGCTCGGGGACGCGGAGGCGGCGGCCGCCTATGCGCGGGACTGCGCCGAGCTGCAGCTCCACCTCGATTCGATGAAGGTGCCCGTCGTGGCCGCGCTCAACGGCATGACGCTCGGCGGTGGGCTCGAGCTCGCGCTGCGCTGTCACAGCCTGGTCGCGGTCAAGAACGCGGTCTTGCAGTTCCCCGAGGTCAACCTCGGCATCGCGCCGGGGCTCGGGGGCATGGTCGTTCCGTACCGCCGCTGGCCGGCGGCCGCCTCGGTCTTCCACGACATGATCCGCTTCGGAGACCGGCTCAAGGCCGTCCAAGCGCACGAGCTCGGGGTGCTCGACGGCCTCGCCGACGACTACGCGAGCCTGATCGATCTGGCCGTCACGCGCGTCAAGGCGCTCAAAGGCTCGGTCAGCGCGCCGTCAAACGACCCGGTCGAGATCGGTGCGTTGCCCGTCGTCGACGCGGTCGAAGGTCGCAAGCTGCCCCTCAGCCGCGAGGTGGTGGGCCTGATCGAGGACGCCATCGTTCGAGGCGCCGCAGCGGCCACGCTCGAAGAGGCGCTCGAAATCGGTTATCAGGCTTTCGGTGCGGCGGCGTGCACCGCGGCGGCCAAGGAAGGCGTCGGGGCGTTCATCGAGCGTCGCAAGGCGGACTTCGTCACGACCGGCTGAGACACCCTGGGGGGCACGATGGCATTCGAGCAGGAACAACGGGAGGCGCTCTACCTCCTCGAAGGGATCGAGAACGGCACCGTGCGCACGGCCGACGCGGCGCACATCATCTCGCAGGCGGATCCGGCGCTCGTGTACTTCGTGCTCACCTGGATTCGCCAGCGTTACAGCGGTGACCACCCGGCGGCCGAAGGCGTGCTCGGCCGGATCGTGGAGCTCACGAGCCGGCATCCTTCCGTCAAAGCCAAGATGCGGGAGGGCAAGGCCGACCCGATCGTCGGCTGGTTCGAGGAGGAGCACGGCTACCGCGACCTTCAGCGGAACGAGTTCGTTGCGCTGATCGTCGAGAAGCTCGAGGGCTGAGCCTGTACTCTTGACCAGAGCGGGGGTGGGGTTGGAACTGGACTTCGGCCGGTATCGGATCGAGGGGCGCATCGCGGCCGGGGGCATGGGCGAGGTCTACCGGGCCACGGTCTGCACTGCGGCCGGCGTCAGCAAGTCCGTCGCGATCAAGCTGGTGCGCAGCGATCTGGCCGGGCAGAAAGGCTTCGCGCAGCTTTTCGTCGAGGAGGTCCGCGTCGCGATGGCGCTCAGCCACGCCAACGTCGTACAGGCCTTCGACGTGGGCAAGATCGACGAGCGTTGGTTCCTGGCGATGGAGTTCGTCGAAGGCGTGAACCTGGGCTCTCTCCTCTCGTGGCGTCGCCGTACGGGGCAAGGGCCGCTGCCCGTCGCCGACGCGCTGCTCATCGCCATCGAGGCGCTCAAGGGGCTCGACTACGCGCACCGGCGCTGTGGCGATGACGGCTCGCCGCTCTCGATCGTTCATCGCGACGTCTCGCCGGGAAACATCCTGCTCTCGCGCGAGGGTGAGGTGAAGGTCGCGGATTTCGGCGTAGCCAAGAGCACGCTGCGCGATGTCGGGTCTCTGATGGGCACGCTCAAAGGCAAGATCCCCTACATGCCGCCCGAGCAAGTGCGGGGCGGTGCCGTGGACCGTCGCGCGGATCTCTACTCGCTGGGGGTCGTGCTCTATGAGATGGTCGCGGGTCGCCGCCTCTTCTCCGGCGAGGGGGCTGGGCTGATCCCGCTGATTCTCAGCGGCGCCGGTCACGCGCTCGACGCGCTGCCCGCGCCCCCCGAGCTGGTCCGGATCCTCAAGCGTGTGCTCGCGAGCGACGTCGCGGTCCGATACACGACCGGAGCCATGCTCCGCCAAGAACTGGAGCGGCTCGCTCACCAAGAGCACATTTTCTTGTCGTCCGCGGAGCTCGCCGCGCAGGTCCAAGACGCGATGAACGAGCACACCGCAGGGCCCTCTTCGGTAACGTCCGCGGCCGAAGCGCAGACCGATCACGACACTGTGGCCTCTGAGCCTCCCATGGGCTTCGACGCGCTCCTGGGCAAAGAGCTGCTCCGCGTGGAAGAGAGGCGTGCCGAGCCCATCTCGGAGCTCAGCATTTACACCACCCACCCAGGGTTTCGCTCCGGTGACTGAGGCGTCCCCCACGTTGGCCACCCGCACGCTCATCGCGGGCGGAGAGATCATCGGCCGTCGCATCCGCCCCTACACCCTGCACGTGAGCGGCGGAGAGAGTCACTCGGTCGAGCGCGTGGCCTTCCGCGTGGGGAGTCGCCCCGGCGCAGATCTCGTGCTCGACGACGGTCGCGTGAGTCGACTGCACTTCGAGATACTGCTCGATGAGCATGGGTACCGGCTGCGTGATCTCGGGAGCACCAACGGGACCTTCGTGGACGGCGCTCGTGCACGGGACGTCTACCTCCGGCCCAAGAGCCGAATCGATGTGGGCGACCAGAGCTTGATCTTCAGCCCAGGGGAGCTGGAGGTGGATGTTCCCGCTTCGCCCGACGACCGGTTCGGGCCGCTCTTCGGCCGCAGCGTAGCGATGCGGGAACTCTTCGCCCTCCTGAGCAAGGCCTCACCGACCCACGCGACGCTCCTCGTCGAGGGCGAGAGCGGCACGGGCAAGGAGCTGGTCGCCGAGGCCGTGCACGCGGCCAGCGGCAGGCCCGGTGGGCCCTTGGTCGTCTTCGACTGCGCGGCGGTTCCGCCGGAGCTGATGGAGTCTGAGCTCTTTGGACACGAGAAAGGCGCGTTTACGGGCGCCACCGCCCGCCGCATCGGCCACCTCGAGGAAGCCCACGGGGGAACCCTCTTCCTCGATGAGCTCGGTGAGCTTCCGCTCGAGATGCAGCCGAAGCTCCTGCGGGCGCTCGAGAAGCGCGAGGTCCGCCGGGTCGGCGGCACGAAGACGCGACCTGTGGACGTGCGTTTGATCGCGGCCACCAACCGCGACCTGGCTGCCATGGTCGAGGAGGGGGTCTTCCGGGAGGACCTCTACTACAGGCTCAACGTCCTCTCGATCCAGGTGCCGCCCCTGCGCGAGCGGCCCGAGGACGTCGCCCCCATCGCCGCCCACTTCCTGGCGCG
>Ga0114933_10003667_pt1 | contig 14812 bp, 15 predicted proteins | sample 4SBtaG_FD_89691 | JGI IMG/M metagenome (GOLD analysis project Ga0114933, IMG submission 89691) | Deep subsurface microbial communities from Kolumbo volcano to uncover new lineages of life (NeLLi) - 4SBTROV12_W25 metaG | ecosystem: Environmental > Aquatic > Marine > Volcanic | place: Kolumbo... | reverse complement strand
CTGGACTTGATCCTCTTCGACAACATTTTCTTGCGCCAGGCCATCTGTATGTCGGTAGCCCAGTTGTGCTTGAGAGCAGACTGAAACGGAAGGTTCCTTGCCCCTGTAACAATGCCCTCTTCATCAAAGTCTTGACAGACTGCATTTTGCCGTCTCAACATAGGATGAGTAGGCGGTGTCGGAGGAGGAGACGGTGTCGGAGGAGGAGACGGAGACGGTGTCGGAGGAGTGCTCGAGTGCCCCTTCATCTCTCTGCGAATGTTCCTACGCATTATCCGCGCAGACCTCTTCTTTAACTGACGCTTCACACGAGGACTAGCGCCATTTTTTGACTTTTGCCTAATACGGCGGACGAGATCACGTTTCTTATTTTTTGGAGAGTCGTACATCTTGGTTTTTGTAAATATTTAAAACGAGGAAAAAAAATCATTTTTTTAATTTCAATAAATGAAATAAACTACTTTTTACGCGCAGACACGTCCAATACTTTGCATACGATGTATCGCTTCTATTGGGTTGGGTGTACTTGAATTGGTAGCTTCACGTAGAACACCCTGCATCGTAGTGGGATCGCCGCATACCGAAAGCCACTCTTCGTTAAATCGATGGCAGTCATCACCGCAATCGCTTCTTTGTCGTGGCGGCTGCTTAATTGGGTGTTCCCGCGCTACGTCCGCGTCATCTTCTACAAAACTAAGACAGTGCTGTGCGAAATATTGTGCCATATGATTTGTATTACAAAAAGTTTGTTGTCCCTCTGGGGCGTTATAATTTATATAACCAGAAGTGTCAGGCACCGCTTTGATTTCACAGTGCTCCCCTTGATAACCACGTTGGCAAACACAGCTGCCATTTTGACATGTGCCATTCACGCATTGGATTCGAGATCGAGTACACGCCGGGTCTACTTCGCAATGCTCGCCGCTCCATCCGTCCACGCAAACACACCTTCCACCACTGCATGCGCCATTCGCGCCACACTCAACTCCATCACACAGCAGGTCTCTCTCGCAATTGTTGCCTCCCCATCCGTCCATGCAAACACAACTTCCATTTTGACATGTGCCATGATCACCACACTGGATTTGAGATAGAGTACACTCCGGGTCTACTTCGCAATGCTCGCCGCTCCAATCCCAACCGCAGTCACACCGCAGCTCTCCTCTCGGAATAGTCTGGTCGTCGCCACTATCACGACAGTTGCCATGATCACCGCACGGGTCATTTCTTTCGCACGTATCTCTTTCACCTGCAGGCTGTCCGCGGTTCGTCACGCAGGTAGACCTCTCATGTATTGATTGAATTAAATCAAATCGCGCTTTAATTGTATTTTCAACTTCATCAACAGATAAACGCCCCCAACGTTCGGCATGCTTACGAAGTCCTAATCTCATTTCCTGCGCGAGTGCTTCTTTTTTGGCATCATCAGAAAAGCACGTATCATACCAGTTTATAAATTTCCGGGAGCACTCTTCAGTGCACTCGCCATATATAGGCATGTTTTCATGGACATTCCATATCATTATACCGAGAACATGAGAAAAGGGGCAACCATCAAAGCTGCTTTGCGCATGTGCCCAATTACAAGTAGGGTCTCCGTAGGCGGGGTCGCCAGGATTTATTCCGTCGTCACTCGAATAATATGAGCGTTGTGATATTAATGGTGCTGAAGCGAAGGATGAATGAAAGTCGGCTACTGTTACGCCATCTCCTACTGCCATACAAGTGTGCATATCAGTTTCCACATCATCCACTACATCTTCTGGATTTATCGGTGGCCTGGGTTGGCCAGTGCCTGAAAAGGGGATGCACCGATTTGAATCCCATTTACAATGCTCATAACCGGTCGGTGGATAGTTATCTTTAGAAAACGTTTTTTCACATAGCTCTCGAGATTTCATATCTTCACACGTGCCAGGCAGTCTTTCACCGCAGTTTAATTTCCATTTGTTCCTCAGGGTATCGACTGCTAGCGCTCTGTCGACGGGCTGTCTTATCAATGGATCATTACTTAATTGAGAAGGTACCTCGCATTGTTGCCCCCAAGCGTTTGATTCATAACAGACACCAGGTAATAATCCGTTATTCAGTCTGTCCAACATGGATTGCGCAGACTGAGTCGCTTCATCTCGACTCATGCCGGCAACTACTGCGGGGTTTGGCTGAAAATCATAACCAGTAGTACCCCCATCACAGTATTCCATGGTAAAGGGGTCGAAATACATTCCGCAGTTGTCAACATCTTTATCTTGTGTTGGGCCCCAACACCATTCATAGGTTCCGCGCCGGCCGAGACCGTGAGCGGCCCGGGTGGTTCCACATATTGGTTGTGCACATTCATCTGATAGCGGAGAAATGCCCTCTCTACGGCATTGTTCGGGTGATTTCTTTACGACAAGACTTTCGCACCCTCTAGGGGAACCAGGATTGACAGTGTTGGCTGATATTTTATTTTGACATAAGGCGCTGTTCATTTATTCTTCAGACAAAAATAAATTTGATATTCTTGAGAATATCAAAAAATGTGCTCCGCAACGGGCTCGAACCGCTGACCTGATGTTAATAAGACATCCGCTCTACCAACTGAGCTAGCGGAGCTAACGCCTCCTGTGGGGCTCGAACCCACGACCACGGCCTTAAAAGGGCCGCGCTCTACCGACTGAGCTAAAGAGGCTAAGTCAAAGCAAGCACGCTGTCGGGTTATTAGCAATTATGGTTTCCATTCCAGTCGCAAATACTGCGCTCGAAACGAGAGTACATGCTAGTATTGTGAGTGTTAACATTTATTTATATGGCGAGAATTAAGTGGTGCTGGCAGGGTTCGAACCTGCGAATGAGAAACTCATAACCGATCTTAAGTCGGCCTCCTTAGACCACTCGGACACAGCACCGGGGTTGTGCCGGATTCGAACCGGCGACCTCTCGCACCCAAAGCGAGAATCATACCAACTAGACCAACAACCCAAAAGTCCACGGTGGGACTTGAACCCACAATCTTCTGATTAGAAGTCAGACGCCTTGTCCGATTAGGCCACGCGGACTTACCTTTTAATTTAGTATTTAAGCGTTTAAGTCGATCAATATCCCATACCAAGCAATTCGTTAGCTAGTGCCATTAAGTCATCGATATCATCTTGAGTTAATGTACGATGTTCTATAATTATTTTTTTCATGTCTATCCAAATTCTTACTAAATTTCTGTTAGACTCCTCAATATCATCTTCGCTGAGAGGTATTCTTAAAATATTATTAGCTATTGTTTCAAAAATATATGCTACAAACCCGTCTCCATTCCTGTCAAAATATTGTGCTGCTTGCATACTCTGCTTCCAAATATGAAGAGGAATAAGTAGATAATTTGTATAAAAATCCATGTCGTCGTGGTCCATATTTATCTTTTATTAATAAATTAATTACATTTACTAGAATCGCAACACTTGTTGCATTGTTTTTCCCCTGGTGCGCGCATTCCCATCGACCATGATTGTTGATTCTCCGCACATCCTCCCTCTGCCTTCCCCTCGGTGCATGCCCACGGATTTATGTCCGGATTACATTTTGATTTATGACACTCCTCCTGGGTACATTCTTCAGAGCATTCGTTGCACGAATTTTCATGCCATCGGTCGCAACAATCACTGCAGTCCGTGCTAGTTTTCCATAGTGTCTCACTCCCCGTACATCCTCCTTCAGATTTCCCCTTTGTGCATAAATATCGCGCGTCGTGCCCGCATTCATTATTTAACTTTTCGTTTCCCTGCCCGGGACACTCGTCTTTTCTACACGGACGAGTGCAAGATTTCCCCTTTTCATTGGATAAATGTGTGCCCGTGCATATTCCGTGCCCGCCTCGTACATCACACTTCCCCGACAGACATTGGTTGTTCCATTGGCATTCCTCGCCCATCCGGCCCCCGGATGGGGTAAACTTTTCATCTGGGAGAAGGCCCATTAAGGCTCCAGGTGAGAATTCTTCAATACAATTTCTGTCATTGTTCCTTTTGTAGTCGTATATGTATGGACGGCTCCCTCTCCATGTTTTCCTTTCGTATTGTTCGATAACAGAAGTCGAATTGCAGTCGTTCGGCCTCAGGCAACTCATTGGGGGGCGTCCATCGTCTTTCGGACCTAGCTGACAAAATCTATCATATTTTTTATATTTAAGATTACTCATTTATTAATGGGAGTTTAGATTTGTTTTGCATTTTACAAATATGGATATATTACCAAGCTGTCCTACGTCTCCGGATACTAGGAACGGAAGATTTTTTTCTGTGTAGATGTTGAGAGTTTGGGACAGATTGCATACCTTGCTCAGCTTGACGAGCTGTTCGGTGTCGAATAGCTCTGCATACCTAGGATTATCGTATTCTGTTTTGGTTGACATGTCTCCATATTCTACGCGGCGTTTTACTATTCCTCCGGCGTCTACATCAAACTGTAAAACGGACCCAGTAGTCGATACATTTACAGTCTTACCTATACTTAAAATGTCCTTGTAAATTTTCTGAAATTCGGACGAGGGGAGGGGTACGGGAGGCGCGTTGTAGCCGGTTGGAATGTCAACTAAAATATTTTGAACGCGCTGTATCTTGAGAAACGATGTTGTGACCCTTTTGTTATCCTTCGGGGTAACCTGAATTGCTATTTCGGTAGGCTCCTGGTGGAGGATGTACAGGGTGATCGAATCTTTCTTCTTGACCGTCTTTAATAACTTGTACAGATGTGTAAGTGTGAGCCCGATAAAGACGCTTTCATCTTTTCCAACTGGGTTGAATTCAAAAGTTTCGAAATTTGACGCATTTAATTTCAAATCGATCAAAGTCGCCCTGTTCTCGTCCATCTGCCGGAGAAACAATCCCCCGGATTTAAGCTGAAAACAGCTTGTCTTCAAGTTAGTTTGCAAAATTTCTGCGATAACTTTAAACAAATGAGCAGATGGTGAAGAAGCATGAAAAAGATATTTAGATTTGTTCATTTTCTTCCTTTTGAATTTCCCTTTAGCTTAACAAAAAGTTGAGAATAATTAAAATGGCAAGTATGATATATGATGAACTCTTATTAATCAGTGATAAATTTACTGAACAAGTAAGAAAAAATAGGTTAGACTTAGTCGAACGCGCACTCGGCTCACCGCCGGTGGTAGGTCAGCCTGAATCTGTGCAGAGTACTAAGATTATACTCACGCTGACGCTGGACAACCCGGTAGATATTTTCGAAAACATCCAAATTTCAATTGATGCACCCGCCGTGTCAGACGGTCAAAAATTCAAAATTTACGACGGTCTATGCCCGTCGGTAGCTCACACCCCTACTTTTCTAGACAAAGTTGATCCACAAGGGCTGTCAAACGTCGTGTTTTTAGTCAGAACTGCACCTTTCGACTTTTCAGCAGACCCGGTGGACTGGAAAAAATTTACAATTTGTAGAGTCAACGGTGACGGTCCGCGAATAAAAATCGAGTACTCTATATCTGGAGATTCTTCTGAAATACGAAAGAGAATAATTGGAGCTTTTCCAACGGGGGAGCTTCTCGAAAATACTCAAGCCCTTTTCTCGTACACGTTTAATGACGGAGGGAGAGGGCTCAACTTTGGAATCATGGAGTACCTTGTTTTGAACGACCCTGTCTTATCGCTCCTGTACCAGGGAACTACTTATGGATATCAAAAACTCCCAGACAATATTAAACTCATACGACGTAATGAGAGTGAAGATGTAGTCAAGCTGTACAGAGTCCAGAACGATATCAGAATAGAATTTGAAGCTAACGAAGACGAAGCCAAAAACGTACTGTCTAAAATTATGGCGTCTCTCGATTACTACTGGAGCAAAGAAGAAGAGGTCAGAAACATGTATGCAAATTACGACCTCAATTTAATCGGAGGACTAGAACTCGCGACGGATAAGATTGTTGCACGTAAGCCAACGTACGTGCCGGACGGTTCACCATTCACGAAGCTGATCAAAGGGCAACCTGTTAAAAAAAACCAGCGCAGCGAATTTTATCTTAAAAAAACATTCGCCCCAAAAAATAACCAACCGAATTATAATTATAACGTAGCCATGCAGAATAATCCAGGGGTGTCGTTGGACACGTTAAAAGAATTAGCAAAAAGAAACGTAGTTCTGGACCCTGTCAGGTGGAGTCAAGCCGTTGGAGAATCAGTAAACAAGGATGTATTTTTGTTTTCAGAAAACGGATTGCTTATTCCTAACAGTCGTTTCGGACTATACTCAAGATCCGAGCTTTCCACGAGACGCGCAGTATTTGTTTTTGTAAAACCAAATGGTGGTTGTATGCTTATCGAAGAGAATAAAGGGAAGAAGAAGCCAGGAAAAAAATACGAACAAATAAACGAAAAGTCCAGACCTGGCGACAGATATGCATGCATGATCCCTGCACTCAAACCTATATTCGGAGATAAATATCAACTCAGAGGAGTGCTGGGCGGAAGCGACCCTGACGGAATTGCAAAATGTATACAAGCATCCAACATTGGCATCATCCCGGACGACACCGTACTCGACCTGTACAGAAAAAAAACCAAGTTCTACGCTGGATACGCCCCTTCCAAGGTAGGGCAAGCATCTGAGTCTGACCGCTCCCAGTGCGTAGACGAACACGGAAAATTTGCAGGCGAAACACCCGGTCAACCTTTTCCTGATAGACCTGTAGTCTGCAAGAAAGATGGGGTGATATACCAGTTTCAAGAAGACAGCCGATACATTGACCTACTCGTTCAATTATGCCTATGGAAGTATTACAACATTGAAGAAAAGTTAGGGGTAGACGATTTTGCCGAAAAGCACCTGGAGGAAAGTTCCAGTAGAATTATTTTCAAACCCCTGTTCAGTGAAAACGACGCTTCTGTAATTCCGGTCCCTGACATAAACGCAATAAAGTACACGTTGCGCCAATCGAAGCAACGAATAGTAGGAGACATAATGGAAAGATTTTATCGCAGAGGCGTGTACCACGATGGAAATACCGTGCATATGAATAATAGCGACTTTATTAAGTGGGCCAACTCTACAACTAAATCAAGTGAAAAATATTATTATGAACCCGTAGATACCCCAAACCAGTACTTCCTAGAGATTAACAACAGAATCGCGAAAGCAGAGAACACCTCTGCGTTGCCTAAAAATGCAACCTTAATGATCTACTCGAACGGAAAGTACTCAACTTATAAACAGGATAGCACCACATCGATTGTTATTGGATGGAAAAATAAAAAAGGGCAGAAAAAATTCACAGTTTGCACATATGTAGATCACGACGCTCCAGATCACGACGCTCCAGAAGACGATGCTCCAGAAGACGACGCTCCAGAAGACGACGACGACGACGCTCCAGAAGAAGACATCACTCCAACCGATATACGCCGAGCAGTAGCCGACTACGACGCTCCGTCGCTTACTTCATCTGAAGAATTAGCAAAACGTAGGGCAAAAGGAGGTATTGGTAAAAATCCAGTTCCGAGTGCCTTCTGGGCGTGGGACCAAGAATTTGATATCATGTCCAAAATTTTTGGGGTATGCATATATTTGTACCAGCTTCCCTACACGGTTACATTAGACGACGGTATTAAGTACACATCCCTGAATAAGTGGTTAAAGATTGGCGATTGCCCCCACAGTGCCCCTAAGATAGCGATACATGGCAATAATAAACATTTTCAAGTTCTAAATCCTAAAATGGGTGAAGAAAGCTTTGAAGCAGTAGACAAAGCAATATTTTTTAATAAGGAAGAAGCAGAAGACTTGTCCAAATTGTTGACTGATCTAGAAGAGAATATAGAGATAGAGAGCGACGATGAGGAGGTAGACTTTTTAGAAAACAGATTGATGGCTGCTCGGCGGGAATTCAACGAATTAGAGAAATCTATCGCGACCGAAGCTAAACGAGTAGAAAATACGTATTTCCAATTGCAAGACGTACCACCGGATGGAGATTGCGCCTATTGGGCATTTATCAGGGCAACTAAAAATCAAGGAATAATTTTACAAGGATTATCTTAACCATCTAATCAAATGCGCTTTGAAATAAAATGCAGAATTCATCTTATTTCATAGAAAATAGAGCTTTATTTGGATGTTACCCAAAGCAGTCAGATGTAGATGAGTTGCAAAGAGAAGGAGTAAGATATTTTGTAAATCTAACATGTCCCGGCGAGCGCAAAGTTACTCCTTACACTCTACCTACGTCTTGTACTCAACTATTATTTCCAATTCGAGACCGCAGCGTTCCTCGAGATTGGAAGGTGTTTTCCAGTTTCATATGCACACTTTCAGATATTATCGTAAATCTTCCTAGAGATTGGAAGGTTTATGTTCATTGTCGTGGCGGGCATGGAAGAGCCGGCATGGTTGTGGCTATACTTTTGTGCCATATCCTGAAACTTGAGCCTATCGAATCGCTAAGGCAGACTTCAGTTTTTCATGCAAACCGTCCTAATATAAAGCCTAAGTGGAAGGCCATAGGCTCGCCTAATGAATATAGGCAGCGCGCCTTTGTCTACCGTTACTTCGAGCCTTTGAACATGTACAGAATCCAGTACAAGGGTGTCTACGATAACGGCTTTTCTCGATTTTCTCACCACCCCTTCTGTGTAGATGGAACGATCTATAATTGCGTAGAGGGAGCTTTGTTAAACTTTATTAACGAATCGTCAATGAAAATAGAAAACATAGATTTTACCAAGATGTACGGGAAAGATGCCTTTATTATTCGCAGGTCTTTGATACCTCTAAGAAAAATAAAAAGCAACCCAACGTGGACAGTAGAACTTAAAAGACTTTTTCGACTGAAGCTCGATCAGCATCCCGGGTTGAAGAGCAAGCTTCTTAGGAGCGGCTTTCGTTCAATTACCATGCATGCAAGGGGAAATTTTACATGGCCGAGTGGAGAGGGCACTAATATAGCAGGAGAGGTTCTCATGGCCATACGCACAGACTTGTATAATTTAAAAGAAACCCAAAAGTAATAAAATGTCAAATATATTTGTACTTACAATTAGCGGAAACCCAGATTGTTATTTTGATACTAGGTCAGAGGCAATCGAACATATGCGTGAACGGGCGCGTCAGATGTGTATGATGCCTCCCTTTGGAATAGAAATTTTTCCCATCTCCCACTCGCTTGTCCGCCACTTGAGTGAAAACCACATTGATATCGTCAGAAGACTAAGCAATGTCCTCATCTCATACGACCAGGTAGTATGTTCGTTTAAAGTCACGGAAGTTACAAAAAAAATTTTATGTAACAAATGAGTATAGAAAAGTTTAAAAAAGAAGATGATAAGAATAAGAAAAAGGAAGATTTTTGCGTGCAGTGTCTCGCGGCACCCGCTCTTGCCGGTGCAGTAGCCGCGGCGGGAACAACCAAGACAACAGATAAGAATCACAAATATATTCTATATGGAATAATATTCTTGGCTGTTGCATATGGACTTTACACATTACGTCGGTCGAACAAACGTTAATTTTGATTTTTGCTTGCCCGACGTCAACCATAATTTAGTACCCTCCTGCGTGCATTAATTAACAGTTTCCTCACATTGGAGAATCAAGTATATGATTAGTCATTTATTAAAATGAAAAACATGTTAATTATTATTTTTAATTAATAATAATTCTACAGAAATCCTTTTATAAATGTTTGCGCGCGACGTGGAAGACGATCAATTTCGACATCCTCGACATCACCGGCGCTATCGAGGCGACGGCGGGGAACACGCGTAGAACGAACAAACTCCCGAAAACCAACTTCTCTGTCTCGTAGCCTAGCACGATGACGAGGTATCCACCTATTCATTGCTTGTTCTGCTATAAATCTTTCAATCGCTCTTACGACGGCGGTGTGGCCCCGACGGGCTGCCTTGATCAAAGCGGTGTTGCCGTCCCCGACCGGTGGAGGTTTTTCTACCACATTCACGTCAATGCCCGGCACGGCAAGGAGCAGCTCGACGATGGCCGTGTTGCCAGTGCGGGCTGCCGTCATCAAAGCGGTCCTGTCAAAAATGTCCTTCGCATTCACGTCAGCGCCCTCCTCGAGGAGCAGCTCGACGATGTCGTAGTAATACCCGGCTGCCGAGATCAAAGCGGTCCAGCCGTGTTGATCAGTCGCACCATTCACGTCAGCGCCCTCCTCGAGGAGCAGCTCGACGATGGCTGTGTGGCCCCCAGAGGCTGCCTCGATCAAAGCTTCATTAATTAATTCAATGCCCGGATGGTCGTGGAGCATCCTATACCGGATGATGGCCATGCTGCCTTCTCTGGCTGCATCTTTAAAAACTGCATCACTCACGTCAATGTCCGGACGGGCGAGGAGCAGCTCGATGATGGCGGTGTGGCCATATTCGACTGCCTCGGTCAAAGCAGTTTTGTTCCAACCGTCCTTCACATTCACGTCGGCACCCGCTGCGAGAAGCAGCTCGACTGTGGCGGTGTGGCCCTCGTAGGCTGCATTGATCAAAGCGGTGTCGCCGTCCTCGTCCTTCGCATTCACGTTAATGCCCGGCGCGGCGAGGAGAAGCTCGACGATGTCGGTCCAGCCTCCCTCGGCTGCATCGATCAAAGCATAGCTGCCATTCGCATTCACGTCAGCGCCCTCCTCGAGGAGCAGCTTGACGATGGCGGTGTGGCCCCTGTCGGCTGCCAAGATCAAAGCGGTGTTGCCGGCATAGTCCTTCGCATTCACGTCGGCACCCGCTGCGAGGAGCCGCTCGACAATGGCGGTGTGTCCCTCACGGGCTGCCAACATCAAAGCGTTCCAGTCGTTCTCGCCTACCCCATTCACGTCGGCACCCGCTGCGAGGAGCCGCTCGACAATGGCGGCGTGTCCGTCACGGGCAGCCAAAATCAAATCGGAGTCGGTGCCACCGATTAATCTGTTTCTCGATTGTAAAAGTCCCATGTTGTTTTTATTATACGGAAATATAAATGCGCGTATAATAAAAACAACATGGGCGAACCTAATATAAGAGATAGAAAATGCCCCCCACATTTACGTGAAGCTCCCCGAAGGCACCCGTATTTGATATATGAATCGGAATATTGCACGGATGAACAATACGAGAGGATGGGCAACAACTGCGACGGGAAAATTATAGCTATTGACGATAAAAAAATTAATGGGAAGGTTTTAAAAGATGCGCTGTCCCGCACGGGCATGCCTCTTATGCTTCCCGAGGACTTCAAGGCCGCCGAGGACATGGTTCGCGGCGCAGACAAGTTTTGGAAACAAGTCGACGCCGGAACACCAGATTATTGTTTAACTCTGGACGACGAAGTAAAGGGCGATGGAGACAAGTGTGATGGGTTTTACGACCCGGATTCTCTCAAACTATGTGGAAATACTGGTGATTGGAAGTGGGGTCATTTGGATATAGGGATTGCTGGAGAGTGCCACTCAATTGGAAAAGAATGCGACGAGATTAACTACTGTAATCACAGTGACGTTAAGCGGCGCCCTGCATATCAAACATGTGAAAATTTAAAGGTATTGAATTCGGAGGATTGTAATAAATATTATGGAGAACGTGACCCTGAATCTAAAATTGCCCCATATTGTAAACCGAGCGAGGACGAGGATGAACGGAACTCGTCTTATCCTTGTGTGTCTGAAGGCGACGCCGCCAATCACGGTTGTTTTGATACGTGCACAGAGTATCTATCTACACTGAAGTCCAAATGCCTAGGCGAGTTCGGAGATTCGAAGGCGTTCTCGAACTTGTCCTTGAAAGATCAACACAACCGGTGCGTAGCGTGCGTTCATAAGAAAATTGATCAATACCCTCGTAAATGGGATCACATTAATGATAAGTGCAGCGATCCCTCCAAGACGACGGCAGAAGCTTGCGTCGGCACCTGGACCCATAACAAAGGTCAATGTTCAGCAACACAAAGAGCTTTTGTGTGTCTCGATTTGATAACTAAAGGTATGGATTATAGTGTGTGCTCAGAAGCGGACGCGGACAAGGGAAAGTTCTGTCAGTCAGGAAACTGTACGAACACTCTTCCAGCGGCGATGAAACACCCGTACTACATGTGCATGCCGAAGGGGTGGGAGCGTGGTCATTGAAACTGTATGATCCCCAATGTCATTATTCAAAATTTATCTTAAACAGAGAGTCGCCAGTATAAAATGAAAGATCCAGAACATGTTAAAGTTAATGACTTGTGTAAGCTGCGCGCTCTTGAAGACGTACTGAGGTACGCGAATAAAAATTATCCAGGTTGGATTGCGGGGTTTGCCGACCGGTACTCGGACGACTACCCTCACCTCACATGCACATGGGTTGAAATGGCCAAAATGATGAAGACCAAGCCTTCTCAGATTATGCTCGTTTCCCATGTTCCTCTCCTCAACGAAGGCGGTGGAAGCGATACCCCGGTGCTCGCGGGAATATGCGACATTTTTTCTCGCAGCGGGTTTATGCTGAGGAGGAACGAGGAGTTTGTGACCTGCACCGTATGCGATGCACTTATTCCATCCCGAAAAGCATATGATAAGTTGACCGTAAAACCTCCCTTCAAATGGATGAATTGCTGTCGGCTGTGTGAAGATGCTGAGGAGAAGAAACCTATGATAGAAGAAGTAGATTGATTTTTAAAATAATAAGTACTTTAAAAATAATTAATAATCAAATTTAATTGCACTGAGCCGCGTTCATTACAGAGACGTCGGGTGTTTTCACTGGAGTTTCTTTCGCCCACTGGTCTAATAAATTTCGGAGAGTATTAGTAGATGGAAATGCGTATCCTCGTTTTATAAAGACTACGACTGTATCCGCGTCCAGTTCTCGTTCAAAAGTGCTCTTAATGACGCCCCTATTGTATGGGTCTGAGTATCTATTGAGAACTGATTCGCACATATTTGAAACGTTGCAAGTCTTCTTATCGGTTGCTATTTCAGAAACGCGTACATCCTGAGACAAAACAGAATTAATCGTCTTGTCCAAATCTCCTTCGCACCCGTCTATAGTAACTACTACCCTCTGAAACTTTGGGTGGGTAGGCATGGTTCCGTATGTTTGAAGTACATTCGTAGGAGTAGTAGTAGTAGTAATTTTAAAATAGACTAAGACTAAGACTATGAGTATTAGGAGTGGTATTAGTAGTAGTTTCCAATTCAGTTTCATTTATTTTAGACCAAATATTATATTAACATTGACTGGGGAAATTTACCAGTCCTTTGTCTATGTATAATTGATCTAGGGCCTAACTCCAAAATCCTTTTTTTCCTTTTTTCCCTCTCTTTCTGAATTGCTTTCTCGATATCGTAGTTTTCCTCAATCTTGGCAATAGCCAGGGCGTCAGTGCCGTCCCACTCGTCTAATAAATCCGTTCTGGCGCCGTGTTGCAGGAGATCATCTACAATACCGTTATAGCCAAGGGCGGCGGCCATGTACAAAGGGTTATCGGGAGGAGGGATTAAATTCGGGTTAGCACCGTTTTGTAGGAGGGTTAATACAACTTTTTCCTTCTCATTTTCTGTAGCCCCTACCAAAGCGGCGCCATCTTGTGCATTCGGGTTGGCGCCGTTTTCTAGGAGGAATTTTACAGTTTCGTAATGACCCGACGCTGCAGCAGATATTAAATCAAATTGACTTGGGTTTGCCCCGTTCTCTATAAGTAATTGTACAACATCCAAGTCACCAGGTATCGTAAATGTGTTTGTTAAGGATGATTTCTTCATTTATTATTAACTTCTCTTTTTTTGTCGCACCGCTTACGACGGCGACCGCCGCGACCTTTACCTCGACCTTTACCTTTACCTCGACCTTTACCTCGACCGGGTCTAGGATTTGGTCTAGCCCTTCCATTACCTCTAGAACGGCGACGCGCCTCCGCCGGCGTGAGTTTTCGTTCTGGGGTCTGACGTGCTTTGCGTCGCCGAGGTAGAGGTAGGGGTTTTACTTTGGAAATTAAAATACGTTTTCCCTCCCCATTTCTCTCGAATGTTTCTACAAACTCAATTTCACCTCTACCTTTTTTATCGCGTTTTATAGTCAGAGTATGAGAGAGATTATCGGGAGTCCATTCGTGAATGTAGAGTTGACCTTTCTTATTTTCAAACATTATGCGGTTCGCATTCTTATCCGAGTCTTTTTTACCATAATAATGAACGCCTCGCCATATGTACCCCTTATTGTTGGGCATCTTTTCCAAATTTGCCCGAATATACGGTGGAAGAGATTTTTCAACTCTAAGTAGGTAGTCATAACCTCGCTTTGAGCTACGTTCTGCATACCTTTGTTCGCGACCTGCCTTCAGAGTTCTATCCCAGTACTGTTGTGAAATCTTTGACCTCTCCTTCTTGTCAATTAGCTCGGCAAGTTTTTTCTGACGTTTTTCAGTTGTCTTTTTCTGAGCAATTTTTGTATCTTCTTTCAACTTGGAGTGCAGCTCCTTATCCAGCTCTCCGCGATCGAGCTGGATAATCCTCTCCGTTAACAATTTTATCTCGTTTGAAAAGTCATTGTTCTGCTGCGTTAAAGATGCCATCTTTTTTCGATTGAAATCTAGGTTGGTCGTAGACGATCTTAATCTGCGAACTGCATTACTATTGAACTTAATAAAACTTTCGATATCACGAAGTCGATTCTTAATCCGGTTTCTTTCAGATATGCGTATAGCATCCATTTTATTATTCGTTTTTTAGAATAATAAAAATCATTTTATCGTCTCCGTCCTCGTCCTCGTCCTCGTCCTCGTCCCCGTCCCCGTCCCCGTCCCCGTCCTCGTCCTCTAGGAGGGGACCGGTTATCAATTTGTACTTCTCTTTGTTTTTCTAATTCTCTTT
>Ga0114933_10003665_pt1 | contig 14817 bp, 9 predicted proteins | sample 4SBtaG_FD_89691 | JGI IMG/M metagenome (GOLD analysis project Ga0114933, IMG submission 89691) | Deep subsurface microbial communities from Kolumbo volcano to uncover new lineages of life (NeLLi) - 4SBTROV12_W25 metaG | ecosystem: Environmental > Aquatic > Marine > Volcanic | place: Kolumbo... | reverse complement strand
TCGAGCCGACACCGTCTCCGGCCCTGCCGGGTGCGGAGGCCGTCGTCGTGCTCACCGGCCTCGACGCGGGGCAGACCTACCGCGTCGCCGTGATCGCGTACGACGAAGCCGACAACGCATCTTACGTATCAAACATCGCCGTCACCACCACGACGCCCGATCCCGACGTGACACCGCCGGCGGCCGTGGCCGACCTCATCGCCAGCCCGCCGAGCACCGGCGGCCTGCCCCGCTCGCTGAGCCCCAGCTTCGCATCCACGGAGCAGCTGCCCGACTACGGCTTGGAGGCGGCGGCCGACGGCGACCCGACGAGCGCTTGGTCGAGCCTGCCGAGGGCCGTCGATCAGGAGGAGTGGGTGAGCGTCGATCTCGGAGAAGCAGTCACGTCTGGGCGCGTCCAGGTCTGGCCCTCCGCCGCCTTCCTCGGCCTCTTTCCGGCGCGCTTCGAGGTGCGCATCAGCCCCGATGGCCTCGCGTACCAGACGATCGCAGATCTCAGCGGAGCCGGCGCTGATCCGCTCGTGCCGTTCGAGGTCTCCTTCGACGACCGCCCGACCCGCTTCGTCGAGGTGCGCGCCACCGCGCTCGCGCGCCACGCGTCCGGCGACTACTACGCCGTCATCGCGGACATCGGGGTGCTGACCGCGGACGAGCCCCCCGACAGCGTGACCCTGACGTGGACCGCGCCTGGCGACGACGGCGTGACCGGCACCGCCGCCACCTACGATTTGCGCATCGGCGCCTGCCCGTACAACCACGGCAGCAGCGTGCCGCTCACGACTTGGGCTCCCAACGTCTCGGGCGCGCCGGAGCGACTGCGGGTCGAAGGCCTGGCCAGCGGGGCGCACTGCTTCGGGCTGGTCACGTCAGATGAGATCCCCAACGCCAGCCCGCTCTCGAACGTGGCGATGATCTCCGTCCCTTAGGTCACCCCGCCGGAGCCTCCGAACCCTCACCGAAGGTCGAGCGTGGCTCGTGCGGCGAGTTCCCTGGGCCGGCATTGAGCAAGTTCGCAAACCTCCGGAGGCGAGCCGCGATAGGGAGGCGCGGCGATCGCGGACGCTCGGGAGACGTGGGTCGAGGCGCTGCTGGAGACGTTCGAGCCGTACCGGTTTCCGTTCTGGGATGAGCTCGCGCTCCGCAAACGCACATCGGAGAACGACCCTGCGGAGGCCCCCTTGTGCATCGGGAGCTAGGATGCGGGCATGAACCGCTGGTATGCGTCGACCGAGTCCCACTCCTTCCGCGATCTGAGCACGCCGGTGCAGGACGCCGGTGAGGGGCAGGTCGTCTTCTGCCTGCATGGTTTCCCCACGTCTTCGTGGGACTTCGAGCCGCTCTGGCCTGCGCTCACGAAGCGCTCGCGGGCGATCGCCTTCGATCTCATCGGTTTGGGTCGAGCGTCGAAGCCGGCCCGGCCGCTGCCCGTCTCGCTTCAGGCGGACGTCGCCGAGCACGTGCTGGTCTCGCGCGGGGTGACGGAGGCCCATCTCCTCGCACACGATCTCGGCAACACGGTCGGCCAGGAGCTACTCGCGCGCCAAGCCGAAGGCTCGGCGAAGGTGAAATGGCGCTCGACGGTGTTCCTGAACGGAGGGCTCTTTCCGGAGTCGCACCAGCCACGGCTGATCCAGAAGCTGCTCATCTCGCCGCTCGGCCCACTGGTCGCCAAGCTCTCGACCGAGCGGACCTTTCGCAGGAACATGGCGCGCGTCTTCGGGCCGAACACCCCGCCGAGCGAGTCGTTCCTCTCCCAGAGCTGGCAGCTGCTCGTCGCCGACGGTGGCAAAGCCGCGCTCCCTCGCCTCATCCGCTACATGGCGGAGCGCAAGACGCACCGCGAGCGATGGGTTCGCCCGCTGACCGACGAGATCGTGCCGATGCGACTGATCGACGGCAGCCTCGATCCCGTCTCGGGGCGTCACTTGGCCGAGCGATACGAAACGTTGGTACCCCACGCCGATGTGGTGCACTTGCCCGATCTCGGGCACTACCCGCACGTGGAGCGACCCGAGGCAGTGCAAGCACCATTGCTCGATTTCCTCGAGGCTCAGGGCGCGTTCTCCGCTGATTCGTGAGCCCGAGCTGGCCTCGGGCTTGTGGCCTCGGAGGGGTGCGCCTAAGAGAGCGTCATGCTTCAACCTCCGGTGGCCACGCTCCACGTCGGCAACAAGAATTACTCGTCTTGGTCCTTGCGCCCGTGGCTCGCGCTCCGCTGGTCGGGGATCGACTTCGAGACCCGAGTCGTGCCGCTCGATGAGGGTCACCCGGTCGGCGAGATCCCCGCCGTCGCCGCCGTCAGCCCGACGGGGCGGGTCCCCGTTCTTCACCTCGGGGATCGCCGCGTCGTCGAGTCCCTCGCGATCTGCGAGCTCGCCGCGGACCTGGCGCCCGAGGCCGGGCTCTGGCCAGAGGACCCGTACGTGCGGGCCGAGTGCCGCGCCGCCGCTTGTGAGATGCACGCCGGATTCTCGGCCGTGCGGCGAGACCTGCCCATGAACGTTCGGCGCCGAGCCGAGCCGCGGGAATGGCCGGCTGACACCCGCGCAGATCTCCGCCGCATCGAGGCCCTCTTCGAAGGGCTGCTCGAGACCTACGGCGGACCGTTCCTCTTCGGTCAGCGCACGATCGCCGACGCAATGTATGCGCCCGTGGGTACGCGCCTACGCACCTACGCCGTCAAGACGTCCCCGGCCGTGGAGGCCTATGTGAACACGTTGCTGCAGGACCCCGCGTTCCTCGAGTGGGAACGCGACGCCGAGACCGAGACGTGGACCCTCGGCGAGACCGACGCCGCGTAGCCGTGCCGCGCGGTCGGCGTACGCAAGGCCGAGGTGGTCGGGATCTGAGCGTGGGTGCAAACCACCCCGTAGAGCGAGCCGTCGTCCAAGGTGGTTCGCTCCAGCGGCCCCTCATCAACGCCGTGAAGAGCGAGACCGCTTGTTCGTTCGTCCGATGAGACGCAAGCTCTGCCGTGACCTCGGAGCTGACGCTCGCGCTCGGGCCGACCAACTCCGGCAAGACCCACCGCGCCATCGAGCGAATGCTCGCGCACGACTCGGGCATGATCGGGTTGCCGCTCCGGCTGCTGGCGCGAGAGGTCTACGACCGCGTTAGCGCTCAGGTCGGCGAAAACTCGGTCGCGTTGGTCACCGGCGAGGAGAAGCGGGTGCCCGCCGCTCCGCGCTATTGGGTCGCGACGGTGGAGGCCATGCCTGCCGACGTCGAGGTGGATTTCTTGGCCGTCGACGAGATCCAGCTCGCCGCGCACCGCGAGCGAGGGCACGTGTTCACCGATCGGCTGCTGCACGCGCGCGGCCGGCTCGAGACTTGGTTCCTCGGCTCCGACACGATGGCCTCGATCACGCGCGAGCTTTTACCCGAGGCGGTGCTCAACCGACAACGTCGTCAATCCGTCCTGCGGCACGCAGGCCGCAGCGGGCTCGGCGGCCTGCCCGTGCGCAGCGCCGTCGTCGCCTTCAGCGCCGCCGAAGTCTACGCGATCGCCGCGCGACTGAAAGTGCGCAAGGGCGGGGCGGCCGTGGTGCTCGGCGGGCTCTCGCCGCGCACCCGCAACGCGCAAGTCGCGCTCTATCAGGCGCGCGACGTGTCCTACCTCGTCGCGACCGATGCGATCGGGATGGGCCTCAACCTCGACATCGACCACGTCGCCTTCGCGTCCGCGGTGAAGTTCGACGGGCGCGCCCGCCGCGCGCTCGTGCCCGCCGAGCTCGCCCAGATCGCCGGTCGCGCGGGGCGTCATCTACGGGACGGAACCTTCGGCACGCTCAATCCTCTGCCGGGTCTCCGACCCCACGAGGTGCGCGGGATCGAGTCGCACGAGTTCGCCCGCATCAAGCGCCTCGTGTGGCGTAACTCGGCCCTCGACTTTGCCTCCGTGCACACGCTGATCGACTCCCTCGGCGCTGCCGCGCCCAGCTCGCGCTTCTCTCGCGTAGAACGCGCTGCCGACTTCGACACCCTCCGCTCACTCGCCGCGCGCCCCGACATCCAAGAGCGGGCGCACGCTCCGGAGCGCGTGGCGCTGCTCTGGGAGGTCTGTCAGGTCCCGGACTACCGCAAGCTGATGCTCGCGCGGCACGTCGGACTGCTCGCCGAGGTCTATGTGCAGCTCGTCGACCAAGGGCGGCTCGACGAGGCTTGGGTGCACAAGAACGTCGCTCGGATCGATCGCTTCGACGGGGACGTAGACACGTTGACCGCGCGGCTCGCGGCGATCCGCGTCTGGACCTACCTGAGCCATCGATCGGATTGGTTGAGCGACGCCGACGGCTGGCAAGAACGCACGCGCAAGATCGAAGACCAGCTCGGCGACGCCCTGCACGCGCGCCTCGTGGAGCGCTTTGTCGAGCGCGCCCGCCACAGCGTGAGCGGAGACGTCGGTCGGCCTCCGCCAGACGTCGACGCCGGCAGCCCCTTCGCGGGCCTGCGCGACCTCTGGCTCGATCAGCGGCCGGGGCAACCCATGGAGCCAAGCGCCGTGGTCGAGAGCGTCATCGACGCGTCCCACGACGCCTTCGCCGTCACTGACGGTGGCCAGGTTCTCGTCGAGACACGCCCGGTGGGGCAGCTCGTGAGGGGTCGCGCGCTCGCCGCACCCGGCGTCCGGCTGATGGTCGACGGCGAACTCGGCGCGGGCGACCGCGCCCGGCTCGAGCGGCGGCTGGCGGCGTTCTCGAAGGACTACGTCGAAGAGCTGCTCTCTCCTCTGCGCGCCGCCGCAGACGCACCAGCCGCTGTGCGAGGGCTGCTCTATCAGCTCGAGCAGCACCTCGGGTGCGCGCGGCGGCGTCACGCAATGGCTCAGGTCTCGGCGCTCGACGACACCGCCCGCGCCTCGCTCGTCGAGGCAGGGGTCGTGTTCGGCCGCAAGACCATCTTCGCGAGCGCACTCATGACGGAAGAGGCGATGCGGCGCCGAGACCTGCTGGTCACTCTCTGGTACGGGTCGGAACGGCGCAAAGAGGCGTGGCTCTGCGCCGGCTTCGGCATGCTCGGCAAGCGCCCGTTTCGCGTCGACGTGATCGAGGGGTCGCTCATTGCACTGAGGGCGGGCAAGCCGCCCTTCCCCGTCCCGAAGAGCGTCGACCCCGAGATCGCGGCCGATCCGAAGCTGCTCGGAGCGTTGGGCTATGAGGTCCTCGAGGACGGGACCTTGGTGCCGAGGAAGAGGCGCCGGCGCCGCCGCAAGCAGCGCGCCCCCTGACCGGGCTCGGTTCTGAGCCGAGCTGGGCTCAGAAGTCCCAGCACCCCCACACGCAGCAGGTCCGTTGCGTGAGCGTGACGGTGTACTCCCCTCCCCCGTCGCTCGTCATCTCCTGGGTGCTGCAGTCATGGCAGGTCTGCCCGTAGTAGGTACCCTCGGGGCACCCGCGGTCGTGATCACCGTAGCCGCCGGGGGGCAGTCGCCCACCAGGTCCGCCGGGCGGCTCGGGCGGATCCGGCAGCTCCTCGGAGCAGAAGACATTGAGGCCGACCCAGACCACGCCCATCGCTGCGACGCCGACGCCGATCATCACCACCGCCCCCGCGGCAGCAGGTGATCCGACGACCCCCGCGATCGCAACCGACGCGGCGCCGAACCACGTGGCCGTCGACCCCGCGGCGGCAGCCAGGCCGGCCGCCGTGCCCAAGGCGCCTGCCAAGACCTGGGCCGAGAAGTAGCCGGCCTCGGAGGCAAAATCGCACGCGTCCTGATAGGGCTGCGTCAGCGCATGCACGCTCGCCGACTCGTCGACCTGGAGCGTTCCCGCGCCGTCGTAGATGCGAAGGTCGTAGTCGTTGCGACCGACCGACATCTCGGCGCGCCCGACGAGGCGCTCCCGATAGGCGATCCCGCCGAATCGACGCCGCAGCTGGGTGGCCACCCAGTAGCGCTGAGTGGAGTGCACGACTTCCTGCGCCGTGTCGAGTGACGCGGTGGAACGGAAGCGCGAGCTCATCAGGTAGCCGTCTCGGCAGGGGAGACTCGTGCTCGAGCAAGTGCGCTCGTTCATGAAGACCGTCTGCAGCGCTCCATTGCTCTTGCGCTCGGTGAGCCAGAACTGGCAGGTGCCGTCCGTTCGGGCTTCGTCGGGGCAGAGTCCCCACGTGAGCATCTCGCCGCGCGCGAAACCTTCGACTCTCCGCTCGGTGAGCACGCGACCGTCGAACATGGGCAGGACCTGAGTCTGAATCGCGTCGATGGGCTCGACGGAGGCACGCAGTTCCATTTGCGAATCGCCAACCTCTGATGCGCAACAAGCGCACACCATTGCGGCGGCGACCAAGAGGAGACGTGTGGGGTTTCGAAACATGATGACAGATTCCTTTCGGACGCCGCCTTCGCAACCGTCGGGCCATGCCATCGTGCGGGCCAACCGGGTCGGTCGACGGATGGACCGTCGACCTCAGGTCGACGTCGACTCGACATTCGTCGAGGACTCGACACACGTGGGTGACTCGACCTCTCCGACCACCGCGCTTCCAAGCCCGAGCTCCGCCACTGGCTCGTCCCGGCTGCGCACCCGAGGCGCGTCTGAAGTAGGCTCGGGCCGTGACGACGACCGACGGTCAGCTGGCAGCCTGTTCGCGATGTGGGGCAGCGTTGGCGCTCGCGCATGGGGAGCGTGCGCGATGCCTCTACTGCTTGGAGTCGCAGCCGCTGCCGACCCACATCGCCACGCCCCTCGCCAGCGCCAGCGCACTCGCGAAGCAGCTCGATGACGCCGAGCAGAGGGTCGCGAGCTTCGGGGCCGCGCGCGGCAAGCTCTGGATCATCTTGGCGATCAACATCCCAGGCGCTCTGCTCGCGGCCTGCATGATCGCCTGGTCTGCGCTCACCCAGGACAGCACGGTAGGCGTGATGATGTACGCCGTGCTCGGCATCGGCGGCACCGCGCCCGTCATCGCCATCCCGGCGCTCTGGATGAGAACCCAGGCCAGAGCCCGCGACCGGCAGCTGGCGGCCCTACCGCTCTCGGTGCCCCGCATCGAGGACGCGAGCCTCTCTTCATCGTGCCCGCAGTGTGGCGCTCGCCACGAAGCGACGGGCGGTCTCACCGTGGTGTGCTCCAGCTGCCGGACCGAGGCGCTGCTCCCCGTGCCCCTGGTCGAGGCGCGCTTGCACCGCCGACATCAGCTCGTCGTCGCGGCCCGCGTCGAGGGTCAGGCCGAAGCCCAAGCTGGCATGGCGGCCGTGAAGATGTGGCAGCAAGAGGTCGTGCCCTGGATCCTCGCCTTCTCGGTGCTCTTCGGCATCCTGATCGTCACGTTCGTGATCATCACCGAGAGGTCGCAGCCCTGAGTTGGGCGTCGAGGGCACTGCTATGGTGCAAGGCATGTCCCGGTGGTCGCTCGCGCTTCTCATCGTTCTGGTGCCCATGGTTGTCACGGCGCAGGCGCGGCCGACCCGTGAGGCCCCAACCCTCGTCGTGACCGGCAGCGTGCTGGAGGTCCAGCCCGACGCACCGCACTGCGGCTACCTCGCGATCGCCGGTTGGATCCGCGTTCGGGTCGAGGCCGTGCACCGGCCAGCGAGCGGGCCACGACCACGCGAGCTGCGCCTCATGGTCCAGTGCCCGGCGTCGTTCTCGGTGGGTGCGCGTCATCGCTTCGACCTCCTCACGCGACGACCCACGGGTGAGTATTGGGGTATGTTTCAGGTCTGGCCGGCTGCCACGTCGCCAGCTCCGACCCACTGGGTGCTCCGGCTCCGTCCGTCCTCGCTCGGCCCTGCAAACACGGGTCGCCCAGAGCCTCGCGACGCTCCCTGAGCGGCGCTCGACGGGCCGTCGCTGCGGTCCACTTCGCGACGGCTCCTCGATGTAGGCACGGCGCGGCCCGACCCGATCAACGCGCGGAGGCGCTCGGGCAGAGGAAGAGGTTGAGCATCGTGGCCTCGGCCCGGGCGAGGAACGCGAGCATCGAGTCCGTCGGGTGGCCATTTCGGACCGACGGCCCACAGAGACAGGCGAGCGCGGCGGCGCCGCTGGCCTCCCATCGAATGCGCTTGCCGTGACTTCACGCGACACGGAAGCCCCACCAGTCGCCGGGGTAGAGGGCGACGTCGCGCTCCGTTTCTCGCGCGATCGACGAGGCTGCGCGGCACCAGAACACGGTAGCCAACTTGCCCCGCGACCTGGCGTCAATCCTCGAGCACGACCAGGTCGCGGCGGATTCGCTCGACTGCGTGAGCCAACGGTTGGGCCGGTCGTAAACCAACCGAGAGCACCGCTCCGAGGTGGTTCGCAGCCCGCTCGAGCTCACGCATCGGTCGGTGGGGGTCGTCGGTCACGACCTGAGCTCGGACCGAGCGCTGGACGTCCTCGATGGTGAACCGGGAGGCACGAAGGGTGCTGTGTCGGAGCGCGTCCTGCAGCTGCTCGGAACGGAACGGCGGCTTGCGGTAGTCCCGATGGTAGAGGTGCGCGGTGAGGCGGAGCGCTCCCTCCGGCAGCCAGCTGCCGACCCCATTCTTCCGAGAGGCGGACAGAAGCGTGCGCGCCTGCCGCTCTCCCGCAGCGACCAAGACGGTGGCCCCCGCTCGAGTCGCACGGTCTTCACCGAATGAGCGTTCGAAGCGTGCGGCCACCTCGCTGTTGGGAAACCAAAGCTGCAGGTGGCCGCTGCGAGCCGTCGGCTGCCGCGGTGTGGACTTGAGCCCCCGCAAGAGGTCTTCGTCGCCGTCGGTCTCGAGCAGCTCGGCCGAGAACGCGCCGTCGTGCAGGCCCGAGAGCTCACGCACCTTCTCGACCCAGCCTTCAGCCTCGGGCACCAGGGCGTAGAGGTCGGCCCCCTTCTCACGGACCTCCGCTGCGCCGCGCTGCCAGAGCTCACGCTCGAGGGCGTCGCTTCCAGCCGCGCCGCCCAGCCCGACGACGAGACCCGCCGCGTCGTGCAGGTGAACCGCGGTATAGACCACCAACCCGCCACGGCGCGTGATGACCTCACGAAGCCCCGGGAGCGCGTCGTGGGCGTCATAGCCCCCCGCCAGGAGTGCGCGCCCGGCCACGACGACTTGGGAGTCGACGTCGACCGAGCTCGGGTCGCAGCCCTCCTCCGTCAAGAATGCTCGCCAACCCACCGGCTCCCGCTCCGGCTCGAGCGTCGCGACACGCTCGGCGAGATCTCGAGGTTCTCGCGCCGTCTCGAAGCGAGCCACGAGCACGGTGTCCCCGCTGTTGTTGGACGAAAAGCCCTGGTAGCAGCGCACGCCTTCGGTCTGCAGGTCGGCGCCCGTCAACGGCCGCGCGCACCCCAGAGCCCCGGCGGGCGTGGCGGCGCCAAGGTCGCCGGCGGTGTATCGCCGCAGCAGCTCTTCGACGGTCTCGAAGGGCCGTGCCGTCCCATGAAAGGAGCATGGGCTAACGGTCTTGTCGGGCCCGATGACCAGAAAGTCCCTCCCCGCCCCGCAATCGGTGGGGTCCTCCGTGGAGCCGGCACCGAAGAGCCGGGGTACGCCGGGCAAGCGGTCAGCGAAGCACTGCGAGAGACGCACCGGCAGGCGGGCGCGGTGAATCACCTCCTCCAAGACGTCCCAGTCCGACCCATCGAGGTGCAGCGACCGGTCGGGCCCGACATAGCGAAGCAGGGCGACGTTGTTGCAACCGAGCCCGTCGAGCTGGTCGAGGAGGACCGAGAGCCCACCCACGTCGCGAGGACGAACCAGCACATTCGCGGCGGCCTGGATGCCGTGGCGCCCCAAGCACTCCATCGCGCCCGCCCAATCCTGGTCGGCATAGATGGACACCCTCGCCTCGCCGACCCATGGCGCGAGCGCTCGGGCGAGCTCGTCGTCGAGCAGCGCACCGTTGGTGGTGAAGTGAATCGCGAGCTCGGTCTCTCGGCCGAGCCGCTCGATCAGACGCGAGAACCCGGCGTAGGCGAGCGGTTCGCCCCCGCCGAAGACCACCTCGAGGGTGCCCGCTCGGCTCAGCGCAGAGAGCAGGTCAAACGCGTCGTCTGCGCTCCAACGCGCGTCCTGCGAGACATCTCTCGAGCAGAACGAACAGTCGAGATTGCACGCGTGGGAGAGCGAGAAGAGCACGACCCTGGGTGCCCGGCGGCGCAACGGTCGCGTCTCGGTGGCGGCGGCGCGGATCGAGCGGCCGGTGCTGGGCTGAAAGTAGAGGAGCGCGCCGTCGAGCGCGTGACGGCGAAAGGCCCGGGTCCCGTGAGGTCGCATGCCCGCGGCAATCTAGAGCAACGAGCCGCTCGAGGCCCTCGGGAATGCACAAACGCTCTCCGTGGGAGCCGGCTCAAGCGCTTTCACAATCCAACCACGGACACGCATGTCGGAGGTCTGAATGGGGTCGCCACATCAACTGGGCGGTGACTTCGGCTATCCTCTCCGACCCAATGTCACGCGCACCCCTGCTCGCTCTCGCATTCGTGGTCTCTTGGGGCTGCGCCACCGGCCCCTCCGACCCGCACACGCTCGACGGGGCGATCGCCGACAGCGGCCCACGAGACGCGGGCGTCACGACGGACGCAGGCCCACCCGACGCCGGGCCACCCGTCGACGGCGGTGAGCCGTTGCCAGAGCGCTGCAACTCGGAGTTCGCGTACTTCATGGACGAGTTTGGTCGAGAGGCGTACTGCATCTTCGTCGCCATGAGCGGTGACGACATGACGGGTGACGGCACCGTCGATCTTCCGTTTCGGACCATCAGCCACGGAATCGAAGTGGCCATCGCCCAAGGCGTGGCGAGCGGAAGAGTGCACGCCGTGGCCGTCTCGAGGGGCCGGTATGAGGAGCGCGTGGTGCTCGCAAACGGCATCTCGGTCTACGGCCAGTTCGACGCCGAGGACATGTGGTCTCGGGGCACGGACAACGAGACCATCATCGACACGCGCGAGGTCGTCGACGGCCGCATCGAAGGCGTGGTCGCCGAGTCGATCACCGCGCCCACCGTGATCGAGGGCTTCACGGTCAACGCTGGCTCGGCGCTCGTGACGACAAGGGATATTGATGTCTATGGTGTGCGCGTAGCCTCGAGTGAGCCCGTGCTCCCGGAGCTCGGCGGCTTGGTGCTGCGCCACCTCGAGGTCGAAGCCGGCCACGGCGCGGCCGGCACCGACGGCGTGGAAGGCGCCGTAGGTGAGACGGGAGTGATCGGCGTCAACGGCTCCAATGGACACAAGATGAACGGCGACGTCGTGCCTGGCGGCATGGGCAGCGCGGCGATCTGCGAGACCGTGACGATCGAGGACAGTCGCGGTGGCGTCGGCGGCGTCGGGGGTGGCGACGACGCGCTGGGCTGCGGAACGTACCGAGAGGACGCCGCCGCTGGAGAGGCCCCGAGCGGGCTCGCGAGCTGCGCAGGCGGCACGGCGGGCGACGCGTGCAGCTGCGTCAGCCCCATCGACTACGACGGCGAGCCGGGCGGCCCGGGCAACCTCTGCTCGATGGACCCAGCCGACCCCGGCGAAGCCGCGCTGAGCAGCGCCGTCCATGGAGAGGTCGCCGGCGGCTTCTGGGTACCCACGTCTCCTGGAGACGGGACTCCGGGCGCGCACGGCGTCGGCGGATCTGGCGGCGGCGGCGGCGGCTCGGGCTGTGATGGCACCGGCTACGGGACGACCGGCGGCGGCGGCGGCGGTGGAGGCTCCGGAGGATGCGGCGGGCACGCGGGCACGGGCGGCCACTCGGGCGGGAGCTCCTTTGCTCTCTTCGTATCGGGCTCGACCATCTCCGCTCCCAGCTGCACGTTCCAGAGTCGCAACGGCGGGACCGGCGGCGCAGGATCTCAGGGCGGAGCCGGCGGGCCCGGCGGCGAAGGCGGGCCCGGAGGCACCGGCGGCTACGCCGGAGGCCTCGGCGGAGCGGGGCAGGCTGGAGGGTCCGGCGGAGCCGGCGCGGGCGGCGTGGGCGGCTCGAGCATCGGGGCGTTCGTCTGCGACGGAGACGTCGTCGATCTCGATCTCATGCAGGTCGCGTCTGGGCTCGAGGGCGCCGCAGGGCCGGCGAGCGCGGACGGAGCGCCGGGCATCGACGGCTTCGCCTCACGCGTCTTCTTTGGCTGCGACTTCTGAGGCGAGTCCGGTCGGTCAGCGAATGTAGGCCTCGACCGAGGTCGCGGCCGTCGGGGCGTCGTCGAGGCCGAGCATGATGACGAGGTACTCACCGTCCGCGGTCGAGAGCCCGTCGGCGCTCGGGTCGAGCACGTAGGGCAGCGTCACCCGCCGGGTCACGTCACGCGAGCGGTCGTTCCACACACCGTAGCGGAGCGTGGCCTCCGAGAGTCCGTCCCCCCGCAGCTCGAGCGTTCGGCCGTCGCTGCCGTCGATCTCCCACTGAAAGAAGACCGCCGGCCGGTCCTCGGACGGGTGCACCCGTGCCTCGTCCATGGTCAGCCCGTAGCCGTCGAGCGTTCCGGAGGCGCGAGAGATCAGTGAGCCGTTGCCGTGCCAGACGTAACCATCGACAGCGATCGGCGTCCCGGCGACGCTGACGCTCGGCGTCGCGGCCTGATCGGTGGGCTCGGCGAAGACGGTCGCCGAGGTGGACTCGTCAAACGTGACGGCGACAACATAGTATTCTCCATCGGCGGTCGAGAACCCGTCCCGGACGGGGTCCAGCACAAACGGCAACGCCACGTTTTCGAGCCGTCGATCCCGGCTCCGGTCGTTCCAGGGTCCGTACGTGAGGGTCGCGCGAGATGCACCGTCCGCGGAGATCACGAGGCGCCGTCCGTCTCGACCATCGACCTCCCACTGGAGAAAGACAACCGGCGCCGCACCGGCGCTCACCACGGCCTCGTCGGTGGTCAGGCCGTAGCCCGTCGCGGTGCCCGACGCATGACTGATGAGAGAGAAGGCGCCGTTCCAGGCGTGCGCTTCGGGGGTCGAGGGCGCCGGAGTCGCGGGAAGCATCGTGCTGGCGTGACCGACGGATGGCTCGAGGCCACGGAAGATCATCGGGTCGCGGATCCAGCGACGGCCGGACGGGTCCTCGAGCGTCGCGACGTCGTACCAGCCGTTGGCCCAGCCGCCCCACCCCCAGTTGACGTGGACCCGGCCGTCGGTCGCGTACCCGTCGATCACAAACGCGTGCCCGATGTCTCGGGTCTCCTCCTGAGCGAGGTAGATCACCGGGCGGCCGGCGGCGAGCTCGTCGCGGATCTCTTGCGCCCACTCGGCGTCGTCAAAACCAAAGGCGGTGCGCGAGATGATGGTCATCGCACGGCGCGCGATCTGGTTGTAGCCCCACTGGTATCGGAAGGCGTTCTCGATCTGCCGGCCGGTCGCCGAGGAGCCCTGGCCGCCGCCGAACTGGGCGTTCATGGTCGCGCCGACGTGGTAGATGAACTGGGTCGTGGCGTCGATCTCGGCGCGGCTGGCCGACTCGAGCTCGAGGCCCATGGCGTCGAAGTCGTGCGACACGGCGCTCACGTCGACCGAGAGCCCGTGCCCTCCGTCCACGACGTCGGGGCCCGTCAGCGGGCCGTGGTCGAGTCCGTAGGAGACCGGGGAGGCCGCTTGGCCCGTCACCCGGTAGTAGTAGAGCACCTGCGCGCTCGCCACGGTCGTGCAGCCGGGATAGGTCGGCTCGCCGCCGAGCTGCGGCATGTTGGTCTGGTAGACCCCACCCTGGCCCCAGCTGGTCTGAAGGAGCGGGCCGACAACCGGAGTTGCTTCGAGCGCGCTGACGGACTTGCCGGCAGCGTCGTGTGAGCAGGCCGCGAGTGAGAGAAAAAGAAAGGCTGCGATAAATCGTGACTGCATGGTCGGGTCCTAGTGGCTCAGCCCCCCCAAGCGTCCGGAGCGCCAATGACGCAGTCATCGTGCCAACCGCACTTCCGTGCCTGAACGTCGTTCTTGGAGCCGCTTTGGAGTCTGCTCCTGGACAGAGACGAAGCCACCGGCGCTAGCGCAGTGGCCACCGCCGATTGGCGACGGTCCGGCCTCAGAGGGCGCTCGACTGACCTCGCTGGTTTCGCGTGAACCCTGTTCAGGATTGCAGCGGCTCACATCCACCCTCACTCTGGCGCCCGTGAGACGCTTCCTCCTGCTCGCCCTCCTCTCGACCTCGGCTTGCGCAGGCGCCGGTGGCCCCGCCACTGACGCGGGCCGCGACTCGGCGGTCGCTCCTGCGGACGCCGGCCCGGCGACCACCGACGCGTCAGCCCCACCAGCCCGGTGCGGCGACCTGATCTGTTCGGAGGACACCGAGGACTGCGAGACCTGCCCGGGCGACTGCGGTGAGTGCCCCACCTGCGACATGGCGCCGACCTGCACCGGCGCCCTCGCAGTGCCCACGTCGACCGAGCCGCTCATGGACTGCGGCAACACCGCCGATGGTTCGGACCGAACGAACTACGCCTGCGGAACCGGGCTCGGCGTGGCGCCGTCGGAGACGACCTGCGCGGACCCACAGCTTCGCTTGCGGATCCGGCAGATGCAGATTCAGCGAGGCTTCTTCGACATCGAGCGCAGCCTCTACTGCGTGATCACGGCGGAGGACGGCATGCACTCGGAGCTCCTGGTGACGCCGCTTCGAGCGGTCGCCGGCAACCGCAACGTGACCGACATCAACCTGCCCCTCGCCGAGGCGCTCTTCTGGGGTCAAGGCGACTTGTACCGGAGCATCTCGAACCTGACCATCACCTACAGCTGCTACCTCACGTCCAACAACGAAGCGACGCAGGCGGCGCTCGACGACATCGCGGGGCGGGCGGGTGACGTTGCAGAGCACGCCGACGGCTACGGTTGGGTCTTCGGGACCGTGGCGGTGCTCGGCGAGATCATCGGCAGCTCCCTCGGCGCCGTCTCCGACGACCGAATCCTGGACGTTCAGCAGACCATCGACGCCGG
>Ga0114933_10003664_pt1 | contig 14817 bp, 12 predicted proteins | sample 4SBtaG_FD_89691 | JGI IMG/M metagenome (GOLD analysis project Ga0114933, IMG submission 89691) | Deep subsurface microbial communities from Kolumbo volcano to uncover new lineages of life (NeLLi) - 4SBTROV12_W25 metaG | ecosystem: Environmental > Aquatic > Marine > Volcanic | place: Kolumbo... | reverse complement strand
TAGAAATTCCGCACATTTTTCTCCATAGTAGCTCCAGCCAATTATTGTACTAAATGCAAAAAGTATTAACCCAACTATAACTATATATTTTCCAATCACTGGGATGCCTTGGCTAAATGCAAGAGTGGTAAGGGATGCTCCATTAACACCACTAATCCAGCTATCACTTATTAAGATTACGAATGCTGTTATTGTGCACACCACAAGCGTATCAATCAAAGGCTCTAGCATTGAAATTGTTCCTTGTTTGATGGGATTATTTGTTTTTGCAGCTGCATGCGCAATAGGTGAACTACCTAACCCCGCTTCATTTGAGAAGATACCGCGTGATACACCAAACCTTATTGCCATCCACACCGATGCACCAGCAAAACCTCCAGAAGCGGCGGTTGATGAAAATGCGGAATTTATAATTAACATAAATATTTCTGGAACCATTGTTATATTACTTATAACTATAAATAGCCCGCCCACTATGTATATGATGGCCATGGTAGGGACTAATTTTGATGCGGTTTTTCCTATACTTTTTATACCGCCAAGTATAACTAGCGTTACTAATAGAGCAATTACTAAGCCGATAGACATTTTAGAGATAGCAAATTCATCTGAGAGCACTTGTGCTACAGAATTAGACTGAACACCATTGCCGATACCAAAAGCTGCAATCATGCCAAAGAATGCAAACAAATACCCCAGAAATATATATTTTCTTCCCAGCCCATTTTTTATATAGTACATTGGGCCACCTACATGATCTCCTTCTACATTTTTCTCTCTATAATGTATAGCTAAAAAAGCTTCAGCGTATTTTGTTGCCATTCCAAATAGAGCTGTTATCCACATCCAAAAAATTGCTCCAGGCCCTCCAATAAAAATAGCAGTTGCTACACCAGCAATATTTCCTGTGCCCACTGTTGCAGATAGTGCGGTCATTAAAGATTCAAATGATGATATATCACCAGTATCTTTAGAATCAGATTTTTTAAATAAATATCTAATACCCAAGTTTAAGTTTAATAGAGGAAAACCTTTGAGCCCAAACATTAAATAAACACCAACGCCCAATAAAAAAAGTAAAGTAATGGGACCCCAAACTAGACCGCTGATATTATTTAATAAAATTTCTATATTCATTTTTTGTATAAGACATTAAAAACATTTTGGCGTTTTTGATTTTCAGATTTCAATTCATCGAAAATTATATCTGAATAGTGGGCAATATTTGTTTTATCTTTATGTTTTGTCGCCACTACAGATGAGTACTGACTATGCTCTACTGTATCACCTAATTTATTCAAGATTGAATTAATAGATTCTATGTTATTAAATAAATTGTCTTTAATAATTAATGCCCCTTTTTTATTGAGCATTTTAAATGTATTAATTATAAATAATTCTTTATCCTTTTCGGGTAAATGTTGAAGAGTATCTATGATGGTGATGACATCATAATTTGCATTTAATTCTAATGTTGATTTTTTATGGGCATGGATGCTGAATTTCGATGCAAACTCTTTAGATAAATATTTATTAACTTGTTCTATATTATGGTCTTCACTTATATATTGAGTACTATGAATTATGTTTACATAATCACTCATTAAAATCTCACTCGATAACAAGCCATCTCCTTCTATATCACAAAAAGTGACTCCTTTATTACGTCCAAAGTAATTAATTATAATTTGTTCGACAATAGCACTGGTTATACCATTGATGTGATGTTTTTGAATTAAGTTTTTAACGTCATCTCCTTCAACATTATCTTTGATAAGAGGTAAATCATTTTCAAGAAAAGGATTCAAAGTACTATTTTTTATGGGCGGTTCTTTTTTACCTATTCTCATGGACATCACGCCATCATTTTCTGCCCATATATTACTCATGCCCCACCATTTCTGCCTGCTTTGAAAAATTACTTCAAGGGAGCTTCTAGACCAATAATTTTTTTCAACGCCTTGTCTTTCAGCATAAACCGGTGGAATTACGCCTCCATCGGGTTCTATTAAATACATTAAATGCCTAAGAAAAGCCGCACCCCAATTATTAGCAAATAAAGGAAAACTAATCCCTAGATATATTCGATGAAAAGACTTCTTTTCAAATGGATAGTATATGGAGCAAATTTCATCATTTGTAGGGTTTGGTTTAAATATGTTGGAGTCACATGAAACACTAACCATGTCATCACTTGGCTGGATCATCCCATGTTTATCTCTTGTATCAGAATAGTAATAGTCTCTGTCTTCTTCGATATAATCTGATGATTTGTGGATTAAAATTTCACTCATAATTTATGTTATTCTATGAATAGAGATAATAACATGGCATTATTTAGTCAACAACTTATCGGTTATAAATATGTTTAAGCTATATATCATCATAGTGCTCCCAGTAATATCATTACTTGCTGTAGCAGAGTATCCAACATTTATTTTAATTTTTATAAGTATATTTATTGCAATATGTTTCTATATATATGAAAGAGCAAAAGAGAATCAAGCAATCACAATCAAGAATACTAATCTCAAAAAAGATAAGGAATGGTCACAGAACACATTAATTAAAAACTCACTCTATTTTGCTAAAAATACACAACCAATAATGGTGCTAGATAGAAAATATATAATTATTTCTTCTAATGAAGCCTCTCATAAATTTCTTGGATATAATCCAGATGGAAAAAATATTTCACTAGTATTGAGATCTCCTGAGATTGATAATGCCATAGATAAACTCAACAGTATAAATATATTCACTTCAGTTGATTTTACAGTATTTAGTGTTGTGCAGAAATATCTAACAGCACAACTTTTTTATCAAGTTATTAACTCAAATCCTACTATTATAATAACTCTTAGTGATAATACTAATCAGTATATCACTGATCGTTTAAAAACAAATTTTGTATCTAACGTTAGTCATGAATTAAGAACACCGCTAGCTTCAATATTAGGTTTTTTGGAAACAATTGAAGGTCCCGCTAAAAATGATGAAACAAAAAAGAAAGAATTTTATCAGATTATCAGAGGAGAGGCTGAGCGAATGCAAAGATTGGTTAACGACTTACTTTCTCTTACTAAAGTGGAAGAATCAGAATTTCGGCCACCAAGTGAAAAAATTGATATAATACAATGTTTAGAGTCTGCAATTGATGTGACTAAAGTCATCGCTGAGAAGAAGAAGATTATAATTGAGAAGAAATTTGATAATCAAAATAATATGTATATAAAAGGCAATAAAGATCAAGTAATCGAGGTTTTTGAAAATCTTCTGGATAATGCTATAACATACAGTATAAAAGGTAAGACAATCAAAGTATCAGTGGATAGCGATGGTCATTATGCGATTGTTACTTTTAAAGACCAGGGCATTGGCATCACTGGTGAGGAATTAGTGAAAATCACTCAAAGATTCTATCGATGTAAGGGCAGCACCAAGTTCAAAAAACATAGTTCTGGCTTAGGGCTGTCGATAGTAAAACACATATTAAATCGTCATGAAGGGAAATTGGAAGTGTCTAGTGAACTTGGCGTGGGTAGTGAATTCCGAACATTCCTGCCACTTATTTGATGAATGATGGTATTCATAAATTTGTAATAAAAGGTTCATCTCCGTTTAACCATAGTCTCGTTAAATACTAAGTACAAATAATTATATTGGAGTATTAGATGAAAAAAATTATATTACTATTGGTGCTTACAGTAGTTGTAGCACTTCCAGTCCAAGCTAGAGATACTATAAGAATCGTTGGTTCTTCTACTGTATATCCGTTTGCGACAGTGGTAGCTGAAACTTTTGGTAGAGCTGACAATGGATTTAAGACACCCATTATAGAATCAACCGGTTCTGGTGGTGGTTTGAAATTATTCTGTGCAGGTAAAGGACCTTCAACGCCAGATATTACAAATGCATCAAGACGTATAAAAATGAAAGAAGTCAAATTATGCGCAAAAAATGGAATTACAGATATCGTAGAACATAAGATCGGTTTTGACGGAATTGTGGTGGCTAACGCTAAAAGTGGACCAACATTTTCTCTGTCTAGAAAAGACCTATACCTTGGTCTAGCAGCAAAAATTCCATGCGGGATTCAAGATGGCGTCACTTGTGATAATGAATACAAAACCTGGAAAGAGGTAAACTCTTCATTACCAGATATCAAAATTGAGGTTTACGGGCCTCCACCAACATCAGGTACACGTGATGCGTTTGCTGAGCTTGCACTTGGAGGTGGTTGTAAACAAATTAAATGGATCAAAAAATATAAAAAGAAAAATAAGAAAGCATGGAAAAAGCTTTGTTATACTGTTAGAGAAGATGGCGCATTCATTGAAGCTGGTGAGAATGATAACCTAATCATTCAAAAACTTAATGCTAACCCAAATGCACTTGGTGTTTTTGGATTTAGTTTCTTGGATCAAAATAGAGATTCTGTTAAAGGAGCAACTGTTGATGGCGTAGACCCAACATTTGATTCTATTGCCTCTGGTAAATATAAAGTATCTCGTTCACTTTTCTTCTATGTCAAGAAGGATCATATTGGTTCTATTCCTGGAATGCAAGAATACATGGCTGAATTCATGAATGATAAAGCTATAGGTAACGATGGATATTTATTAGACAAAGGTCTAATTCCTTTACCACAAAGTATGAGAGCTCAATTTCAAAACGATAGTAAGAAACTAGTAAACTTACAACGCTAATTAATCTCCATATATATAATAGTATCACTCAATATCAATTGAGTGATACTTTATTTTAGAGCAATAATTTATGAGTATTAAAATAATGTCTGAATTTTTGGGAATGTTACTTCTAACTATGAGTGTTGTTGGCAGCGGAATCATGGCTGAAAATTTAAGCCAAGGCAACGCTGGTCTTACACTGTTATCAAATTCTTATGCAACTGCTCTAATGTTGATAGTAATCATTGTTGTTTTTAGAAACCATTCTGGCGCACATTTTAATCCAGCCGTATCTCTGAGTTTTTATTTACAAGGCAAGTTGAGTTCAAGAGATTTTGTTGCTTATGTTATTACACAAATAATTGCGGGCATTTTAGCGGTGGTGCTTATACTTTTGATATTTAGTTTGCCACTGATAGATTTTAGCGTTAACGATAGATCAGGAATACCAATTATGATTTCTGAAGTGATAGCATCGTTTTTTTTAGTTTTTATCATCCTGATGTCTCAAGATAAAGATGATGTGATAGTCGCGGTTTTAGTCGGTTTATATATTGGTTCAGCATATTTCTTTACATCATCAACATCCTTTGCTAATCCAGCTATAACTATTGCTAGATCTCTAACTGACACATTTACAGGCATAAACCCATCAAACATATTTGGCTTTATTTTATCACAGATAATTGGTGCTTTTTTAGCCACCACTCTTTACAAAAAAGCCATAAATTAAGTTTACTGTAACATATCCTTAACAATAGATAGTTATGATGTGTTAATTATCTATAACATTATGTCTATTGAATTTATATTACTAACGATTATTGGATTATCTGCATATAGTTTTTATATAAGCAAGAAAAAAGCTGCTGCTATAAGTGCTATTAATGGCGCTGAAATACATTCACAGCCTTACTATCATGGTATGTATGCTGCTTTTCTGACTATCTCGCCGGCCTTGGTGTTATTGATAGTTTGGTCCTTTATTGAAGATACTATAATTACCATGAGATTGAGAGATTATTTTTCGGATATTACCGAGCCATCAATAGCTAACTTTTATATTCAGGGCGTTATAAATTTTGTAGATGATGTAAATTCCAAAGCCATGGATCATGTTAACTTCTTTACAGCAACAGAATATTACAAATCTACAATGCATCTTAATTTATTGCTTAAAAGTATTGTCCTAGTTATGTTAACCATCATAGCATTGAGATATTCATTTAAGTTGATTAGCGCTGATTTCAAAGCAAGAGATCTATTTGAAGATGTAGTCATTAAGGTTATGAATATTGCTTCAATATTTGCAATTTTTATAACAATTGGCATCGTCCTTTCGTTACTATTTGAAACTTTACGTTTTTTTGAATCAGTCCCAGTGCAAGATTTTTTATTTGGAACTCATTGGAGTCCTCAAATGTCAATTAGAGAGGATCAAGTAGGTTCTTCAGGAAGTTTTGGGGCAGTACCAGTATTTACTGGAACGATCTTAATATCAATAATTGCCATGTCAGTTGCCGGACCAATAGGGTTATTTTCTGCAATTTACTTATCTCAATATGCATCAAACAGAGTGCGTAGCTTTGCAAAACCTATAATTGAAGTACTTGCGGGAATCCCAACCGTTGTATATGGATTTTTTGCTGTTATAACCGTTGGTCCATTTTTTAGAGAAATGGGAATATTTTTCGATATCGAAGGTTTTAGTTCAGAGAGCGCGTTAATTGCGGGTTCTGTGTTAGGTATAATGATTATCCCGTTTATTGCATCATTAACTGACGATGCATTATCAGCAGTTCCAAGATCACTGAAAGAAGGCTCTCTGGCTATGGGTGCAACTTTGTCAGAGACAACAACTAAAGTAATTATCCCGGCATCATTCCATGGAATAGTTGGTAGTTTCTTATTAGCCTTTTCAAGAGCGATAGGGGAAACTATGATTGTAGTAATGGCAGCTGGTTTTGCAGCGAATCTAACTGCAAATCCATTTGATGCTGTAACTACGGTTACAGTCCAAATTGTCGGACTTTTAACCGGCGACCAAGAATTCGATAGTGCTAAAACCTTATCTGCTTTTGCTCTCGCATTCGTCTTATTCTTTTTAACGTTAATCTTGAATGTAATTTCACTATCGATCGTTAAAAAATACAGAGAGCAGTATGAATAACATCTTATCAAGAAATAACGCAGAGAAGAGATTCAAAGTCTATGGTTTTTTAGCCGTATCTACGGCGATTGTTTTATTAGGAATATTATTATTTAAAATATTTTCAACTGGCATATCTGCATTTAATCAAAGTTATATCGGTGTAAAGATTGAAATAAATAATAGTATAAACTCATCAGAAATAGACCCTAGGACTGAGTTAAGACAGCAACTTAGAAATATGTTTCCCGAACTAACTACAAGAGCTGAAAAAAGAACTCTATATTCTTTATTTAGCACAGGTGCGACCTATGAATTTGAAGACCTATTGAAGGCTAATGAAGGCAAAACGATCAACGGCTATTATTATTTTTTAGCTTCTGATGACGTTGACATGTATGTGAAAGGAACAGTAAAGAGAGAAGGGGATTCGGCTGGAAGACTCATGTCTGATCAATTAAAGATTCTCGATCAGTTTGAAGAACAGAATTTGGTTGAACTTCATATCAATAAATATCTTTTAGCCGGCGCTGATAGTCGAGAACCTGAAATGGCTGGAATAAAAGGTGCTATCTATGGTACTTTGTATGCAATCTTAATTGCCTTTATTACTTCTTTCCCCCTTGGTGTTTTGACAGCTATTTATCTGGAGAAGTTGGCTAAAAAAAATAGAATATCAGATATTATAGAGACTAATATTAATAATCTTGCCGCCGTGCCTTCAATTGTTTTTGGACTGTTAGGATTAGCTATTTTCTTAAACTTTTTTGATTTACCAAGATCAGCCCCCTTAGTTGGAGGATTAACATTAGGACTTATGACATTGCCAACGATTGTAATAGCTGCAAGATCAGCAATTAAGTCAGTTCCTCCTTCAATTGAAGAAGCCGCTATAGGCTTAGGGTCAAGTAAAGTTCAAACGATATTTAATTTTACTTTACCGCTGGCTATGCCTGGTATTTTAACAGGAACAATTATTGGTATTGCACAAGCCATAGGAGAAACAGCACCGTTACTTATGATCGGAATGGTTGCTTTTGTTGTTGATATACCTGGAGGACCAATGGATCCTGCAACAGCACTACCTGTACAAATTTATTTATGGGCCGATAGTCCTGAAAGGGCATTTGTTGAGAGAACATCAGCTGCAATAATGGTTTTATTAATATTTTTATTTTTATTAAATATTACTGCAGTCTATCTTAGAAAAAAATTAGAAAAAAAATGGTAAAGGAGGAAGCATGTCCATAGAAGAATTAAAAGTATCTATTAAAAACTTAAATGTTTTTTATGGAGAGAAACAAGCATTATTTGGAATAAATTTAAATATCTATGCAAACGAAGTCACATCATTAATTGGGCCTTCGGGTTGTGGTAAATCTACATTAATAAAATGTATAAATCGGATGAATGATCTGGTGGATATATGTAGATATAATGGACAAATAATGATCGATGGAGAAGATATAAATGATTCATCGACAGATCCAGTAAGTCTTAGAACCAGAATAGGGATGGTCTTTCAAAAACCTAATCCGTTTCCAAAATCTTTATATGATAATGTAGCATATGGCCCAAGATTACATGGTATGACTAATTCAAAAGAAGATCTTGATGAACTGGTTATAACAAGTCTGCAAAAAGCTGGACTATTTAATGAAGTTAAAGATAGACTGTTTGAACCAGGTACAGGACTGTCTGGTGGACAACAACAAAGGCTATGCATTGCTAGAGCATTAGCAGTGAATCCAGAGATTATATTGATGGATGAGCCCTGTTCAGCCTTAGATCCTATAGCCACCGCGAAGATAGAAGAGCTAATAGAAGAGCTTAAAGAAAAATATACTATTGTGATAGTTACTCATTCAATGCAACAAGCTGCAAGAGTTTCCAATAGAACAGCTTATATGCACATGGGTGAACTAATTGAGTCTGGTCTGACAAAAACTATATTTTCTAATCCTGAGCATATAAAAACACAAGATTACATCACGGGGAGAATTGGCTAACAATTATATATTTTGATACAATTAGGCCAGGAGTATTTATGAAAGAGTATAACGACCATGACCATATAGTGTCATCTTTTGATGAGGATATATCATCGATCAGAAGATCAATAATTAAAATGGCTACATTATGCGAGGAGCAGTATAAGCTCTTGTATCATATTGTTGATACTGGGTCTGCATCAACAGTTGAAGATGTACTTAAAAATGAGCCTATACTAGATCAATGTGACGAAAAAATCAGAGATCAAGTCATTACCTTTATAACCTTGCGTTCTCCAATGGCAGTGGACCTAAGAGAAGGATTAGCTGCTCTTAAGATTTCCACAGACTTAGAGAGACTGGGCGATTATTGTAAAAATGTCTCACTAAGGATTCAAGCTTTAGAAGAAATACCAGCGGCAAAAGTTAAATCGGAAATTTTAAGAATGATTGTAATGGTGCAAGGACAGCTTAAAAAAGTCATTGATGCTTACGTTTCAAAGAATAAAGATAAGTCTATTGAAGTTAGAAACGACGACGCTTTAATCGATAAACTTTATCAATCAGTTTATGAGAAAATTATTGAAGAGATTAGACATAAACCCAACAAACTTAAAACTTTGATGAATACAAAACTTTTATTTACCATTAAAACCATAGAAAGAGCTGGCGACCATATTACCAATATAGCAGAGGAAGTTTATTATGCTACTGTTGGTGAGACTATCAAAACACCAAGACCGAAAGGTGAGATTGAACAATGACAACTATCTATTCTATTGAGGATGAAGAATCTTTAATATCGTTGTTAGAATACAATATTACTTCTGCCGGTTACAAATTTGATCATTCTGTTAATGGCTATGATGGCATGATGGAGTTACAAAAAATTAAACCGGATCTTGTTATCCTTGATTGGATGTTACCAGATATAAGTGGAATAGAAGTTTGTAAGTTTATTAGGTCAAATAAAGATCTCCAGAAAACACCCGTGATTATCTTGACCGCAAAAGGCGAGGAAGATGACCTCGTGTCTGGTTTTGGCTCGGGTGCCGATGATTATATGGTCAAGCCTTTCAGCCCTAAAGAATTAATAGCTAGAATTCAAGCTTTATTAAGGCGCAGCTCGGAAGCTAGTTCAACTTCAAGGTTAAAATATTCTAATATAGTTATGGATACAGACATGCATCGAGTATATTGTTGTGATAAAGAAACTAAATTAGGACCACGTGAGTATAGAATTTTAGAATTTTTAATGCAAAATCCAGGAAGAGTTTATACTCGTCAACAAATCCTTGATGCTGTTTGGGGAACCAATGTTTACATTACTGATAGAACTATAGACGTTCATATTAGGAGATTAAGAAAAGCTCTAAGCGTGACTGAAGAGTGTAAGGTAATTAGGACCATCAGATCATCCGGTTACTCATTAGATAGTCAATCTTAAAAAAAGTCACAAAACCGTAATACTTCTGTGTTAAAGTCACTGTTGTGTTAAAATTTTTTGAAAGGGAACTCAGCCAGCTTGAATTTACCAAAAGAGTTGTCCATCAAGCATCTGACAAAAAAATACCTATATTAGAGCGCTTAAAATACTTATGTATTGCAAGTGCAAATTTAGATGAATTTTTTGAGATAAAAGTAGCGGCTTTGAGAAAGAGGTTATCTTTATACTCAATCAAGGACCGACTTGATAGCCATGAATTTAGTCTGCTTAAATCTATTAGAAAGTCAGCAAACATTATATTAAAGAAAAAATATGCCCTTCTTCAAAAAAGCGTATTTTCAGCGCTAAGAAGAAAAAATATTGTTTTTTTAAGAAGGAGAGAGCTTAATAATGAACAAAAAACTTACATCAAAAATTATTTTAGAAAAAATATTCTACCTATTATATCACCGATAAGTCTGGATGGGCCAACACCATCTCAGGGAGGTAGCCATCCATTTCCAAAAGTTCAAAATAAGAGTCTTAATTTCATGGTAAAACTGACTGGTCAAGATGCATTCGGGAGAACACCAAAGCTTGCAGTTGTCACAGCGCCAAGAGTTTTACCAAGATTCTTTAAACTGCCTAAAAAATATTCTAATGGCAAGGAAGCATTTATGTTTTTGTCATCAATCATACATGAGAATATATCAGATTTATTTCCGGGTCTAAAAGTCAGAGGCTGCCATCAGTTTAGAGTAACTATGAATAGTAATTTGGTGTTTGATGATGAGGATCTGCAAGACCTAAAGTTATCATTAACTAAAATTTTACCCGATAGAATTTTTAATGAAGCTATTAGGTTGGAAGTTGTCAAAGATTGTCCAAGAGATATTATCAACTTTCTAAAACTTCAGTACGAGCTAAATGAATCAGATATTTATAAATTAAATGGTCCTGTGAATTTACATAGGCTTTTTTCTATCTACGATGAATTGCATAAACCAGAACTTAAATTTCCTCAATACAAACCAAATCCAAAAAATCTATTATCATGGCGTCCAGAGAAATTTTTTAATAAACTTAAGCTTAATGACTTTTTATTACATCACCCCTATGATGATTTTAAATCAGTGATTAATTTTTTAAAGGCAGCCATACAAGATCCTAAAGTTATAGCAATCAAACAAACAATTTATAGGTCGGAAAAAAAATCTCCAATAATAGATTTACTAATCAAAGCTGCTAAAAAAAATATTGCCGTAACTGTTGTTATTGAACTTAGAGCGAAATTTGATGAAGAAAATAATATTAATATTGCAAAGAGACTCGAAAAAGTAGGAGCCCAAGTAACATATGGCATTTTAAGTTATAAAACTCACGCAAAAGCATTATTAGTTATCCGGAAAGAAAATAAAACTCTTCAACACTACTTTCATCTAGGTACTGGTAATTATAATTATCAGACTGCAAAGCTATACACTGATTATGGAATATTGTCATCCAATAATAAAATGGCTGAGGATGTACAGAAATTTTTTATGCAGCTAACAGGATCAAATAAAAAGTTCAATTATAACCATTTAATCCTATCTCCTTTTGATGCAAGCCAAGAAATTATCAAAAAAGTAAATAATGAAATTAAAAATTGCAAGAAAGGCAGGGAAGCAATCATTAAAGCTAAGATGAATCAGCTCACAGAAATCAATATTATCAAGAAATTATATCAAGCATCATCTGCAGGCGTTAAAATAGAATTACATATTAGAGGAGAATGCAGACTAATACCAGGAGTCAAAGGTATCTCCGATAATATAAAAATATTCTCGACTATAGGGAGATTTTTGGAACACTCTAGAGTATATTATTTTTATGATGCAGGCAAAGAACAAGTCTATTTATCGAGCGCAGACTGGATGACACGTAATATGCATAATAGAGTAGAAATAATATTTCCAATTCTAGAAAAGAATCATAAATCACGAATTTATCATGAATGCTTTATATATTCACTGGAAGATAATTCAAATCTATGGAAGTTAAAAAATAATGGAACTTATGATAAGGTTAAAATTGAAAGAGGGTCTAGAAGAAATTTATCACAAGATGTAATATGTAATAAATATGGAGAGTTTATTGACTGAGAGATACGCAGTACTTGATTTGGGCTCTAATAGTTTTCACCTAAAACTATCTACAATTATTGACAATCAGATCCAGGATTATTTAAAACATAAAGATTTTACAAGTCTAATATCTTCCATAGATGCAAAAGGAATTGTTGAGAAAAAATCCGTGGTAAAGTTTATGCAGAGCATAAAAAAGATATCTAATTTGATCAAAGAGAATAAACCCGAGCATTTTAGAGCTGTTGCAACAAATTCTTTCAGGATCATAAAAGATCATAAATTTCTATCGTCTATTGAGAATAATCTCGGTTTCCCAATAGATATTGTGAGCGCCTATGAAGAGGCTGAATTAATTTTTAAAGGGGTAACCAGTACAACAGAAATCTTAACAGATGATTTTTATATTATTGACATAGGTGGGTCTAGTACTGAGATAATTACAATTGAGGATAGAAGTATTAAAAATATAGCAAGTTACCAAACTGGCAGTAGTCAAATGCATAATCTATTTTTTAAATCATCGGATAAGTTTACGTCTTTTAATAAATCTCTTGCTTGGGTGCAGAATATTATCCTAAACAGCAACATCATAGCACCTTGCCAAACTAAGAAAATTAACAATAAGTATGAGGATGTATGTTTATTTCAAAAAAATATTCCAGCATATGGTGCCTCTGGCACCATCAAAGCGATTTTTAGGGGACTTAAAGCTCTAGGCTTATCTAGGAAAGAAGCTAACAAGGATGATTTATCTTATTTGACCGATGTGCTTATTAATAAAAATACTAAACATACAAAAGAGTTCTGTTTGTTAGAAGATAGTCTAGGAAAAGATAGAGTGAGTATTTTAATAGCGGGCTTACCGATCGTTATTTCAATCCTCTCATGCCTTAACATAAATACACTGTATAGGTCTAACGGTGCTATTAGAGAAGGAGTTTTGTATGATTTACACCAACAGTATAAACTTTCTCTGAAAGTCTAAGTAATGACAACACTGAATGTATTATTTTTATGCACTGGAAACTCTGCCAGATCTATATTGGGTGAGATGGCCGCAAGCATGGTGGACAAAAAAAATCTGATTGGCTATTCAGCAGGCTCAAGCCCAACAGGTAAGGTTAATGAGTATGCAATTAGAATCGCTCAAGAACTCAACTACCCAATAAATAAATTACGTTCAAAAAGCTGGGATGAATTTTCTAGAGAAGATGCGCCTATCATGGATATAGTTATCACTGTATGTGACAATGCGGCTCATGAGATATGCCCAATTTGGAGTGGCACCCCTATTATTATGCACTGGGGGTTTCCAGACCCTGCAAACATAAGTGATTCAAACCCAAATAAAGCCAATGAATTTAAAAAAATATACAAAGAATTGAAAAATAGAATGGATATTATCTCATTACTTCCTTTTGATACGCTCTCAAAAACTAAGATAGAAAAAACCTTAAGCTTGTGATGCACATTGTCATAAAACTGAAATAAAACTGACTTATATTTGACCTAAATTGATTATAAAAGATTCAAATTTTTATCACATTTATTGCATATAGTCTCAGCTACAATAACGGGACGCTCAAATAGATGGGCATTTAATTAAAAAACAATGAGGTTGTATGAATAAATTATATAAATATTTCTTTTTAGGTTTGGTGGCTTTACCGCTTGCTGGCTTCACTGGTGGAGTAGTTAGTTCAGAGAAAGCATATGCCGCAACTAAATCTCCAAAGAAAGGATCAAGCGCAAACTTTTATGGCAGATTGTGGGTTCAATATGATAACTCAGATGGTTCGACCAGCAATAACGAAAATGTTGCATCCATTCGTGATAACGAAGGCATGGGTCGATTTGGAGTTAAAGGAAAATCATCAATTGGAAATGGATATGCTGTCAACTACAAAGTTGAATACGCAATAGATATCAATGATGGAACTTCTTCATCGGATTCGTCCAGTTCTTGTAATGATGCAAGAGACTGTCGTACTTTTAATTTAAAGCAAGGGTGGTTAGGTGTATTAACCCCATTTGGTCAATTCAAAGTTGGTTCTATGGAATCGCCTTACAAATATATGGCTAAACATGATATTTTACACGATACTATTTCACAGGCACGAGATACGCGAATGATCTCACAAGGATCCATGTCGCACAGTTCATACTGGAGAGAATCTATCTATTATGAACTTAAATCTGGTGATTTTAAATTTGCTGCAATCTATGGACTAGGCGAAGCAGTCAATACAGTTTCGCAAGATGACTTTGGATTTGGTATTGAATATAAAAACTTCTTTATCCCAGGTTTTGATGTTGTTTATGCTAGAAACAAGGATGACAGTGTAACGGAAGCAGGCACTGCAGGCGATCAAGACTATAACGAGAAATTTACTTTAACCAAAACGTTTAAACTTGAAGGTAAACGTAAGGT
>Ga0114933_10003662_pt1 | contig 14821 bp, 9 predicted proteins | sample 4SBtaG_FD_89691 | JGI IMG/M metagenome (GOLD analysis project Ga0114933, IMG submission 89691) | Deep subsurface microbial communities from Kolumbo volcano to uncover new lineages of life (NeLLi) - 4SBTROV12_W25 metaG | ecosystem: Environmental > Aquatic > Marine > Volcanic | place: Kolumbo... | reverse complement strand
TGTTTTTTATCTTCAATATGCCCATGCACGAATGTGTAATATCATAAATAGGGCAAAAGGGTTTGGTCATACCATAAATTTAAAAGCCGATTTAGGTTTATTAAAAGAAGATGAAGAACAACAACTTATAAATCAATTATTAAAATTGCCCGAATTAATTGAAAAATGTAGTATTCAATTAGAACCTCAATTAATTGTGAATTATTTACATGAATTTGCTTCTAAATTTCATAAATACTATGCTCATTTTAAAGTCATAACCGAGGATAAAAAATTAACCGACGCACGCCTCATATTAATTAAAGCAATTCAAATCGCAATGAGAAACGGTTTAACGTTAATTGGCATTAATGCTCCTGAAAGAATGTAAGGAATTATTGAAAAAACTAAATTGGAGTAAAATCTATGAAATATCTCTCTTTAAAATTAACCGATTATGTCCCATATCATCTGACGGGATACAGTCTGTGTTTGACATTTTTACCTTCTTTACTTAATATTTAATAATTTGTCTTCTGGAAGCCATATTCATGAAAGGACTAAACTAAATTTGACATCCAGACAACTATTCAATCAATCAATATTCAGAGGATGCACTCATCAGATTACGAGGTTTCCCTCCTACTTTATTGATTTATTATCTCAACCCACATTCTATATACGAGAAAATTTATTTTTTCTTACAACATTTTTATTATTCATAATAAAACGTGTTCTATTCATGCTAATCACTTTATTACTTTCGATTTCATCTTTAATAACATGGTCAATATTAATATTCCTTGATTTAAACTCAGTTTTTAAACCAGATATGCTAAGAGAATTTTTCTGGATTCTTTCCTGATCATTTATCATCTCTGGATTTAAAGGTAGATTTTTCAGATGACTATTGTAATTAAAAAGATATCTCCTGTCCAGGATTATAATGCTTCCTTTATCATTTTCCTTCCTCATTAATCTTCCAAAACCCTGCCTGAGCCTATGGGCGGCAAGGCTTGGATAAATACTTTGCATATAATCCTCTTCCCGGTTTTTCCTGAATTCGATAACTGGATTTGATATTGAAGGATTCGGTGCTTTAGTAATGATGACCTGACTAAGAGTTCTTCCAGGAAAATCTACTCCAGACCAGAACCTGTCTACACCAAATAGAATTGAGTTCTCCATTTTCTTAAAGGTTTCTATAATATCCAAACTGCTGTTTGACTGGATTAATGGAAGAATATCATTATTAATAAATAGTTTTTCTAAACTCTTAAATGCATTATTCATCTCATAATGGGACATAAATAGAACTAAAGATCGACCATTTGAAGAAAGTCCATATCTTGCGATTGCTTCAATTACACCATGATTATATTTTTTCATCTGGTCTCTATCTCTATAGTTATAAGCTGGAACAGTAGTGTCAATACAGAAATAAATATTTGAATGATAATTAAAACAAGGTTCCATGCTATAAGTAATTACTTTATCAGGTTCTTTTTCATATTCCCTCGGAAAAAACCATTTATCATCACCTATAAACAAAGTAGCTGAAGTAAATGTGATATGTTCTATATTTTCAAAAATTGACTTCTTCAGTATGTCCTGTATATAAATCGGAATCTGTTTCAAGGACCATGACCTGTCTTTAATCTCCACAGTTCTCGCATGAGTAGCTGTTGTATTATTACCAATATAATTTTTCAGTTGCTGAATTAATTCACCACCATGTATTGAATATCCATTTATTCTTCTGATTTGTTCTATATTTAATATTGATTCATCATCGAGTAATTGATTGAAAATATTTTTTAAATTTTCAACTGGATATATAACAGTATTAAATACCTCATCTAAATTCTTAATATTCAAAAATTCAATCTGAAATTCCTTGTTCCTTGATCTTTTACTCAATACTGCTTCCCTGAATAAGGATTCAAGAATTCTAAAGGACTCCTTAAAAGTTTGAAGAAACTCTAGAGCTTTAATTATCTGTTTTGATTGTTTATCATGTTTATTTTCATTGAAATAATTTAATAATATCTGGAGATACCCTTTTCTGTTACCTGAACCGCTTAATCGATAAATAAATTGATTTACATCTCTTGAATTTAATTCTTCTGTTAGAGCAGACCTTACTCCATCCCCAAATCTGTCAGCTTCATCAATGATTACGGCATGGACAACATCCTTTATCTGTGTTTCTAATAGAGGAAGCTTATGGTGATTAGTAATAATTATATCAGATCCTATTGCTATCCTGAGATGTCTTCCATATGTACAGATAGAAGGAATACAAACGCCCTTATAACAGGTTTTTCTTGCATTAACTTCATTACATAATTCTCTTAATTCCCTAGTCATTGCGATTGAAGGAATGTATTCAATATCTCCATTTAAATTATGCAGAATTATTGCCAGGTATATCCAGGATTTTATTTGTTCATCGTTACCTTTTAAAACCCAGTCATCAAAAAATCTTGACAGCGCTGTTACACATATGAAATTTGACTTACCCTTTAAAATTGAAGCATTTACAGTACTGAAACGTTCTTTCAGTACAGGCCATTCTTTTTCATAAACCTGAGCCTGGAGATTTTTTGTTGAAGTCGCAATAACTACTTTTCTACCTTTATTTTTTTCAATAAATGCAGCAGCGGGAAGTAAATAACCAAGGGTTTTTCCTATACCGGTAGGTGCTTCGAGATAAATATGTCCTTTTTCATTAAGGCTGGTAATTATATGCTCTGAATATTCACCCTGTTGATCTCTGTAAGAATAACCGGGTATAAATTTATTAAGATATTTTGAATTTAACAGAGATTTAGCTGATTCACTTGCCAATGGATTTATACCATCATCTACGGTAGTACCTGATATATTAATACTTAATGATTTACTAACTTTTTTCCGTGGCATAAATCCTGAAAGTATGTAGTCGCCACTATAATCTTCAATTGTATTATTTAAATTAATCTGTCTTGAAAATAAAATATTACCATCAAGCCAGCTGATTTTCTGAAGATTTTGTGCAAGAATAATTAACCTTTTAAAAGAATCATTATTCCCTAATAGATTAAATAGAGAAGGTATATTTTTATATAGATTATTTTCATTACTGAAAATTACTTCCAGTGATTTTTCTAATATCCGAGTCGTCAAATTTGTTAATGCATTTATTCGGCTTTTCTCTTTATCTAGCTCTTTATTAAATAATGAGCGGTATAGAGAATTAAATCGTGTTGTCCTTAATTTTGGTAGAAAAAATGGAATGTATAATGAAATATCAGTTACTATTATCTGCCGATTATTTCCAATTAACTTATTAATTAATCCTGAACTTTCATGTCCTTCTTCATTTAAAAAAAATAAATGAGTATAAGAAGACAGTTCTCTGGAAATATCCTGATTTCCTGAATTAATTGCGGTAGAAAAATATCTGTCAGACAGTCCGGTCCGGTTTCTATCGATAATACTTAGTTTACCAGATGGATTGATATTAAATACTTTAATATAATTCGTGTTATCTAATGCAAATAATCCAAGTTGAATAACTTCTCGTCTACCTGAATTATTTTCACTGCTGAAAATATGTATTACTGCTGGTTTAAAATTCACTTTGTGCCTTTTTAATTTCTATGTATTAACCTATGTATCCATCTTGAAATCACAGTCAAATTCCTCGGTCTATTATCTCTCTTATTCCCATTAATATGGTGTACTTCGTATCCAGGACGTATTCTGCCCCCTATTTTCTTTTCAGCTACCCTGCGATGTGTAAATTTCCACCCATTCCCGGAATTATACTGTTTATAACCATTTTTATATCGTGTTGAATATGAACTTACAGATTTGGATCTACCATAACTTGAATTACCAGTACTTCTATAGGATGATTTATTATATGATGTACATCGTGAACCTATACCATACGTTCTCCTGGAACTACTGGAACTTCTATTAGAGGATCGTCCAGTTGAACTACCTCTGTAAGAATTACCTGATCTACTATAACTTCGACCACCACTATATTTTCCATATCTTGCCATTTTACTTATTATTTTTCCTTATTCTTTAATTTTAAATTTTTGATTTTTTTTATATTTCATCTATCAATGAAGCAGTTTCATTATCATCTATTTCCCTGGAATCAATTATATTTTGTTTATTATCATGGATAATAATATTATTAATCTTAAGGAGATCTTCCGGAACGACCAATCTTCGACCCAAAGCCCCACAATTACCACAGATTAAGATTTCATTATATTGATTATCATTTAATTTTATTTGACCATCAACATGAATTATTTTTACTTCACCTGGCTTAATACTTAAAAGTTGAACAACAATATTTTCTTCATCACCATTCACCCAGATTTCTTTTATTACATTGGGGTGGAAACCACATTTATGGCAATGGAATAACTGAAATATCATCATATCTGAAGCATCTTCACTATCAATCTTATTAGATGATTTTTTTTCATTCCTTGGAAAATTAAATTCCATATTTATTTTAATTTTGTTATTCATCAATATTTATACGTGAAATAATTAATTTTCTTACAAATTATTTTCATTATTATTTTTCTGATCATTACTTTCCTGTTCCAGTTCATCATAGATTGACTTTTTATGTTTTGTCTTTCTATTATACTTGGTAACATCAGGTTCTGTAAAAGTAGGTCGCCATCGTACCCTGGCAGACGGCTTATATGGATTGTATTTTGGTGTTTTTTTCTTCATATCAATTATGATACGAAGAGAGGAGTGAATTCTTACAAAATTAGTGTAAGTGAAGTTGAATTATTAATTTTATTTTTTTTCTTAATTATTTGAGGACAAGTTGTAATAATTACCATAAATCCTATCTATATTGATACGATTATTTTTTACTAAATAAATTAGTATGGCTATTGTATGGCCATAAGCAGTATAACTACCTAATTCAGTAAATTCAAGTAAATCTATTATACATTCATTATCCGGATCAAATTGTTGAATAAAATTTTGAATATGATTTTCTGTAATTTCCCAAAATATTATCCCTTTTTTCTTAAATTTTTCTATATCTCCATTAGTCATATCTAATGTAGAATCTTCTTTAATCTGATTATATTTTTTAGTTCTTATATGATCTGAAAAAACAACCATTCTCTCATTTATTATTAATGGTATTTGAAAAATTTTATATTTAATTAAATCAGTTAATATAATTGATATTTTAATAGGATTATGAGATACTAAATCTGAATTTTTTTCTTTTAACCATTGAGTTTTATTATGAGAACTTTTTATATTCAAATCGCCTAAGGTTGTTATAATTTCTTTAATCTGATCTACATCATATTGAGCAAATATTTTTACTACCTCTTTGTAAAAAATTGTTTTATTACTTACATCTAGCAAATTATTAAAATCTTTTCTTTGTATTTCCTCGAACTCATTTGGATTATTGTTGCTAGCCGTAATAACCAACGATTCACTATTTAATCTATTTAAAATATCTCCTCTTAAATCCTGATTATAAATAGATTTTCTGGATTTACGTTCGCCAAAAGTTAAATTTGTAATAATAAAGAAAAATTTTCTAAAATTAATTTCATAATCCGTTATCATTGCACTAATATTAGCATTTTTTTTAAAGTATGTACCAATCGTACTATAATTAATTAAGTCTAAAGACATACATTTATGATTATTTAAAAATTCTATAACTTTACATAACTGTTTTGAATAATCATAAATAGCTAAATCCAAATTCCAAATAAATAATCTTTTATCCTTTTCATCATAATTATTAGATTCAATATTTTTTGAATGTTCATTATTATATGAAGAAAAACTTTCTTTAGTACCAGGTACTTTATAATAAGTTATAATATCTTTAATATTTGAACTTGAAAATGAGTTAATAAAATTTTTACTATGAAAATTGATTAATTCTAATGAAATAAATTTACTGAATAACATATCTAAATGGGGTATATTGATGTTTTCAAATCCATCTTTTTTACATGATACTTTATAAATTTCGTTATTTATATTATCTAAATTTTTATAAAAATCATTTTTATTTTTCTCATCAATATATTCATTTTTGTCAATCAGACTTTTTATTTTTTCATTTAGCTCCTCTTTTTCTACTAAATCAGGATTTTCAGAAATTAATGAAGTTGTTTGTTCTTCTAAACTATCAAGTTTATATTTTGTCTTTAAAAAACTCGCCAAATTACTTCCTACATTTAGTAACATTTCTGCATCTAACGTTTGAATATGAGGATGTACAATATAAACATTTTCATATTTTTGATATATTGTATTTGATTTGATTAGATGAAAATAAATAAGCTTTTCATCCTTATTAGAATTTTGCATTTCATCTAAAGTAATTTCTTCATTACGAAGTAATAGAGAATTAAGAAAATTAATTTTATAATTTAGTTCTACTATACTATTTTCAAAATAAAATGATTTTTTATTTTTATTTTTCTTAATTCTCTTTGTTAAATAACTTGTTATACAGGTCAAATTTGTTTTAGACTTATGTTTTATATATATGCTATTAGCATCCTTATAATGAGCTGAAGTAAATTGAGTTGGATTCATTTTTAATATATCAAATTCACCTTTATTAAACTGTAAATCTAAAAAATTAAAATAATCCCGAAAACCTTGATTTTTATCTTTATCTTTATCTATTTTTGTAAAATGTGATATTATTGATTTATATTTTAAAGAATTGTTTTTATTCCCCTTAGCGTAAACTGAAAACCGGTTATTAACTGCTTTAATAGCATCTTCAGGAGAGATATAGGGTATAGTAATATAATTACTATCTAAAAATAAGCTAGTAACAGCACCATCCATTGTACCTTTCCAATCAGGAAAAGCAGTTCCAACAAGTGATACTTTTATGTCCGTTTTAATATAATCTTCAACAAATGGTTGGAGCATTGATAAAAATTGATTAACTAAACTTTTATCAAATAACTTATGCAGGTCCTCTAAAAATATTATTATTCCTTTATAATTATATTTTTCCAATATTTCCATTATACCAAGTAAAATTGAATTTTCATCAGGGGCTAATGATTGGTTCCTAAAATTAATTTTTTTATATAATCTAGTAACTTCCGATGATAATTCTTTTAAAAATATTTTGTATATTTCGATTGCCGATTGTCTTGCTTTTATTCTAATATTAAAAGTTAATACACCTTTTTTAGCAATTTTATATTCTAGATAGTCAATAGTACATGTCTTCCCATTACCAAAATCAGCACATATCAACCAATGCTGATTAAGATAATCATTATAATAATTTGTAAAAGTATTTGCAAAATCTATACCTTTATTTCTTATCAGAATAGATTCATATTTATCCTCATCTATATTCATTAAACCACTTTTATTAAATGGGTTTGCAACTAAGCCAATTCTATTATACCATGGTTCATCTATTTTTATTTCATCAGTTATTTCTATATTTTGATCATCACCGATCAATATATTTCGAATTACATCAATAGATTCTTGATCATTAATTATTTCTTTTTCTAATTTATTTTGGAGTTTATCTCTTTCTTTTTTTAGGCTTTTTAATCCTTCATCCGTTGCTAAAACTTGTGATATTGTTTGGTCTTTAAAATTCTGTGGTTGATTAAATTCTTGGGAAATCTTATTCTTATTATTTATTTCATCAATATGTACATTAAATAACCTCTCTAAATCATCAATATTATCAATCCATTTTAGAATATAATAATCATTTTTCATTTTCTCTTTAAAATAAGATTTAAAATTAATAAAACTAATTTTTCCTTTATTTTCAATAGCTTTTGAATTATAAATATCTATGAAAATAGATAGATTGTATGCAAAAAATGAATTTGCAATTTTTTTTATATCAGGACTTTCTTTTATTTTAGAATCTTTAAAATATCTTTTTGTTATTTTACGTATGGATTCTATATTCTTGCATTTTAAATACTTATTTCTCTTTTTATTTACATGTATAATAAATTTTATATTTTCGTAAATATTTGAATCATTTTTCATTTTTATTTTCCCCAATAAAAGTAATCATAAAAATTAAATTTATCATCAAGTTTTTCTAATGTTTTATTGAATGCCATTAATGGTTTTTTCATACATATTTTTTTATTTAATTTTAATTTTTTAAAGGTTTTAACGTTAATAAAACAGATTTTTCATTAATATATCCACGTAATTCCGCTACTTCAATAACTTTAAACAGAAAATCATCTGAATTAACTCCATTTGGTATATTCTCATTATATAAATCATCTTGTAAAGAAGTCATAATTTTACTTTTATTATTATTTTGCTTCAACCTTGTTGTAAATGCTCCAAATGCATCTAATAATATTTCTGAAGCATATGATGTATTACACAAATTCTTTATTATTTCATAATTTTTAACTATTGATAAATATAATGTTGAAAAATATGGGTTATTAAAAATATTCATGCTATAATTATTTTCCTCAATTTGTGCAGATTTTAAAAATAAACTTCTGTGATTTTCATCCAAATCAATCCAATTGTCTATAAATTCCTTATAATAAATTTGCCTATAAGATTTCATCCCATCTTTGCCACCATATCTATGAATTAGATTTTTTATTATGTTGTTCTCAATACCTTTCAATTTTGAAAATGAAATAGTTGTTGCCCAAATTACATTTCTAATATCATACCCACTAAACACACTTCTATGAAGATAGTCATTTAGTAAATTTATATTCTTGAGTTTATTTTTATGGATTTTTCTATTACCAATAGTATCTACTGGTATATTAATTAAAAATTTATAATTATTTACAAGTAAATGAAACATTATCCATAAATCTATGTTTTCTGATAAAATATTTATTATTTTATTAAATCTTTCACTGCCATCAGAAATAATTAATATACCATCTTCATTTAATTGATTAGAATGAAAAGAAATATAATTTTCTATTAAAGAATTAATGTCTGGGTGAATAAAGTGAGGATAATCTTCATTTCTTTCTTCACTCATTTCTACCCAATTTTCTGTTTCATCAAGATATTCAGCAAGACTCTTATCTGAATTATTAATTTTATTGACTATATTTATAAAACTAATATCTATTTTACCTTTAAGCATATTGAACAATGTCTCTATTTGACGATATATATAAGTACAAATTAGAAAATTTTTTATTTTTCCATCCGCATTATCTAAAGAATATTTATCACTAGAATTAACGTTGAAATATTTTATTAATGAATTAATTATCAAATCTTCATTATTTATATTTTTATTATCAATTATAAATTTTCTAAGACTAAATAAATTATCGTCAGAATTTAATTTTGATTGAAATTCAGACGATATAAGCCCAATCAAATCTTCATTTTTTTTCCATTTACTATCATGATATTTACTTAGATTTTTTACCAGATTTTGATATAATTTTCTATAGTTTTTACTCTCAAGTTTGTAATAATTATTACTCAATAATAATATATTAATTAATCCTGATTTTATAATTTGATCAGAATTCTCAATATATTCTTTAGATTCTTCATATAATATATTTGGAGAAATTAATAAAAATTTTATTTTACCTTTGAAATAACTGTCATTATTAGAAAATTTCAACACATCTGTAAATGGGAATATATTTATTATGCTTTTATGGAAGTTATTATTTTTTAAGATGTTAGTTCTATTTCCAAATAAATCATCAAAAATAATAATAAAATTATATCCATAAATTGATTGTTCTTTAATTAATTGAATTAATTTTTCTATGTCTTTTCTGAGATTACCTAAATATGTTGAGGAAGACTCTAATTTAAATTGAGGAAGTATATCATACTTATTCTGCCAAATCTCTTGTTTAAAAATAATCGGGATATAACCATCTTTCATATATTTTATTGCTAAAGATTTCGCTGATAATGTTTTACCAAGCCATGGTTCACCAGTAATAAATAATAAATTATTTTTTTCTAAATGGTCTTCTAAGATTTCATAATTGGTTGGTTTTACAAAAAATTCTAATGGCAAGCTATTAAGATTGGAAATACTTTTATTTGAATATTCTTCTAAAATATCAATATCAAAGATTGAAGGATTTTGATTTACATACCATTTCAGTGCGTAATTAGTGGCATCTAAACAAGATTTATAATGATTTTCCCAAGAGTCCCCATCAGTTAAACTATTATTGTGTGCACCTAAACAGCCTATATTGTACCAGTGATTAATATAATTTATAATATATCTTGGTAAACATTCATTTTTTTCTAATTTTGCTATCTGTTTATGATATTTACTTACTTTTAAGTCAAATCTATAATTCAAATTATCTACAAACTCTTCACAAAAATTTCTTAACATACTTAGTGCAAGTTTAGCGTCATCTTTACTTACATGATTTATATTATCTAATTCTTTTTTTATTTTTGGTGGATATTTAAAATCAATCATTATTATACTTCTTATTCAATTGTCATATTCCCCAATAAAAGTAATCATTAAGACTAGAGTTATCATCAAGTTTTTCTAATGTTCTATTAAATGCCATTAATGGTTTTGTATCATTTTTAAGATTATTGTAATATTGCTTACTAAAATTTTTTGAAGCATCCCTATCCAACAATGAATTATAGCTAATAATATTACTTATTCCTTTCATGAAAAAATCAATAATTATACCCTGGTTATCAATATCATGTGGGTCTTCAACCACACCTCCATGACAAATATTCAGTACAATAGACTTGACTTCACTTGGAAAATTAGCAATAAAATCATCTTTATTTATAATACTTCCATTACCAAATATTAATCTCTTTTTTTGAATTTCGTAAACAGTTATAACATGAAATAAATTATATTTTCCCTTTATATTTTTTAAATCAGCTAATGAAGGATCTTTAACCATGGTTACTTTATCTGTACCTATTATTTTAGAAATCAACTCAGCTTCTTCAGGTGCAGGTGATTCACTCGTGTATAATAGGCACATATTCAGTTTCTCATGTTCATTTAAAGTCGCCAAAGAAGAGCTGACTTTTAAATTAGGTAAATAAGATGCTGTTATATTACGTAATGGATTTTCTTCATTTATAAGTTCAGAAAATGGCGTATATATAAATTGATTTTTGGGTACAATAAAATAGTGAGCTTGATTTTCTTTATTTCCATTAAATAACATTTTTGCTAATTGTGTACATGAATAATTAATTTTATTTTCATATCTATTAATTACTACAAATTTATTATTTAATGATAATTTTATAATAAAAAAATAACTTACACTATTAACCTTAATATTATTTGTCATATAGATGAGACATGGATTCTCCTTCAATGTCCATAAGTGATCTAACAGATTAGATACATTATTTTCATTATCTCCTAAATTGGAATAATCCAGAAGGTTTTCATTTAAAATTCTATTCTGGAGAATTTCATTTGCATGAATCATGAATTTTGCAGCAGCATTTATATTTTCATTTTTTAATTTATATTCATCATAAATCCATTTTTCGATTAATACTTTATAATCAGTAAAAATATTCTTTTGAAATTTAGTTTGTTCTTTTTTGGTAAACTCATCTGGATAATTTGATAAAATCCCTTTTAACCGACCTTCCATATTTCGTAAAATTTTTCTTCTATTTTTTTGGCTCCTAATTATAAGCAAAAAATATTGTAATAAAGGAAATCTACCTGCTTTTTTTAATGAATAGGATACAGGTTTTATTGTAGACTTAATATTTAATAATTTGGCTGTTGCTAATAAGCCCCATTGAGTCCATATATATTTAAGAGATTTTTCTAACTTTTTATCATCTGATTTTAAATCTAACTCTTCTTGAAAATTATCAAATGAAGATTTTAAATTATTATTCGCATTAATACCTTTTAAATAAAGCCTAAAATAAATAACTGCTAGATTAAAATTTATAAAATGATTTTTTGATTCACTAGGGTACTTTTTAGCTATACCTTTAATCTGTTCAATATAATGTCTCAGAGAATGTATGTTATAATTATAATCTAATTGCCATATATGAATTTCAGTCAAATTTAAATTAATATATTCATCAATTAATTTATTTTCTTCATAATATGTGCTACATTCTTCTAAATATTTGAAAATTTCTTTATTGTAAATTCCAATATATCCACAAGTAATTGCATAATTTTGTTTTATAAATATTTGAATAGGTTTAGGAATATTAAATTTGAGAATTTCAATTCCCGAATTATAATATTTTAAAGAAGAATTATAAATATATTTAAGGCCATAACATCGACCAATAATACTATAGGCTAAAGCTTTATCTGAATAATTTAATTTTGGACAAATTTTATTAAAAGATTTATTATACCTTTTTAGCCACCAATTTCTGGAATAATTTTTCCAATGATCATCAATAACTGTATGTTTAAAAAATTCTTTAATCCTATAATCATCTATAAGATTAAAAATTATTTGATCATGTTTCTTATTCGGATTCATTTAGGACTTCAATTGCATCATCCTGTTTACCAATTAAAAAATAGGCAGTAGCAATTATATCTTTTTTCCTATCAGTATCTATTTCTGACTCTTCCTTAATCAGCTTGATTAAATCCTCAATTATTTGCTGACGCTGTTTTATATAGATAGTAAAGTTATTAACTAATTCTTTATTTTCGGATGGTCCCCAATGTTTCCCTGGTGCTAAAGAATAATCAAAACTTTTTACCAAAGATAATATTTTTGGATTTTGGACTAGAGAAGTAACATTTGTCCCAATATTTTTTATAAAATCTGGTATTAAATCCTGTGTTTCAATTCCAATATTAGTAATAATTGCTCCTTCACATAATTTTGAAGGATTAAGATTGTAAATTGCTTTCTTTAAATTCTCAACAGCCATTTCTGGAGATTTTACTTCAAACCACCATTTATCATCATCTGTATTTTCTAAAGAATAATAGTGACGATAATATTGTATATCTTTATAAATACTTGTCCATATATCTTTAAAATTATTAAACACAATAATAAATTCTTTTTCTAATTTCGTATAAAAATTAATTTCATTTTTTTTATCTATAAATTCCCTAAATACAAATCCGCTCCTATTGATTAGATTTATTTCATCTCTAAGTAGGAAAAAGGATATTTCTTTTTCTTGACTAAATTCATCTTTTATTGTATTAATATCCCAAGAATCATTCTCTACAATACCATTTAATAATGATTCAAATCGTTGCTTAGAATAATATTCCTCACAAAATATTTTAAATCTATTATAGCCACTCCCCCCTATATCATTAAGAATTTCGGATGTCATTATAACTGCATTAGCTGGCTTTATTTGTATCGATGAGTCTATTTCTATTAATTTTGAAGCTCTATAATATATATTTGTAGAATAAATTAACTTATTTAACAAGTATTCAAAGGAAAAGTCATCTTTACTAATTTGATGGTTCGTAAAATACTCAGTTGTTAATGAAAAATATTCAAGCCAATTATTTTCAAGGGAAGAAAGTACACTTATATTATTTTTAAAAATACTCATTTCCAATTTTCCATTTTATTTAATTTTACATTTTTAAAAATATTTCTTCTAGAGAATCTCATCTTCCAAGAATCTCTTGCTAACTTAATATAAATTTTATTTTCCCCAAAAATTGCCCCGAGACTTAAGCTAAGTTGGTCTGCATCATTAATTGATTGTCGATACATAGATTTAACACAAAATTTTGATTTTTTATTATCTCCTATTAAGTTCATGCCTATATTATCAATAATTAAAATTGAATCTTTATTGTATTTTAAATGAAAATATTGGGCATTAAAAGGATTTTTAATGTCATTACCTGCTGCATTAATTATAAATTTTTTGTAATTAAACCTTAATTTTTCCAAATCATTATAGCAGTTTTCTATTTTTTTGCATAGGGGACACGGACTTGGTGCATTTTCAACCCATTTATCATCACTTGGACATTTATAATCTAATTTTTGTTTATTCCTTATTTCAGAAATTTCCACACTCCTATTTTGGATTAAATTAGACATATTTTGTTCGCTATCATTGATTATAAAATGCTTAGTAACATGATAATTCCACCATACAATATCAGATGGTATAATTAATTTAAATTCTTTATTATTTATACGCATATATACATTATATCATACATTAATTTTCATCTAAAGAATATTTTTTTATTATTCTATTTACAATCGTCGTAATACTACCAACTTTATATCCTGTCCAATCTGAAATATCTTTTTGATTTAACCCTGAAGTTTTATAATTAGAACGTTCTTTTAATTTTAAATTAATTAAATGGATTATATCTTTTTCATTTAAGCTAGTATTTTTCTTAATAAACAGATATTCTTCTTTATTTAATTTTATAAAATAATTATCAATTAAATATAATTTTATAACTGTACGATTTTTTACATCTATAATACTATTAATTTTATCAACAACTAAATTAATTCTTTTACTATCAAATTTAAGATCTTTTTCCGTTTCATTATTTAGTAATTCTTTTCTTTCAACCTCATGTATAACTAATTCATATTGTTCAAAATATTTATTCTTCTTTTTTCTAGTCAAATCTATAAACAAATTTTTTGCACAAGTAATTAACCAAGTCTTTAAAGATGAATCCCAAGAATTTTTTGGATTAAATTTAGAAATCAATTTGTCAACTTTTTCTTTTTCTATAAGTTTATCCCAAATAATATCTACATCTACATCTGAACAATTAAGTTGATTTTGTAAATAATTTTGAATATCATTTTGA
>Ga0114933_10003661_pt1 | contig 14824 bp, 16 predicted proteins | sample 4SBtaG_FD_89691 | JGI IMG/M metagenome (GOLD analysis project Ga0114933, IMG submission 89691) | Deep subsurface microbial communities from Kolumbo volcano to uncover new lineages of life (NeLLi) - 4SBTROV12_W25 metaG | ecosystem: Environmental > Aquatic > Marine > Volcanic | place: Kolumbo... | reverse complement strand
TTATCCGCGGAGCCTCTGCACGCATCTCGCGAGCGAGGAGAAGCCGCACGCGATGAAGACCTGCGGGGCGGTCGTCATGGATCCAGCCCGGCGGGAACTCTGGGCCCACAAGGGCTGCGTGCACGACGTCGAGCCGACGACCTACGGCTTCGGCGGCGACGCGTGAGCGAGCCGTTCTTCTTCACCTGGTCCAAGCAGAGGGAGGCCCACGGCGTCGAGATCGTCGGGGGCTCCGGGGCCTTCTTCGACACCGCCGACGGAGAGCGCTGGTTGGACTTCGGGAGTCTCGTTTACTCGGCGAACCTCGGCCACGGCCACCCGCGCATGATCGCGGCCATCAAGGCGCAAGCGGATCGACTCTGCCTGGCGATGCCGAGGAGCGTGTTTCCGGAGAAACGCGCGCTCGCCGAGCGCCTGCTCGCGCTGGCAGGAGAGGGCTTCACGAAGGTCTTCTTCACCCTCGGCGGCGCCGAGGCGAACGAGAACGCGATCAAGATGGCGCGCTTGGCCACCGGTCGAACCAAGGTGCTCAGCCGCTACCGCAGCTACCACGGTGCCACGATGGGCGCGCTCTCCCTCACCGGCGACTACCGGCGGCCGCCGCTCGAGCCGGGGCTCGTCGGCGCCATCAAAGCCTTGGACTGCTACTGCGACCGATGCCCTTTTGGCCAGGAGCTCGCGAGCTGCGCGCGTGAGTGTGCGAGCCACGTGGGCGACGTGCTGCGGCTCGAGGCGAACGTCGCGGCGGTCTTCCTGGAACCGGTCCCGGGCGCCAATGGGGTCTTGGTCCCGCCGGATGACTACTGGCCGCGCGTTCGCGAAGCGTGCACGGAGCAAGGCACGCTCCTCGTGGCCGACGAGGTGCTCACGGGCTTCGGTCGCACCGGCACGTGGCTGGCTCATCAGCGCTGGGGCGTCACTCCGGACATGATCACCCTGAGCAAAGGGCTGACCGGCGGGTACGGTGTGCTCGGCGCGGTCCTGGTGCACGAGCGGGTGGCCACCCACTTCGAGGACACGAAGCTCTTGGCCGGGCTGACGCAGTACGCTCACCCGCTCGGCATCGCGGCCGCGCTCGAAGCGCTCTCCATCTACGAGGACGAAGGCCTGATCGACAGGGCCGCCAGCCTCGCGCCGGCCTTCGCGGATGGATGGGCCGGGATCGCTTCTCGCAGCGATCGAGTCGAGCACGTGCGCAGCATCGGCCTGCTCGGCGCCCTCGAGCTCGATCACGTCGACGGCCTCACCCAGCAGCTGGCGGCCCGGAAGATTCACGCCTTCGTGCGGGGGGCCGAGAAGATGCTCATCGTCGCGCCGCCGCTCTGCATCGACGAGGCCGAGCTCGCCGACGGATTCCGGCGGATCGAAGCAGCGCTCGACGCGTGACGAGCTCTCCTTAAACGGCTTGCGCCGAGAGCTGAAACATCAGCCCTCGGCGCGCTTGGTCTGAGCGGCTCAGACCGCCTCGGGCTAGCCGAGCAGTGAGAGCGCGATGGAGGGCATCTGGTTGGCTTGAGCCAACACCGACACTCCGGCCTGCATCAATATGTTGTTTCTCGTCATGTTCGCGGTTTCGGATGCGACATCCACATCACGGATTCGAGAGTTCGCGGCGCTCAGTGTCTCTCTGGCGCTGCCGAGGTTCGAGATCGTGACGTTCAGCCGGTTCTGCACGCCGCCGATGTCGGCGCGAGCTGACGAGACGTCATCGATCGCTTGGTCGATGACACCGAGGGCCGCCTGAGCGCCGGTCGACGTCGAGATGTCGATCGAGCCGAGGCCACCGGTGACGCCACCGAGGTCGGCGGAGGCGGTGCCTCGGACAGTGGCGGAGATGGTGTCGTTGCTGGTGGCGCCGATGCCGACCTGGAACGAGAAGGTGCTCCCAGTGGTGCCGCCGCCGAGCAGCGAGGTCCCGTTGAACTCGGTCACCGAAGAGATTCGGTCGAGCTCGGAGACGAGCTGTGCGCTCTCGTCCTCGAGGAACTGCCGTTCCGTCGACCCGAGCGTGCCGTTTGCTGATTGCACGGCAAGCTCGCGCATTCGTCCCATGATCCCGCTCACTTCGTTCATCGCGCCCTCAGCGGTCTGCAGCATGCTGATCCCGTCGTTCGCGTTGCGTTCAGCCTGCGAGAGGCTTCGGATTTGACTCTTCAACTTCTCACTGATCGCCAGGCCAGCCGCGTCATCTGAGGCCGAGTTGATCCTGAGTCCCGTCGAGAGTCGACCCAGGTTCCCCATCAGGGATCCCTGTGTCTTTCCGAGGTTACGCTGGGCGTTGATCGACCCAACGTTCGTATTGATTGAAATTGCCATTTACTCCTCCATGAAGTTTCCGCGCGCCTTCCAGGCGTGCGTCGCTAGCCCCGAGTACCAGTCGGGTGTGGACATCACTTGCTAGCGTTGAAGGCCTCTGAACTCGCGTTCGCACCCTCGTGATCTATGCCCCACCCAACCAAACGGCCTGAGCTCTGGGGAATTGAGGATCGAACTTGATGTCTTTGTTCAGGGAGCTGGCGATCGGCCTTTTTAGAGGTCCCTCAGGCCCAGGTTCTTGATGAGGCGGGCCATGTAGGGCTGGCTCAGACCGAGGAGCTTCGCGGCTTTGGTTTGGTGCTGGTCGGTGCGCGCGAGCGCCTGGCGGAGGATGGCCTGCTTCGCGGCGCGGACGGCGTCTTGGTAGCTCGCCAGCGGGGCGCCGGTGTCAGGCGGGATCAGCGGTGAGGCCAGGCTCGTGGCGGCGCTCCCGCCGTGGTCGCGCACGGCCTCGGGAAGCTCTTCGGCGCGGATCTCATCGCCGATCGTCAGCACGACGGCGCGCTCGATCGCGTTGCTCAGCTCCCGCACGTTCCCGGGCCAGTCATAACCGAGCAGAAGCGCCTGGGCATCGGCGTGCAGCGCTCGGGCAGGGTGCCCTGCGTCCGCAGCGTGGCGCCGCACGAAGTGGTCGATCAGGGCCGGCAGGTCTTCGCGACGGTCGCGCAGCGACGGCACCCGGAGGCTGACCACGTTCAGTCGGTAGTAGAGGTCTTGCCGAAACGCGCCCGCCTCGATCGCCTTGGGCAGGTCCCGATGGGTCGCCGCGATCAAGCGCACGTTCGCTTGAAGGGTCTGCGAGCCGCCGAGGCGTTCGAACTCGCGCTCCTGAAGCACGCGCAGCAGCTTGGCCTGGATGTTGGGCGCCAGCTCGGCGGTCTCATCGAGGAAGAGGGTGCCGCCCGCCGCCTGCTCGATCCGGCCGATGCGACGCTGCGTCGCTCCGGTGAACGCGCCCTTCTCGTGACCGAAGAGCTCGCTCTCCATGAGCTCGGCGCTGAGCATCGCGCAGTTCACGGCGATGAACGGGCCCTCGGTCTGCGCGCTCGAACGGTGCACGTAGCGGGCGAGCACTTCTTTGCCCGAGCCGCTCTCACCAAGAAGGAGGATCGTGGACTTCGAGGCGGCGGCGCGGCCGGCCATCTCGATCGCGGAGACCATCGCAGGGCTCGTTCCTGCGACGAGCGTGTGGCGGCTGGAGAGCTCGGTCTCGAGCTGGGCCACCCGTCCACGGAGCCGGGCGGTGTCCACGCAGCGCCCGATGACGTGCTCGAGGTGGGTGTAGTCGAAGGGTTTGGGGATGAAGTCGGTGGCGCCGAGCTGGATCGCCCGGACCGCGGCCTCGATGCTCCCGTGAGCCGTCACCACGATGACCTGTGGGTTCTGCTCGAGCTCGCTCAGCCCCTCGAGCACGCCGAAGCCATCGACGTTCGGCATGCGCAGATCGAGCAGCACCACGGCCGGGTCCCAGGACGCGATCGACGCGAGCGCCTCGGCTCCGTCGGTCGCGACGGCGACGTCGTGCCCAAAGGCTCGCAACCGGTCGCGGAGCACGAGGCGGATGGCTGCGTCGTCGTCCACGACGAGGATGCGCGAGGGGTGTGCGGAGCGGGCCGTGGTCAATTGCGTCTCGTCCATCTTTGGGGTGAGGGTGCCAGACACGCTCGCTCAGCGCTTCCTCGCGAGCACCGAGATGCTCTGCACGCCGAACCGGCTGGCGGCGCCCTGCGCGTTGTCGCTGATGAACTGGTACTCGGGGTTGGGCTGGATGGCGATGATCTCGAACCCAGCGGCTGTGATCGCCTCCTGGTAGGCCTCGCGCTGCATCGCGCCGCCTATGCACGCCGCCCAGAGCGTCGCGTCGCAGACGATGCCCTCGGGCAGCTGCTCGGTGGTGACGATGTCACTCAGGGCAATGCGTCCGCCGGGCGCGAGCACGCGCGCCGCCTCCGAGAAGACGGCGCCCTTGTCCGGCACCAGGTTGATGACGCCGTTGCTCACGACGCAGTCGAGGCTGCCCGACGCGAAGGGCAGCTCCTCGATGTAGCCCTGTCGGTAGTCGACGTTCGTGAACCCATCCCTGGCGCCGAGCCGCTCGGCCTTCTGGCGCTGCGCGTCGGTCATGTCCACCCCGGTGACGCGGCCGGTCGCTCCGACGTGCAGCGCGGCGACGAACGTGTCGAGGCCCGAGCCGCTGCCCAGATCGACCACGCGCTCACCGGCCTGCAGGTCGGCGAGGCCGAAGTGGTATCCGACCCCGGCGAAGGAGGCGATGGACTCCTGCGGGACGCGGTCGAGGTCGGCCCCTTCGTAGCCCAGTCGAGCCGCCATTTCGCGGCCCATCTCGAAGTGGAAATCACCCTCGGGGTTCAGCGCGACGCGCCGATACATGTCCTTGACCTTGTCCTCGAGGGCTTGGGTGTCGAGGGTCTTGGTGGGCAGGGACTGGGCGGTGGTCAGGGTCATCTCGTTCTCCATCGTTGCGGGTTGTTGATGGGGGCCATCGCAGGCGTCGTGCCAACACCGAGTCCCCGCGCATCCAGCTCCCGAGCCCGAGACGCCATGTCCGCTTGGGCATTCGTCATGGATGAAAGGTCATGTCTCGCGGTCATCTCCGCCGGCATGTCCGATGAGACATGCGTGTGCGATTCCGCTCGGCATGACATGTCCGAAAGGGCATCTTCGGCGGCTCCGGACCACGGACCGGAGCGAAAACACCGATGGCACGCCGCTCTCATTGTCTGGGTGCGGCGGACCGGGGGAGGCATCCATGAGCATCGATCTTCAAGAACTGCGCGGCTACATCTCGGACATGTACAGCGACGTGGCGAACTACCCGCGCGCCACGTTTCACTTCCCGACCGGCCGCCCGCTGATGGAGAAGCTCGGATACCCGAGCGAGGTGCTCGACCAGATCCCCGAGGGCGCGATGGAGTCTTTCGCCGGGGTCGGCTACCACTTCGGCCTGCACCCCATCGAGGAGGGTGAGCGCGTGCTCGACATCGGCTCCGGGGCCGGGAGCGACGCCTTCTTCGCCGCGCTCTCCGCCGGCGAGCGCGGGCAGGTCGTCGGGCTCGACATGACGCCGAAGATGCTCGAGAAGTCCCGCGCCAACCTCGCGGCGTCCGGGCTCCAGAACCTCACCTTCGAGCAAGGGCACGCCGAGACGCTGGTCGCTGGGGCGGAGCCTTACGACTGCATCGTCAGCAATGGCGTCATCAACCTCACCGTCGACAAGTCCTCGGTTTTCGAGTCGATCGCTGCGGCGCTGCGTCCGGGCGGCCGTCTCATGTTTTCGGACATCGTCACCGGCGTGGAGCTCCCAGAGAGCGTTCGAGAGAACTGTGAGCTCTGGGCCGAGTGCATCGGCGGCGCCGAGCAGCAGGACCGGTACGTGCGGCGGATCGAGGCGGCGGGCATGAAGGTCGAGTCGGTCCTTCAGAACGAGCGTTATCAGTTCAGCGAGGGCTCGACCGCGGACGCGGCCCGACGCTTTCAGATTCGCTCGATCCGTGTCTTGGCCTACCGCGCCTGAATCCATGAACCCCGAACCCACCCAGCCCAAGCCCCCGTCCGACCCGGAGTCGCAGCTCGAAGAGCAGCGGCTCCGCATCGCGGAGCTCGAAGCGAAGGTGGCGGCGATGGACCAGCGGAGCATCGAGCTCGAGCAAGAGATCGCCCGCCGCGGCGTGAAGCTGAGCTGCGCCAACATCGCGCTCGCGCGGGCCAAGATCGCCTTCGATGAGCAGTCGAAGACACGGGAGGAGGCGGTCCAGGACATTGCCCACGACCTGCGCACCCCGCTCACCAGCATCAAGGGCGCCGCCCAGAACCTGCTCGACGGTGTCGCCGGTCCGCTCGATGAGCGGGTGCACGCGTACGCAGAGATCATCGAGGACCAGTCGGTACGGCTCATCGGCGTCGTCAATTGGCTCGTGCAGGCGATGCGAATGAACTCGGGCACGCTCGCGCTCGATGAGGCACCCGTGGATCTCGCCGCGCTCGTCGAGCGCAGGGTCCGGGCGCTCGAAGCCATTGCCCGTCAGCGCGACATCGTGCTCACGGTGAGCTCCGTGGAGGCGGAGATCCGCGGCGACTCGGGCAAGCTGCAGTGCGTGATCGAGAACCTCGTGGGCAACGCGCTCAAGTTCACCGAGCCGGGCGGCGAGGTCAGCGTCAGCATGCACGCCGACGCCCGCGAGTTCCGGGTCGTGGTGCAGGACACCGGCATCGGGATGAGCGACGAGGTGCTCAGCCGCATCTTCGACCGTTACTACAGGAAACCCTCGGCCGCGGATGGCACGGGGCTCGGCCTGGTCATTTCCCGTCAGGTCACGCGCCTGCACGGGGGCGACATCACGGTGAAGAGCGTGGCGGGCGAGGGCAGCCAGCTGACCGTGCACTTGCCGCGGCCCTGACGGAACGCGCCCGAGCTCAGGAGGCGCAGCAGCGCGCGGGCCCGACGCGTCGTCGAGTGACCGTGATGGCTTGTCGGTCCACGGCGGAGATGCGGGGGACGGACGCAGTGTCCAGGGCCTTTGCGAGCTGCGGGGAATGGCTGTGCCACCACTGATGAGCCCTCTCGTCTGACCACCTCGCCCAGCGCTGCGCCTCGAGCAGCTGCGCTCGCTCTTGCAGCTCGTTCGCGCTCGGTCGCGTCGAGGGGTCCTTGTCGAGGCAGGCGAGCACGAGCGCCTCGAGCGCTGGGGGCACGCCTCTCATCGGTGCCGGGTCGGCGTTGAGGTGACGAACGAAGACCTCCACTGGAGATCGACCGGTGAACACGTGGCGACCGGTCAACATGAAGTACGCAACACAGCCGAGAGAGTAGACGTCGGAGCTGGCGTTGGTCTGGCTGGTGTCGGCGATCGCCTCGGGCGCCATGTAGTAGGGCGTACCAGCGATGGTGTCCGGGGCGCTGAGCCGGGGATTGTGAGGCGCCACTTCTCGGGCGAGGCCGAAGTCCAGCACCTTGGCCTGGTCCGCGAGGTAGCCGCTCTGAAGGAAGAGGTTGGCCGGCTTGATGTCGCGGTGCACAAAGCCTCGGTCGTGCGCCTCGGCGAGTGAGCCAGCGACCTGGGTCAGCACCCGCACGACGCGCGCCGCATCCATTGGTCCCGTCCGGTCGATGACCGTCGCCAGATCGGCGCCCTCGAGGTGCTCCATCGCATAGAAGTACACGCCGTCATCGGTGCGCCCATAGTCGAAGACGCGCACGGTGTTCGGGTGGGTCAGCTCGGATGTCAGCTGCGCCTCGCGCTCGAAGCGCGCGATGTCCAGGTCGGCCGAGACGCCGGGTCGCAGCAGCTTGATGGCGGTGGGTCTCCTGAGCATCGTGTGCTGCGCAGTGAAGACCTCGCCCATGCCCCCGGCTCCGAGCTTCGAGAGCAGGCGGTAGTTGCCGACCTCGCAGGCGCACCCGAGGTCCTCGCGCACCTTGCACTGGCTCGTCGTCGTGGCCGCCGGGGCGGTCACGGCCTCTCCTTCGGAGGACGACGCTGCGCCAAGTTCGAGCCAGGTCAGCCGAAGCGCCAGGGCGAGCAGGGCCAGGGCCAGCGTGATCGAGACGGCGGTCATCATGCTGCGCCCCGCGTCGTGCGCCGATCTCGGCGAGCGCGCAGCGAACGCACGGCTCGCACGAGGCCCTCAGCCGCGGCGCGCGTCTCCCGCTCGGTGCTCATGCGACCCAGCCCGATTCGAATCGCGCCGCGAGCCAAGTCCACCGACACGCCCATGGCCGAGAGAACATGGGAGACCTCGATCTTGCCCGACGAGCACGCCGAGCCCGCGGAGAGGGCGAACTCGGGCAGCGCGTTGAGCACGATCTCACCGTCCAGCCCGGGAAACGAGAGATTCAGGTTCGCGGCCACGCGCCTCTTCAGGCTCCCGTGAACCTGCACGTCGGGAACGGCGCGTCTCACGTGCTCGAGCAAGGTGTCGCGAAGGCCGGAGAGTCGCGCCGTCTCGCTGACGCGTTCGGCAGCTGCGAGCGTCGCCGCCGCGCCCAGACCGACAATGCCGGGCACGTTCAGCGTGCCCGAACGCAGCCCCTGCTCTTGGCTCCCACCGTCGGACTGGCAGGTGATCGGGGTGCGGGTGGGGAAGCGCCTGACGTAGAGCGCGCCGACGCCCTTGGGACCGTAGATCTTGTGGGCGGAGAGCGAGAGCAGATCGATCCCGTCTCGCTCCACGTCGATCGAGATCCGGCCGGCGGCCTGGGCCGCGTCGGTGTGCAAGAGCACGCCGCGACGCTTGGTGATCCGGCCGATCTCAGCGATGGGCTGCACGGTCCCGACCTCGTTGTTCACGCTCATGATCGAGACGAGGACCGTGTCCGGCCGGATGGCCGCCTCGACGTCGGCGGCCGACACCAGGCCGTCTGCGTTCACGCCGACCTCCGTCCAAGTGACGCCCTGTTGCTCGAGGTGCCGACACGCCTCGAGCACGCAGGGGTGTTCGATGGTCGAGGTCACGATGTGACCGCCGCCCTTGGCCTCGAGCACACCTTTGATCGCGAGGTTGTTGCTCTCGGTCGCGCCGGAGGTGAAGACGATCTCGCGCGGACTGCGGGCGCCGACCAGCCCGGCCACTTCGGCGCGAGCTCGGGACACCGCCGAGTCCGCGTCCCAGCCAAAGGCGTGGGAGCGACTCGAGGCGTTTCCGAACACCTCCGTGAAGTAGGGCAGCATGGCCTGGAGCACACGACCATCGACCGGGGTGCTGGCGTGGTAGTCGAGGTAGATGGGGCGGTTGGACATCGGTGGCTCCAGGCGGAAGGCGAGAGAATCAGTACGAGATCACCTGCGCACCGTCGGCGATCCACTGGAGCATCGGGCCGGCGCCGGTGACGATGCCGCCGTCGATGACCTCGTCCTCCTTGAGGCCTCGGTGCTTGAAACACGGGGTGCAGGCCCAGACCGTGCCGCCGCTCTCGGAGAAGCTCTCGATCAGCGAAGCGAGCGGCTTCAGGGGCTGCACGTGGGTGTATTCGCAGCCGCCCTGCCGACTCAGCTCCACGCCGTCGGCGCTGAGGAAGACGGCGACGTCGAAGCCTTTGGAGAGCGCGGCGTTGGCAACGGTGAAGGCCACGGTCGAGCGGTCGTCACTGGCGGTGGTGGTGAGGTTCACGACAAGCTTCTTGGACATGGTTGGCTTCTTTCTGCTGCGGCCTCATCGAGGGAGGCCAGGGTTTCGAGGAGTGTGATGGGGGACTTCGCATGTCGCGTGCCAAGCCCGAACCTCGCCGACCACCCGCTTCGGAGCGCCTCGGCGGGCGCTGACATGTTCCCCTCGACATGGGTGCTCATGCCCGATGAGACATGCAGCATCAGGGGGTGGCGCCGAGGGAGTCCTCGGGCCAGGCTGCCGGCCATGAACGGACGCCACAGAGACAAGGTCCGGCCGGACGTTGCGGACGCGCTCGAGCCGCTCTTCGACGGCGCTCGGGTGATGGTCGGCGGCTTCGGACTCTGCGGAAACGCCGAGGCGCTGATCGCCGGCGTCGTGGACCGAGGGGTGAAGGACCTTCACCTCATCAGCAACAACGCTGGGAACATGGGCCTGGGTTTGGCCGCATGGTTGCGCGCGGGGATCTTGGCCAAGGTCACCTGTACCTACCTGGGCAACAACCAGGATCTGCACGACGCTCGGGCGAGCGGCGCGGTCGACATCGAGGTGGTCCCTCAGGGCACCTTCGTCGAGCGCATGCGCGCCGCCGGGGCGGGCATCCCCGCCTTCTACACCCCCACGGGAGTCGGGACGATCGTCGCCGACGGCAAAGAGACCCGCGTCTTTGGCGAGCGCACGTATCTGCTCGAGGAGGCGCTCGAGGCTGACTTCGCCCTGATCCGCTGTCGGGCCGCTGATCCGTTTGGCAACGCGCGCTTCTGGCGCACAGCGCGGAACTTCTCGCCCATCATGGCGACCGCCGCGAAGACCACGATCCTCGAGGCGGACGCGCTCGTCGCGCTCGGCGAGATCGATCCCGACGACGTGCACCTTCCCGGGATCTTCGTGCACCGGGTCGTCGAAGTGCTCGACCACGACGATCCCTTCGAATACCGAACGACGCGGGAGAAGAAGGCGTGAGCTGGACCAAACAGGAGATGGCCGAGCGCGCGGCGAAGGAGATCGCGCCGGGCTCTATCGTCAACCTCGGGATCGGCCTGCCGACGCTCGTGGCCGACTACCTGCCGGGTGACGCCGGCGTCTGGTTCCACAGCGAGAACGGCCTGCTCGGAATGGGGCCCTTCCCCTTCGAAGGGGAGGAGGACTCGCAGCTCATCAACGCCGGCAAGCAGACCGTGACCGTGGTGCCCGGCGGGAGCATCTTCGACTCCGCGACGAGCTTCGCGATGATCCGGGGCGGTCATGTCGACCTCGCGATCCTCGGCGCCATGCAAGTGGCGATGAACGGTGACCTGGCGAACTGGTGGATCCCGGACGGCAAGATGATGGGCATCGGCGGCGCGATGGACCTGGCGAGCGGGGCGAAGCGCATCCTGGTGCTCACGCGGCACGTCACGAAGACGGGCGCGCCGAAGCTGCTCCCGGCCTGCGACTATCCGCTCACGGCGCAGGGCTGCGTGCACCGCGTGGTGACGGACCTCGCGGTCCTCGACGTGGCGGGCGCGGGGTTCTCTATCGTGGAGCTGGCGCCAGGGGTGACGACCGAGGAGATCGTCGAGAAGACAGGCGCGCCCCTCGTCGACGCGACCTGAGCGACTTCGCTCAGTGGATTCCGGCGTCTCGCGGGCTCGACGTGAGCACCGTGATCCGGGGTGCGCGCAGCGAGAGCGATGAGGCCAGGAAGCCGATCGAGGGCGAGTCGTGCACGAGCGTGATTTGCTCGAGCTTCGGCATCGCCTCGAGCGCCTCGACGATCCCGTTGATGCAGCCGCGTTCCGGCCGCGCGGACGCGTCGAAGACCACGAAGCACGCTTCGGCCTCGCCGAGGGCGAGCATCTGCGCGTGAGCCTCAGCCGCGTCGGCCTTGGCCGAGAGTCGCGCGATCGCTCGATCGCCGGGCGGCGCCGCGCTCGGGGTGGGTGCGGGCGCGGGTGGCGCGGGCTCTGAGCTCAGCCAGGCGCCCTGCTTGGCCTTGACCCTCACGCTCTGTAGACGCAGTTGGAGCGCCGACGCGAGGAAGCCAAACGCGGGGCTCGCGTGTACCAAGACCAGCTCGTCGAGGAAGTCGGCGCCTCCGAGCGCCGCGATCACGTGATCCGCAAAGGTCGCGGACGCCCGGATGTCCGAGTCGAGATCGAGGATGAGGCGGTTCGACCCGGACTTACGTGTCTCCGAGACCGCCCTCTCGAGGTCCTCGCCCACCCGAGCTGCGCTGACCGCGTGCAGGTCGGCCGGCATGGATCAATCGGCTCCCGGGTGTGAGCTCACTTCTCGTAGTCCGATCAAGGCTCGCGTGAGCGTCTCGAGATCGGCCGGCGTCGTGCTCCGACCGATCGACAGGCGGAGGGTGCCACTCGACTCCGTCCCGAGCGTCTCGTGAGCGGAGGGTGAGCAATGCAGTCCCGACCGGGTCACGACGTCGAAGACGCGGTCGAGCAGATCCTCAGCGACGTCGGGGGCCATGCCCGGATCGATCGACACCACCGGGAGGGCGCCCGAAAGGGGAGCGAACCCCGCCGCCTCCACGGCGCTGACGAGGGCGGCGCTGGCGGCCCTGAAATCCCACCCGTCCTGACAGGCGCGAGCGGCCGCTCCAAACGCCGCGATGCCCGGAAGGTTCGGCGTGCCGCTCTCATAGCGCGCGGGCGGCTCATCTGGGACGTCGGCCGCCGAGGAGTCGTGGCCGACGCCGCCACGGATCAGGGGCTCGAGGCGGACGCCCTCACGCACGACGAGCGCCCCCGCCCCCGGAAGACCCGCGACGCCTTTGTGGGCGGAGAACGCCACCAGGGCGACGTCACCGAGATCCAGCGGCACGACGTACCCGGCGGTCTGCGCCGCGTCGACGATGACCTCTGCGCCGCGCGCACGAGCCAGGTCGACGAGCGCCGCCACCGGCTGAAGGATGCCGGTCACATTGGAGCCGTGGCTGATGACCACGAGGTCGACGTCTTCGGGCCACTCCCCTGCTGTGCGCTCGAGATCCACGCGGCCCTGCGCGGTCGCGGGCAGGGTCCAGAGCAGAGAGCCACAGGCCAGGGCCGGGCGCCGCACCGCGTTGTGCACCATCGGACCCAACGCGATTCGGCGAGGAGCGGGCCGCCAGCCAAGGATCGCTTGGTTCAACGCGTGCGTGGCTCCGCTCATGAAACACACGGTGCCCGTCGGGCAGAGCGCGTGAACGTCGGCCCGTGCGCGCTCCACGACGGCCATCGCGACCTGCTGCATGCCGTGCATGCCGCGCCCGGGGGTGACCTGTGACGCCGCCTCGACCGCGGCCTCGATCGCCGTTGGCCACCGAGGCACGCTGGTGGCGGCGTGGTCGAAGTAGGTGCTCACCCGGGCGGTGCTCACGGGTCGGGCTCCATCATTCGCTCGCACGCTGCGAGCGCCAGCTCCACGGCGCGTTCTCTGACGGCGAGCCGAACCGTGAAACGCACGCGTGGTTCGCCGATGATCCCGCTCAGCGAGAACGAGCCGGGAACGTCCAGTCGAAAGAAGGGTCGCGGGAGCGAATGAAGCACGGTTCGTTGCTCGCATCCTTCGACGCGATCGAGGTCGGGAAGCTCCACAGCGCGCGGCAGGCGCACCTCGATCTTGCGCTCGCCACCCAGACAGTCTTTCTGAACCAGCACCTCCACCGGCGCTCAACGCCGTGCGATCAGTTCGCAGCGCTCGGCGCCCGCCGCGCGACACGCGGTCTCTTCGCCGACGAAGGCCCCCGTGCCCCTGAAGAGCTCGTCATAGTAGGCCTGTGAGAGGGCCGGCTTGCTCATGATGTCGCCGTGGTAGAGCAGGTTCATGATCCCGGCGACGCCACCCGCGGCCAGGAAACAGACACAGCCGACCTCACTCTGCCCGTGGGATGCGAGGTATCCGGTGCTCTCGTAGGTGTTGGCGATGGAGACCCGGAGCTCTTCGTTCGCCGTCAGAGAATCCACCCGCCACTTGCCCCAGCCGAGCGCGTTGATGACGGCGACGATGCCGTGCACCCAGTCATCTCGCGAGTCGAGCATCGGGCCGAGCACCGCCTCCCACTCCTGCGAGACCATGATCCCGCCGAAGGTGTTGAAGGCGCAGATGTGACCGGCCTCGATCAGCGCCGAGCGAGCCGTCTTCACGGCCTCGTCGCCCTGCGCGTGCGCCGCGTGAAGGTAGGCGTAGGACGCGTCGTTGTAGTACGCAGCGTAGTGGCGGGTGAGGTAGAGGCCGAAGGCCGGGATGAGCCCCTCTTCGTTTCCTGTGAGGGGGAGCGTGCCGAGCGCCGACACGACCGCTTCTTGATCGACGGCCATCAGAGCACCTCTACCTTGAAGCGACAGTCGCCGGCGCCAGCCGCATAACAGCGGCTCTCGGCGACCTTGATCCGGTCGAGAGGCAGGTCCCGCATGGCGCTGACCGCGCCCTGGATGAACCCCGCCGGGAAGAGACAGACAGGGGTTTCGCGGTCTCCGTGCAGCGCGGTCCACCCCATCGCGTAGTGCGATCCGTGGATGACCGCCTCGCCGCCGTCCGCGTTCAGCGAAGAGAGGTTGAGCTTGCCAAAACCGAGCGTACTGAAGAGCTCCTCGACCTCGGCCCGACCGGCGCTGAGCGCTCGAATCTGCCGCTCGATCACTCGGGCGGCCGAGGACTGGAGCACGGCCGCTGCGTCCGGCCCCATGCCGTCCTCGATCGCCTTGTGCAGCGCACAGTTGTAGTAGTGGCAGTGGAAGACGAGCGACTCGCCGCCGCACGTCGCCACGTTCGCCTCCGCGTCGAACTGAACATCAACCGTCATGCGTACCCCCCCGGGTTTCACCATTCTACCAGACGCTGGGCTCTCTCGTTCGTCTCGTCGCGGCTGCGATGCTATCAAGGCCGAATCCATGACTGCCTCTCTGCTCGATCTCTCCGCCCGGGAAGGCGCTCGTCGCGTCGCGCTTGGCTACCTCGATCAGGCTGCCGCGGCGACCCAACACCTCGACGACGATGAAGCCGTCGAGGCGCTGCACGATTTTCGGGTCGGCATGCGACGGCTCCGGAGCTGCCTGCGCGCGTACGACGGCATCCTCGGCTCGAGCGTTGGCGCGAAGCTTCGTCGGCGGCTCAAGCGGGTCGCTTCCGCGACCAACCCTGGGCGAGACGCTGAAGTGCAGCTCGACTGGGTGCTCACCGTCGGTGACACCGAGGGCGAGATCGAGAAGCACGGCGTGCTTTGGCTCGCCGCGCAGCTGCGCTCCACCAAGGATGAGGCGTACGGACACGTGCGCTCGGAGCTCCTCTCGGAGTTCGCGAAGATCGAAGGCAAGTTGCGCAGCGGCATGTCGACCTACACCGTCAAACACCGCGTGGGCGAAGGCATGAACGGTCCTCGCTTCGGAGCGGTAGCGGCCGACGC
>Ga0114933_10003657_pt1 | contig 14829 bp, 4 predicted proteins | sample 4SBtaG_FD_89691 | JGI IMG/M metagenome (GOLD analysis project Ga0114933, IMG submission 89691) | Deep subsurface microbial communities from Kolumbo volcano to uncover new lineages of life (NeLLi) - 4SBTROV12_W25 metaG | ecosystem: Environmental > Aquatic > Marine > Volcanic | place: Kolumbo... | reverse complement strand
TCATATGCCTCAGGAGAATCATCGACTAAAAATGCATCTACCTCAGAAATAGTAGGTGGTAAACCTGTCAGATCAAACGTGACCCTTCTTATCAGTATAGGTTTCTCGGCCTCAGGCATTGGCTTCAGACCTTCTCCTAAGAGTCTAGAATGAATGAAAGTATCAATCGGATTTCGGGAAATTAATCCTGGCTCACTTTTAGGAGGATCTGACTTATTAATTCTCTGAAAGGCCCAATGATCCTCATAAGTTCCCCCAGACTTTATCCATTCATCGATCAGTGACTTCTCTTCATCGCTCAGCTCTTTCTTGGATTCGGGTGGAGGCATCATCTCATCGGAATCTTTCGAATGAATACGAAATAGAATCTCACTCTCATTCAAGTTCTCCGGATCAATTGCCTTGACCCCATCATTGTCATTAATTGCACCTTCCCTAGTATCAAGTCTCAAACCCGCTTCACGGTGATTCTTATCGGGCCCATGACATTGAAAACATTTACTGGAAAGTATCGGTCGAATGTCCTTATTAAATTCAACAGCACCCATTGAAGGACTTGCCGAAACTAATGCCCATATAAGAATCAATATATTAAATGATTTAGCCATAGCGGTTAATAGTTACTACCCTTATTAGGCAAATCTGACAATGATCTATCTAGACCTCAAGCACTAAGCCAAAAAAGAAGCTCAAAGGGACCAGTCAAAATTAATCTGTAACTATTTTTAGCCTAAAAAATTGCTCTTTACTGTCATTTAAAGGAATCGCCGAACGAAAGGTTCTATTAACACTCCCATCAGCACTTTCAAAATCACTCACTAATGGAATCAAATACTCTTCACCGCTCTTCCAATCCTTAAGATCGTTTGAAATCTGGACTGTAAAAGAGACCCCCTTAAGACCTTTCCAACGACTATAGGAGAACGCATAATATTGAAGACCTTCTATTTCCACTAAATCTAAATCAGAAAAGCGGGATTGATCTGACTGGTCCAGGGGAGAGGAACCAAGCGCGTACTCAACAAAATTGTTTAGCCCATCAAAGTCAGGATCAGCATCAGCGCCAGAAAAATTTTCATCTTTGATTTGTTGATCATTGAAAATTAGAATCTGCCATTCAGAAAAAGTATAAGCCTTGTCATTCCCTACAGGAGCCCCATGCAATGATCTTGAAGCTGTCCAGTTCTCAGCCAAGGCATGGTCTGGATTCGTTTCAGGGGCCATAAGCACTAATGAATAACCGGTCCCATCAGCTCCTTCGGGCCAAGGCAACTTATCATTGTAAGTGAAAGATCTTACCAATGAATTCGTCGAGTCCCTGAGCTCAATTAATTCTCCATCATTGTTTAGGTTCCCCTCAAACTCTCCAATAATACTAGAAGGATCAGTGTCAGGATATCGCATCATGAACGCAGACAGATCCTCGACTAGAACGGCACTCTTCCCAGGACCCAATCCGATGACAGAAGAATCGGCAAAATTAAAATTGATTCCTTTCGTGAATTGCAGACCCGACAAATGGATAGGGGAATCAGAAATATTTTTGATTTCAATGAACTCAAAATCTGTTCTGGAATAAATACCTTCAGGGTCCTCATCAATGCTCGGAGCCAATGGCCTATAATGCAATTCACTTATCACAAGGTTAGTCGGACCCGCAGGTTCCCCTATCGTGTAAGTAGCTTCATTCAATGGAGACCAATTCCCTCCATTAAGTGCACGGGCACGTACCATAGTACTCTTCTCAATTCGGAACTGAGAAGGGTCACTAGGACGTTTGACAGAAAACTCAAAATCAAAACTAATATCAGAACTCGTCCGCGCCACCTGATGAACCTCAACTGCAATAGTATTTTTACCTTCTAAAAGCAATTCAGGAGAGACTCCTTCCTTCAAATGAAAAATGGACTCCTCAGATCCACCTGCCCCATCATTTGCAAGTGTATCGAAAACAATTTCGCCCTCAGGCATAGCTGATCGCCATATTTCCTTTCCATTTAAATAAACGACGGCCCCGTCATCCCTCCTTAGGCCAAGGTCAATACTCATTATCTCCGAAGCTTCATCAACTTGAAAAGTTCGGCGGAAATACGTCGTCACATGCTTATCACTACCAACAGAGCCATAACTGAGCAACGTCCCCTCAGCTCCACTTGCTCCGTCACCATAACCGAGCTCGGCCCTTCCCTCTTCCCAAGACGAATCATCAAATTCCGGCGACTGCCAAAGTGTGCCTTGATTTGATCCGTCGTCCAAGTACTTCCAAACCGACTCTTTAGGTATCAGTTCATCAGTCACTGTCGCGCCATTGATAAAAATGGCATTTGGACTAATTGCTCCACCAGGCAACCTCGGATCACTGCCATCGGTTGTAACATAAACATCACCTTCGTTTGCTACAATTATCGGAGAGTAGCCAGACCATACTGATCCCCCGCGCTGGTCAAATTCCGGAGCCTCTAGTGGGTACCAGCCCCTTGCACGGAATTGATTGACGAGAATTTCTGTCCTCCTCGGCCAATAAACATTTTGCATATAGTCCCATTCATCTCTCCACTCCCCGTCACGGTCCCATGGGAGCCTTCGCGCACTGGACGGCTGCCAACGTGCCGTTTCCGGAACCAACGCATCATAAATTTCATTCATCCGATAATCGTGAGCGGCTCTGGGACCGTTCGGACTTAGCATCCCCCCATTGAAACAGTGCTTATAGACCCGATCACTAAAGAAAACCTTAAAATCCTTATCCCTCATGAGTGAAGAAAAAATACCGTCCGGTGCACTTACTCCAAGATTGTTGGCATCAACATCATGAAGCATCACGTCACAGTCCCAGGAATAAAACCTCCAACCTCCTCGGCCTGGATACTTAGGGCCAGCCGCCATCCAGTTATGAGTTGTAGTCCAGTCCCAGTCATTGCCGCAATAAAAATATAATAGCTGATTGTCAGCTAAGCTACTCCAGTTAATCCATTCGCGGGACTCTTCTCCTCCCGCCGACGCGGCAGATTTGACCTTACTCCAAGTACTTGACCAGCTATCTCCTACTCCATGATCACTGCCGCTCCTTCCTGAATTCGTATAATGATAGTCCTCAGGATCTCCACCGAAATACTTATCCATATAACTATGCATGGGCCGTTCATGAACATGATAAAGGCCATGATAAGACCCGTTCAAATAGCAATGAACATAGCGACCATGTATTGAGGGATGCCCCATGAGCATTTCCATATCATTCACCCAACGGTTACGAACGTACTGAGCATCACCCTGACGCTTTCGGCCTGGAGGATTACCAGGATTTGCCATCCAATAGAAATTATCATGTGAGCCGCTCCGCAACTGAAGCACATCAAAGACCTCACTTGTCTTTTCTGTATAAGGGTGATTTGCAAATACTGGGTAACGTAACTTTGACGCTCCGTATTTACTCCGAAAGTAACAACGGAAATTATTTTTCGGAGAACCTACACTGGCTCCACCTACAATTTTCATCCCGCAATCGATTCCGAACCCAGGCTCGCTCCCGTCAAGACTAATCAACTCAAGAGAACCTTCTCCTTCTGAAGATCCCATGCCACTCGGCTTAATGATTGAAATGGCTGGCAGTGATAATAATCCATCATCTATTAATGGGCCATATTTCTGATCATTCTTTATGGAAGAAACGAACCGAGACTGACCAACTACTCCGTTAGAATTAGGAGATCCTGTTCCCTTAATCCAAATATAAGTGTGAGTTAAAACTGGTGAAATTACGGCAGAGGGATGTGTAGAGAAAGCTCTGACGGTACGAACGCCCCGAGTCCCTGAACTGGTAGACGGGCTGATACTGATCGGCCCGGCATAGACTGCACTTGAATTATTGGGCTTTGAGCCATTGGTCGTGTACCGAATGACCGAGTCAGGAATTGCAGAACTTAATTCAAGCTCAAATGCGCTATCATAATAACCTCTTTGATGACTGAATGTGACCTTATTTGAAACCTGAGTGGCAATGTTACCGTTCTTTGCTTGTGGGCTTGATTCCTTAAGAAAGCCAACCGCATTAGCCTCAGCATTATAACCATAAGAAACGTCCACTCCTTGTTCTGGAAAATCTATCTGATCCACTATGGTCTTCCCATCAGGCTTAACTAGCATCAATGACTCTCCAGAGCTGGCAATCTCAAAATTGAGGTGCAGAGGACGCCTGTTAGGCCCCCTCTCCTTGCCCGAAGCAAAGAGGATAAGAAATCCATTCGGAGCAATATTAACGTCAGGGAATGTCCACTTAGTCAATTGATCCAAATCATCTGTTAAGTGCCATCCTTCAAGGTTAACGGTCCCACTCTGCTCATTATACATTTCAATCCAATCAGAAGCATCACCATCATCGTCGTCCAGAGAAGTCCCATTACTCGCCATTAATTCATTAATACGAATCGAAGGGTCAGTGACTTTTAGACTGAAGTTCTTTTCAAGATACAGACCCGTTGAATCAGTGACTCGAATGCGAATGCTAAGATCCGTCTTTCCGGCCGGCATTGACCTGGCTAGCCTCAGACTATCACCTTCAATAGAGAATATTTTATTATCATCGTCCCCAAGACCCTCAGCAAATGAATAAAAATGCAAATCAAATGCGTTTGGATCGTTAACGGACATTTTACCCACAAGGCCTTGAATAACGATACCTGAACTGACTGAATCGGCCGTTAAACCCATCACAGTAGGAGCCAAAGGCTCCGCCAGAGTGAAGGTGATTATCTGATCTATAAAACGTGACGGCTCATCCGCATCGGTCGAACGGACCCTTACAGAAAATTCGGAAGAATGCTCGTGCGTGCTGAAGTCATAAGTACTAGAACGAACTATACTAATATCGTCCACTTCAAACTTTTCGTTATCTTTATCTCCTTGGCCTGGCACAAGAGAATAGAGGTGATTGGAGTTCCTTTTTAGATCAACGGTACTAAGAGTTCCTATCGGTACACTCTGCTCAGCAAAAAACTCTGAACTTGATATCCCTACAGACTCGGGCGTTTCTGGAACTGTAATCTCAGTAATCGTAAAAGCCTGTAATATGGGGTTATTGTCCGATCCCTTTGATGCTTGCCCTCCAAAATTCTTAACCATCTCAACATTGAGAACATCATCACCTTCTTCGAGAACAAAAGGGGCAATGTAGGCGAACCCGTTCCTTGGTGTCCATGTCCCTTCACCCTCTGAGCTAAAATCATCCACGACCAGTTCGCCTTCAATGGCAATGTCCCAACGCCGGTCCCGGTCCGCACCTTCATTAAACAGCATCTGCAACTCATACTCAATCCCAGGGTTCAGTTCCGAAACCGAGATTGCAACTGCGCTCGGAGCCGCTGACCAGCGAATGTCTCGCATGATTTCTTGAAGATTATCAACTGATTCTCTATCAGCGCCAGTATATTCAGGCCTCACTGCCCAATCATTAATTGAGTGAGTCGCGGTCACCGTAACATTTGGAGGAGCGGACTTATCTGTTAAAAATGTGACGCCGTTCACTTCACGGTCACCGTCACCATAAGCATCAATCGCAACTATGACTCTGTCAGGATCAAGGTTAAGATCATCTGGACCGAAGAAGGGACGAATCTCACCAACATTGACAATGGTATCAGCAACGACTGGCACGCCACTTAACCCAATGAAAAATATCATTAAAATTAATACCTTGGATATGGTTTTGACGACCAATTTAATCATACTAATCCTCAATTATCTTTAACAACTCCTCAGGATCAATATCTTTTAGAGTCTGTTCCTGCCCGGAAGGCCAACGCACGGTAACACTGTCGACCCTATTTGCTTCGCCTAGACCAAAATACATTGGAATTAAACTGTGCGAAAGATATCCAGAGACTCCATCATTGACCTGCACATAAGTCTTTGATCCTGCCGTCACTCTCACTGTCGCGCCCAACCCATCACGGTTAGAAGCGCCATTCCCCTTACCAATTAGTTGAACCTTCAGCTTATTGACCTGTTTCTTTTCTGACAAATTACTCCGCAAAACCATCGGCCCATCATGAAACTCGTTCGTTACAATGTCCAAGTCACCATCATTATCGATATCGATAATCGCAGAACTTCGTGTACCTAATGAGCCCCAAACCTCCACCGGTTCAGTTAAGTTATATTCCTTAACTAAGGAATGCTCTTTATCTTCTGCGGATGGATTCAAGGTGAACCAAGGCTTTGCTGTCCTGCCCTGACGCCTTGGCTCAACACCCAGAATAAATTCAGCATCCGCAAAGCGCTTGCCTGACTCATTAAGCAGAACACTGTTAATGCCATAGCGGAAAGGAAAATTCATACTCGACGCTATAAATACATCGATGAATCCATCCGCATTCAAATCTCCTGCACTCAGTCCCCACGGCCAGTAATTCTCAGCCCCGATACTATCAGAGACTTCCTCAAAATTTCCATCTCCCAAGGACCGGAAAAAAGCATTGCCGTAAATACTCTTGCCTCCACTCTTAAGAATGCTCTCCTCCCACTTCATGGCACTCTTTAATTTCTCGCGGTTAGGGCCAACCTTTTCGCTCATGTCTGAATGCATATCGGTAACATAGATATCCTGATTTCCGTCATTATCGAAATCGAAAATCTGTATGCCCATCGCTCCCCATGGAGTCTTGGGGAAAACATCCCTACTGACTTTCTTAAAGGACTTTCCCTGTTCGTTCCTGTAAAGCTGGTCATGCCCCTGCATTGAAAGAACATAAAGATCGACCCATCCATCATTATCAAAATCCAATGGAGCCGCATCACCGGTCCAGCTCTGGTCAAGGAGACCAGTGTCCTTAGAAACATCCACAAATACATTATCACCCTCATTGCGATACAGTTTACTTAGCTCATTACGCTCTTCGGGCTTGAGATGACCCTGAAAAGCGTCCTGCAACCCAATGCAATAACCGCCATTTCCCCTCTCATCACTCGTATAGACACCAACATTGCAGAGAAAAAGGTCCAAGAGACCATCCTTATCATAATCAAAAAACACGGCACCTGAAGAGTGTCCTATATAATCAAGCCCTGCATGATCAGTCCGATCAGTGAAGTTTCCTTTGCCATCATTCTCAAAAAAATAATTACCTCCCCTGACAGTAGTAGCTATAAGATCAGCGTCCCCATCATTGTCAGTATCGGCAAAAGAAGCACTCACACCAATCTTATCATTCAGGGCAATTGAATTAGTAGTTATATCTTTAAACTTCCCGCCCCCAAGGTTTTTCCATAATTCATTAGATCCAATTTGAGTTGTGAAATACAAATCCAAGAGCCCGTCACCATCAACATCGGCTACCGCGATTCCATTACCATGATCATAATGTACCGCTTTATGATATTTACCTGCATCATCAACAATTTGGTTAATGAAAGTGATACCACTCTCCTCAACAGTATCCTGAAATTGAAAATCATGATAGGCGCTAACATTGTCAGCTGATGCAATTTGAAGCTCTTTTCGGCTATCGAGCCATGATGGGTTAAGTATTTCCTCTGGATATGGAAATTTCTTATAGTTGATAGATTCCTTTCCTGCCGCACTCAATGTCTGGTCTTCACTGATAACAAGATTCAAATCCCGCATCAGATCGGCTCTACCTTTTTCATCAAGACCATCATAGTAACCTCGGATCCTGCCAATCTTATCGACCAACACAAATCTGGAACTATGCAATATTGGCATCTTCTCGTTCTTTGAATCCTCCGCCACGGCCAACTTAAAACCGTTAGCACTTAGACTCCAAAGATCTTCACGCGACCCAGTTAAAAACTTCCATTGATTAGAATCTGCCGAATGGGTATCAGCATATTTTTGTAAGACCGGAGCGGTATCATTTTCCGGATCAACCGTAAAGGTTACGAGTCTAATATCTTCCCATTCAGGACCCTCTTTTAAACTGTCCTGAATTTGTGACTTCTGGATAGTCTGCATAGGACAAGTGCCACCGCAGCGAGTAAATATAAAATCTCCAATCCAAACCTTACCCCTTAAATCTTTAAGACCAAAGGCATTCCCAGATTGTTCAATGAGTTGAAATTCAGGCAATGTACCAAGTACAGGCACTGACCGCTTTATTGATTCTTCCTTAGTCTTTTTGGGGTCATCAGAACACCCGATAAGAAAAAAAATAGGAGCTAAAAAAATTAATAATCTTAGCATTTGATTGGACAAAGAACTCACTCCAATTCCTATACCACTCAATAAGAACAGTTTCCAGCTAAAGGCGATGGGGCAAATCGTAGCTTTCTTCATATCATAATTCAGGTTTTGTGTTAATGTTTTGTTCATCTGACGCCCCTCGATGCGGTTTCTCCCTCTCATTTCTCCAATTATTCTCAGTCTAGCAATCATTGGTTGCGGAGATCAGGAACATTCTGCTGAGGATAAAAAGGCAGGGACAACTGAAAAACAAGACGACAAGAAGACTCTCACATCAATCGATGCCGTGATCCCGCTAGAGCCGATCGGCTTAGTCAGTGAGACTCTGCACAAAGAACCCAAAAAGGATCCTTGGAAAGGAGAAGTTTTCAATGAACTGGCTGATTCTCAGCTCAAAGATCTGGGAGAAATTATAAAGGACCCGAAGACCATTTCACAAGTCGATGCATCCAGCCTAATAGCTAATGATTTTCAACCCGTCCAATTGGCCCCAAAGAATCTGAAAAGTGTTTTTAATGATTCCTCATTCAGAGTCTTACATGATGCATCACCAGAACAATCACCAGAAGAAAATAAATCATTCAGAAATGCTCTGAGCGAATTAGTTGAACCGATATTAGAAGCAACAAAAATTGATGTAAAATTCAAAACCTTCAATGTTTCAATCAATGAATCAGGAAAATCTACAAGCGAATCTTATGTAGAGATTATCGGTCACACCCAAAAAGAGATCATTAGTCAGAAAGCACGCTGGCATTGTGTATGGGAATGGGCATCAGCTTCAGATCTACCCAAAATCATATCAATCAAAGTCAATGAATTCGAGCAAAGCATTGGCTTGCTCGATAAAGGCACTCCCCTATTCAGTGACTGCACAGGGTCCATCTTTAGTCAATGCAGGGACTTCAACAATCAATTCCTTAGGGGCACAGATTATTGGGCATCGAGGTTAGAAAATCGGTACGGCATAGGACTCTCTGGTTGGCACGGAATCACTATCGGGGACGTTAACGGAGACGGGATCGATGATATCTATGTCTGTGAACCTGGTGGTTTACCTAATCGATTATTTATTAGCAAGTCTGATGGACAACTCATTGACGCGTCTTCACTTTCAGGAACCAATTTCCGACTACAAACACAATCAGCACTGTTCCTTGACATGGACAATGACGGAGATCAGGACCTCGTCATTGCCACAACACTAGGTATAATATTTATGGCGAATGACGGAAGAGCAAACTTCACCGTAAAGACCACCAAGTTAATTCCGGAATCTGCCCCGATGTGCATCAGTGCCGCTGATTATGATTTGGACGGAGACCTTGACCTTCATGTCGGTTGCTACTCCTTACGACGCTCTTCGGTTCATGGAAACGGGAACCAGATGCTTGCTCGCCCGATCCCTTACCATGATGCCAATAATGGGGGACGTAACGCTCTATTAAGAAACGATCTGAACTGGCAATTCAAGAACGTCACCATGAGCATTGGAATGGATGTAAATAATCGGCGATTCACACTCGCCTCTTCATGGGAAGATTACGACCAGGACGGAGACCCTGACCTTTACGTGGCCAACGATTATGGACGCAATAATCTTTACAGGAATGATAGGGACAGCTCAGGCAATGCCCAGTTCGTTGATGTCGCCGCAGAAGCTGGAGTCGAAGACATGTCAGCAGGCATGTCAGTTTCTTGGTCAGATGCTGATGGGGACGGCGATCAGGACTTGTACGTAAGTAACATGTGGTCCTCCGCTGGTAACCGGATCGCTTATCAACGCCAATTCCAGAAAGAAGCTGACCAAGAATCCATCACAGGTTTTAGGCGACACGCGCGCGGTAATTCTCTTTTCTTAAATTCCGGAAATGGGAAATTTAAAGATGTCAGTATCGAAGCAGGAGTAACGATGGGAAGATGGGCATGGGGATCAAGGTTCGCAGACATTAATAATGATGGAATGCAGGACATTATCGTGGGAAACGGATTCATTACACAATCAGGTGACACTGGTGACTTGTGAAGCTTTTACTGGCGCCAGGTCGTGGCGCAATCACCCCTCAAAAAAAATCCAAGTTCAGAAATAGGAAGCTATCTTCAAAATTGGGACGCTCTCGGCTCCATGATAACCCGAGGACGTTCTTTCAGTGGATACGAAAAGAACTGCTGCTTTCTAAATCTCGGCTCAGAGACGACTGGATCCAGCATTAAATTCGCGGACATTTCAGCCGCGAGTGGTCTAAATTTAATCGATGACACTAGAGCAATCATCGCAACGGACTGGGACCATGACGGGGACCTTGACCTTTGGTCCACGAACCGGGAAGGACCAAGGATACGTTTCCTCAGAAATAATCTGAAAGAAGGACAAAGGTCAGGTTCAGTCAGCTTATATCTCAAAGGAACGACATGTAACCTTGATGCGATCGGAGCAAAGCTGACCCTCAAGATGGGATCCAGAAAAATGACGCGAAGCCTCAGAGCTGGTGGAGGTTTCCTCAGTCAATCCAGTAAGCGAATTCTTTTCGGAATGCAAAAAAATGATTCTGAGAAAGGGGCCCTAGAAGTGATCTGGCCAGGGGGACAGAAAGAAATTTTTGAGAAGATCATTCCCGGATCAGTTTACCTCATCGTTCAGGGATCAGGGAAGGCGCAAGAAATGACTAAGAAGGAACGTAAAATTAATCTTCCAGAATCTAGGCCCGAACCGCAAAGTCAAACAGAACGGGCACGAATCATCCTGACCCAAAGGGTCAAGGCTCCACTCTTAGAATACGTCAATTTCAACGGTAATTTAAAACGATATGATCCGGATCAGGATGGCAAGTCACCTACACTGATCAATCTCTGGGCAAGCTGGTGCGGACCATGCGTGGCAGAATTATCTGAATTCAAAAAATATTACAGCCAAATTCAATCCAAGGACTTGCAGATCATTGCACTGACAACTGAAGCCATCACTGAAAATAATTCAAAACCTGACCTCGAAAAAGCCAAAGAACTAATTAAGAAAAATGACTATCCATTCAAAGTCGGAGTCACAGACGCAAAGAGCCTGAGGCTTCTTACCTTATTAAATAATCAACTATTTTCCCGTGAACGTCCATTGCCTCTGCCCACGAGTTTCCTTTTAGATAAATATGGGCAACTCGCAATAATTTACAGGGGCCCTGTCAGCACCGATCAATTGATCAAAGACATAAATTTATTGAGCGCTTCACCAAGGGCAGTCTCTGAAGCATCATTCCCCTTCAATAGCAACGATGGGTCCGAACTCTTCAAGATCGGCCCTCTCGACTTTGCCAAGGCCTATCAAGAAGGTGGTTACTTGAAGGAAGCACTGCTAGAAGCTCAAAAATTAACTGATGCAACAATAGAAAAAAAAGACAATTCAAGTACAAACAACAAAGCAAAGGCTTGGATCTTCATTGCTACACTGGAACAGAGCCAAAAGAACTGGAAACTATCAGCCGCAGCATATCAGAAAGCCATCAGTCTATTACCAGATCAACCATTACTAAAAATTCAATCTGGTGTCATGCTTTGGATGGCAGGAAAACGTGACGTTGCAAATGCTACATTTCAAGAAATAGCAAAATCCGGATCCAGTAATCCTGTAATATTGGATACTCTTGGCAAGGCTCACCAACAGATTGACAGAGAAAAAGAAGCCATCAATTTCTTCAATGCCGCGATCGGCCTCAGGCCTGAACATACTCCATACCAGATCAATCTGGCCATCGCTCATCAGAGAAATAAAAATCCCTCAGAAGCAGTCAAAATTTATCGCAAGATCATTTCTAAAAACGACCCGGCTCTTAATGCCAAAAATAATCTTGCCTGGATACTGGCAACGGACCCTGATGATAAGATAAGGGATGCAAAGTCCGCCCTAAAATTATCCAAGGAAGTGAATCAACAGACTGGTCATAAGAACTTTGCGACTCTGGACACATTGGCCGCTGCTCAGGCAGAAAATGGTCAATTTGCTGAAGCCGTTAAAACAATTAATAAAGCCATCCAAAGCGCACGAGCTACAGGAAAACTCCAAATTGTTGATAAACTCCAGCAAAAAGCCGAAATCTACAGCTCAAAGAGTCCCTTCAGAAGCAATAGAAAGTGAGGGATTTTTCCTTTACCAAAGGCTAGATAATCTGGCTTAATATGTATCAACCTTAACCTCCACAATAATGAAAACACTCCATCTGCTTTTAATTTTATTGATGACCTTGACCGGTAATCATATATGTAACGCCTTCGAAATCATCGAGGGAGAGATAACAGAAATTGCCGGACCAGACGATCTTAATCTGGATCCTGCAAATGCCATCATCGCGGTAGACGTCTACGGAAACGGGGACTCCATCATTAATGGTGTCGAATTTTATACGGACCGAGACGGTCTAGGCGAACTAACGGTCGGAGAAGGAATGGTAGAAAAGGACGGAGTCAGCGTCACTTCCACTTCCACTAATTTCATTGATAACTGGTCCAATGGAGGAGGAGGCCCATCCTTTACTGGAGATGATGCGGATTCAGTCTCAAATCTTAGTGAAGTCATGCGTGACATTCGCTGGTCAGCAGCACCTAATCCCCTGACCGTTGACATCAACGGGCTCAATCCAGGTAGCATCTATAACGTACAGTTACTTTTCAATGAAGGAGCGGACCGGAACCGCGGCTGGGACATTGCCGTGAATGATGAGTTAGTGGTTGATAATATCACTTCAGAGGGTGGTGACGGATTCTGGACACCAGAAAATTCGTTCGTTTATTCAGGAAACTTCAGTGCCACAGACGACGGAACCATCGCTATCAGCATGCAAAATGACATTGGGGGTGCTGCCCAAGTAGCTGCTGATGGTAATCCTATACTTCAGGGAATCATCCTCAACTCAACGACTCCTGCTAGCATTATTTCTTTCGTAGGACCCCTCACTGATGATGAGAGTACCGGCATAAGTCCTGACAATACTTATACGCATACAATTAGTGGAGGAGGAGCCGAAACTGTTAATGGTGTGGAATTTGAATTACTCAACAATACAACGACCCCGGAAGACTTTTACTGGGACGTGTCTTCGGTCAAAAATCAACTCGATAATAATAATGGTGGATGGGACGTCGGATCCAGCGGTGTGACAGGGCCAGGGCTTCAAGCACTCTTAGGCTCATTCACTTTCAATAATGATGGTGCTGTAGGTTCTAATCAGACCTTTACTCTGAGCGGACTCACAGAAGGTCAATACTATGAGTTGCGCCTATATGCACGCAAATGGGATAACAGCACCCAACGCCAACAGACCATCGAGTTCATTTCAGGAGAAACCATAGACACTGTCACATTCAGTGAGGATCACCCCGAGACCGAGCCCGTCAACATGGAATCACGGGATCAGGCCTATTATATCAGTTACAGATACACTGCAGGTGATGATGAGGAACTCCTAGTCAAGTTCACTGTGGCAGATGATGAAGTTCAGGGAGCTCCCGGAAGCTTTCATATGTATGGCCTCACTAATCAAATCGCAGCTCCACCCAGTGATCTGGATCAGGACGGACTCCCCGACTCATGGGAAGAGCGGATCGTGGATAATCTTGAAGACTTGAACGGTAATGCTGCTGGCCCTGGCCCCGGTTCAGGTACCGGAGACTTTGACGGTGACGGGTTAACAGACCTCGATGAGTACGAGGAGACCAAGACGAACCCGATCGTAGCAGACACGGACGAGGATGGGCTCCTGGACGGCGTTGAAACAAATACCGGAACTTATGTGAGTGCGACTAATACCGGAACGGATCCTAAAAATGCAGACACGGATGGTGATGGGCTCTTGGATGGAGTCGAAACCAATTCAGGAACCTTAGTTGATAATGACGATACCGGAACGGATCCTCATGATGTCGACACGGACGGTGACGGGTACGGCGACGGTGGTGAGATTGTGGGAGGAACCGATCCCCATGATCCCAAAAGCAAGGGAGCGATACCTCCTCCATACCTTTTCGTGGACTTTGAAGACGAGGCAGTGGACCTCAGTGGTAATGGTAATGACGGAGAAATTGATGGAGCCGTTAGCTTTGATGTGGATGGAGCAGAGGGCGGATCAACGCCAAGGACCGGGGCAAGCTTCACGGGTGGTCATCTCGACTTTTTTGGTATCGATATGGGTTCTGATATTAATACCTTTGAGGATGGCAGTTATACATTCGCGTGTTGGATCAAGCCGATCGGTTCTGCCGGTGGTCAGGGCTTCATCTGGGGCCAGACCAATCAGGGAATCCATAACGGAATCCGTAATGGTGGTGTCCTTCACAGTGCGCACTGGGGAGCGGACTGGAACGCCAGTACCCCGCTCGAAGCTGAAGAATGGATTCATGCGGTATGGACTTATGACGGAGCCGCTGACACGGCCGCTATTTACCTGAATGGTCAGCTTGACGGAGGCCCACAGGCCCAGAGAGCGCCTAACGGTAGCGGCACCTTCGTTTTGGGTGCCCGTAATAACGGCAGCGAACAGTTTGATGGGCACCTTGATGACGTGGCCATCTGGAGGGAAGTTCTTCCAGAAGGAATGATTCAAGCCCTAGCTGACGGAGCGAGCCCGATCGGAGCCGGTGGAGCAGGC
>Ga0114933_10003656_pt1 | contig 14833 bp, 9 predicted proteins | sample 4SBtaG_FD_89691 | JGI IMG/M metagenome (GOLD analysis project Ga0114933, IMG submission 89691) | Deep subsurface microbial communities from Kolumbo volcano to uncover new lineages of life (NeLLi) - 4SBTROV12_W25 metaG | ecosystem: Environmental > Aquatic > Marine > Volcanic | place: Kolumbo... | reverse complement strand
ATGGGACGCGCCGCGATCCGAATCGATCTGAATGTCTGAATCGATCTATATCGCTGCTGATGAATGCGGAACGTCCCGGCGACCGTCTCCACCGGTCAGCGGAGAAGCGATCGCCGGGACGCCTTCCGCTTTCGCTAAACCGGGTAACGCAGGCCCGCCGCTTCAGACGCATCGAGCAAGCCGAGCTTCACCAGCCGCGCCTTGACCGCCCCGGGGGTCCGTTCGAGCAGCCGGGCGCACTCCTTGGGCGACTTGCCCGAAGCATGAGACGCCGCCAGCCGCGCCTCGTCTTCAACCGACCATGGTTGCCCCGCCCTTGCACCTCGGCGCGCCCTTGCACGCAGCACATCGAGCGCCAGGAACAACGCACGGATCGCCCGCGGCTGGGCGAACTCGGTGTCCGCCGGTAGCAGCTCACCCGTGTCTGGATCACGGCCCATCGCGAGCTCTTCGACCACCTCGATCACTTCGGTCATTTGCATCTTCATCTCCTCGGGCCCCTGTGTGCCGATTTTGTGAAATCACCGACAAGTGATCGGCCGATCCGCCAAAAACCTTTCGAACCGCGCAACTGAAAGGCCGTACACTGGGGGTTGATTTCCCCGCTGCGGGGCGTTCCCATCCGTGGCCGTTCCCTATCGTCGCAGCGCAACGGCCGCGGCGACGGCGCCCGAGGAGGCCGTCATGCCAGGCTTGCCCGCCATGGACTCGACTACGCTCAACGACAACCTCGCTCGCGTCGACGCGACAGGTGACCTGACCCGGCAGCTGCGCCACCGCGATCTGCGGGAAGGCGAGTTTTGGAAGGCGATCCCGGTCTGGTCCGAGATCCCAACCGACACCTTCCTCGACCATCGCTGGCAGGGCCGCAACGCGATCACCCGCTACGGCAAGCTGCTCGACATCATCGCCGACGTGGCGCCGCGGGACTTCATCAAGGACGCCGCGGAAGGCTTTCGAAGCGCGCCGATGTCCGTGCGGGTCACGCCGTATCTGCTCAGCCTGATCGACTGGACCGACCCCTACAACGACCCGATCCGCACGCAGTTCATCCCGCTCGCGAGCCGCCAGACGGGCAACCACCCCGAGTTGACCCTCGACAGCCTCGCCGAACAGCGCGACATGCCCGTGCCCGGCCTCACCCATCGGTACCCGGACAAGGCGCTCTTTCTCGCGCTGGATACGTGCCCGGTCTATTGCCGGTTCTGCACGCGCAGCTATGCCGTTGGCCTCGACACCGAGACGGTCGACAAGGTGGCGCTCGGCGTCGACAAGAAACGCTGGGAACGCGTCTTCGAATACCTCGAACGAACGCTTGTCCTCGAAGACATCGTGGTTTCAGGCGGCGACGTCTACAACCTCAACGGCCGCCTGTTGCGCGAGCTCGGCATGCGCCTGCTCGAGATCCCGCACATCCGCCGCATCCGGTTCGCGACCAAGGGGCCGGCCGTCATGCCCCAAAAGCTGCTCACCGATGACGCCTGGACGACCGCCCTGGTCGACGTCTGCGAACGTTCGCGCGAGCTGCACAAGGACGTGGCCCTGCACACCCACTTCAACCACCCCGCCGAGATCACCTGGATCACCCGCGACGCGATCAACAAGCTCACCGCCAAGGGCGTCGTCGTCCGCAACCAATCGGTGCTCCAGCGCGGCGTGAACGACTCGGTCGAGGCGATGACGCTGCTCGTCAAGCGGCTGTCGTGGATCAACGTGCACCCGTACTACGTCTACCTGTGCGATCTCGTCGAAGGCATCGAAGACCTGCGCACGACGCTGCACACCGCGGTCGAGCTCGAAAAACAGGTGCGCGGCCTCACCGCCGGATTCAACACGCCCACGTTCGTCGTCGACACCCTCGGCGGCGGCGGCAAGCGCGATGTACACAGCTTCGAACACTACGATCGCATCACGGGAATCGCCGTCTTCCGCAGCCCCAACGTCGATCCCGATCGGCTCTTTTATTACTACGACCCGATCAGCCAGCTGTGGCCCGAAGTGCAGGCCAAGTGGGCCGACCCGGTCGAGCGCGAGCGCATGAAATTCGACGCCGCAACCCGCGCGCGTTCAGCCCTCGCCGGTCGGTAGCAGCCCATGAAATCCGCATTCGTCGCCGGCGACTTCCTCGACGCGTCCGGCGAGCCGCTGCAGTCCGTCGATCCGAGCCGTGATGGCGCCGTCGTCGCACAAACACGCGCCGATCCCGGCCACATCACCATCGCCTGCGCGGTGGCACACGATGCCTCCGCTGCCTGGTCCGGCCTCGGAATCGACGACCGCTGGGACGCCCTCACCCGTTTTCGAGACGCCCTTGTCGCCCGCAAAGCCGACATCGCCGAAGCGCTGGTGCGCGAAACCGGCAAGCTCCGCTCCGAAGCCGTTGGTGAGGCCGGCGCGCTGATCTCGCGCTTCGATCTGGTGCGTAAACAGGTGCGCGCAATGGGGGCCGAAGCCGCCGCAGTGTCCAAGCCCGGCGCCGCGCTCACCTGGCGGCCCCACGGTGTCGTCGGGGTGATCGGGCCGTTCAACTACCCGCTGCACCTGTGCCACGCGCACGTCGTCCCCGCGCTCCTGCTCGGCAATACGGTCGTCGTCAAGCCCGCCGAAACGACCCTGCTGTGCGGGCGCCTGTACGCCGAAGCCGCCGCCGAAGCCGGACTACCGCCCGGTGTGCTCAACGTCGTGGCCGGGTCCGGTGCCGCTGGCGCCGCGCTTGTCGCCGATGAAAACGTCCGCGGGCTCTGTTTTACCGGGTCCTGGGCGACCGGTCGGCGTATCCTGCAAGCCGCCCTCGATCGGCCCGAGCTGCTCTGCGCGCTCGAGATGGGGGGCAAGAACGCCGCCGTGGTGCTCGACGACGCGGATATCCGCCAGGCGGCCCACGAGATCGCGGTCGGCGGCTACCTCACCGCCGGTCAGCGCTGCACCTGCACCGAGTCCGTGTTGGTCGACGCAAAGGTCGCCGATGCCCTGCGCGACGCCCTTGTTCCGATCGTCAAGGGCATCCGCTACGGCGATCCCGACGAAGATGGCGTCTTCGCCGGACCTATGGCGACGCGAGCAGGTCGCGATCGATTCGTGGCCGCCATCAAACACGCTGAAGACAGAGGCGCGACTCGCCTCGCCGCCGGGGCCGCTGCCGACGGGCCGTTTTTCGCGCGGCCGACCCTGCACGAAGTCGCCGCCGACATTCGCGGCTACACCGACGACGAGCTTTTCGGTCCCGACATCGCCCTGCGCGTGGTCGACGGGCCCGACGAAGCCGTCGCGCTGCTCTCTGCCAACCCATTCGGCCTCGTCACCAGCGTCTTCACCGCCGACAGCGAGCGGTACCGATCCGTCGCCGCGCGCGTGCACGCCGGCCTCGTCCACCACAACCGCACCACCAACCAGGCATCGGGGGCGCTTCCTTTCGGTGGCGTCGGCCGCAGCGGCAACTTCCGACCCGCCGGCTCCTTTGCGCCTCGAAACGTCGCATATCCCGTCGCCGCGATGGCCAACCCAACCGGCGCGTTTACCGCCGACTCGCGCCTGCTGCCCCTGCTGCCACAACCCGATCTCGCCGCCCTCGCCGCGCGCCACGAAGCGGAAGACAGAGCCGATGCCTCGCGCGATGACCGCCTCGAAAACCCGCGCCCGATGCGCGTGCTACGTCCCGCCGGCGGCAAGCTCCCGATCTCGACCCATTGGCTGGAACGATTCTACGGCGGCGGCCGGTTTGCGCGCGAGAAGAAACCCGGCGTCGTCGATCACGGCCGCAGCCACGGCCCGTGGATGTGTTCGGTCGACGAACAGCCGCTTTGCGTGCTCGATGGCATGAGCCAAACGGCGACCCAGGCCGACGGTTTTGCGCCCGACGAGGTGGTGGCGGCGCTGCTCCGCGGAGAGTTCGACGGCACCATCGACGACGCCCCCGACACCGCCGATGGTCACGTCACGGCCGACGCCTACGCCGCGACCTTGCGCGCCATCGTGCCCGGCCTTGATCACGTCGCGTTCGCCAATAGCGGCGCCGAAGCCAACGAGAAAGCCATCGCCCTCGCAGCGCTTCACGGCCGCACCGACGCGCGTCGCGTGCTCGCCTTCGAAGGCAGCTTTCACGGCCGCACGCTGCTCGCCCTGCACGCCACCTGGAACCCGAAAAAGCGCGAGCCGTTCGCCATCGCCGGGTTCGACGCCACTTTTGCGCCCTTCCCCGTGCGCGCGGCCGACGCTGACGACGTGCTGGACGCGCCCAACCTGTATTGGAAAGCGCTCGGCGCGAGGGATCTTGCCGCCGTTCGTTCCCGATTCGCTGGCCGTGACCGCCAGTGGGACGCCGAGATCGCGGTGCTCGAAGCCGTCCACATCGCGCTCGCCGGCCAACCGCACACCGCAGTCCTCGTCGAACCGATGCAATCCGAAGGTGGCGACCGCTACACGACCGCGCGTTTTCACCGCGGCCTGCGTTTGCTGACTCGCGCCCACGGCGTCCCGCTCATCGTCGACGAGGTCCAGTGCGGCTTTGGCCTGTCCGGACCGTTCGCCTGGCACAGCCGCTTTGCCTACATCGACGCCGCCGGAAACCCGGATGTGCCCGACGCCGTGACCTTCGCCAAGCGCGCCCAGGTCGGCGTGGTGATGAGCAACTGGCCCGATCCCGAGCCAACATCGAGCCACGCGGCATCGCTCGTGCGCGGTCGCATTCACGCGGTGCTCTGCGCCGATCCCGAGCCCGCCGATCGTGTCCATGCGCGCGTCGCCCGACACCTCGCCGTGCTGGCCGCCCAGTTCCCCGACCTCGTCGCCAACCCGCGCGTGGACGGATTCGCCTTCGCCTTCGACCTGCCCGCCTCCGCATACCTCCCGCGCTGGATCGGCCAGCGGTTTTGGCGCGGCGCTGTGGTCTTTGCAGCCGGCAGCAAAACCGTGCGCTATCGGCTCAGCCGCGCGTTCTCCGACGACGCCATCGACCGCCTCTTCGTAGCCATCCGCCAAACCGCCGCGTGGCTCATCGCCAATCCCGGTAAAACACCGCCTTCCTGGGATGACCCGGCCCCGTCACCCGCGCCCGTCGATTCGTCCGCGATCCGCGTCCGCGAGGTCGATCCCGCTGAGATCGCCGCCGTCATCACCGCCATCGTGCGCCTCGAAGCCGAGGTCTACGAAGAGGCGCGCCGCGATGATCCCGAACACCTCGCGACCGCATTTCTCGAAGGCGGCATCGCGATCATCGCCGAGGACGAGCAGGGCTACATCGTCGGTTCATGCCTCGGCGCGCCGCTGGAACGCTTCGGCCACGTCGCCGGCTGCGCCCAGGATCCGCGCATCGGTGACGGCACTACGCTCTACTCGACCGCGACGACGGTACATCCGGATTTCCGTGGCCTCGGCGTCGGCCGCCGCATGAAAACCGCTCAGCTCGCCGCAGCGAGAGGTCGCTACAAGTTCGTCACCGGCCGCAATCGCGTCGGCGCCGCAGACACCATGACCCGGCTTGTCCGCAGCCTTGGCGGGGTCGTCACCCAGCGACTGCGCGGTCAATACGAAGGCGACGGTGACGCCGTCTACTACACGGTTCCGCTCACCGCCCGTTCCGCGATGGAGCACGCCGCGGTCACCAAGCTCACCCTCTGCAACTACCTGACACCGGCGACCGTCCGCGCCGTCGAGATGTGCTGCGCCCACGTGCCCGAATTGCCCCACCTGTACCTCACAAGCAGCCGCGATGAGCTGGTCGACAAGGCGCTCCGCGTCTTTCGCTGGCAACGCAAAGAAGCGTCGGTCGCGCTGACGTTCGACGGCTCGTATTTCGGACACACAACCGCCGCCGCCCGCTCGCTCAGCGATCCTGCGGTGCACCAGATGGGTCCGGCCTGGCGCGATTGGCCCCGGTTGCCCCACCCCGCTGACGTCGGCTCCGAGGTCGCAGCCGAGATCCTCCGTGACGTGCTCGAAGGTGTCGGCGCCCAAGCTGTGCTCTGCATCGCCGTCGACCCGCGCGGAGAACGCTCCGGCAAGCCGATTCCCGCCGACTTCTGGCCGCTCCTCGCAGAGATTCGCACCGACTTCGATGTGCCGTTGTTGGCGCTGGACGGGACCTGGAATCGCGACCATGCGCACGGCGGACCGTTCGCCCGCCCTCGATCAATCACGCCCGATATCTTCGGCTGGTGGACGGGCGGCCAGGCGGGGCTCTTGCACGTGTCGGCGCGCTTTTTCGAGGGCAAGCCGCTCACCTTCGTCTCGACCTGGGACGGCGACGAGCTGAGCCTGCTGCGGGTGGCCGCTGAACTGGACGGCCGCCGCCGTTGCCATGCCGCTGCGACCGCGCGTGACACCAGCGACGAAAGCGCAACCACGGCCGGCCTACACCGGCGTCATCACCAAGACTCAACTGGAGATTCCAATGGCCAACGACAGGCAGATTCGCGCAACGCTGCAGGCGTATATCGACGGCTGGAAGAGCGGTGACAAAGATGCCTGGATGGCGCTATTTGCCGACGGCGCGGCGCTGATTGATCCGGTTGGCACTGACGCCAACACCGGCAAAGCGGCGATCGGCGCGTTCTGGGATCGTGTGATCGGGCTCGGCATGAATATGCGCCCCGAGATCGAGCGCATCGTCGTGTGCGGCGGCCAGGGCGTGCTCGTGTTCACGATGAACACCGTCAACGACGCCGGCATGGGGATGGCGGTCGATGTGGTGGACGTGTTCGAGCTCGACGAGGCCGCGCGCATCACGACGATGCGGGCCTACTGGGACAGCGGTTGTATGCGCCCCGTGCAGACGTAGTTGCCAGCTTTAAGCAGCGTTTGGCTCGGGCTGCATTGCTTCGGCAGGCCGGGCTTCGGTAGGCAGGGCTGCGGTAGGCCGGGCTTCGGAGGGCTGGGCTTCGGTCTGCCAGCCGATGACGGTCAACAGGGTCGCCGGCGCGAGCAGCAGGGGCGTGACCAGGCGGCCGACCAGGTTGGCGAGTCCGGCTTCGGCGGTCATCGCGGCGGGTTGCGCGTCGTCGATGAGCGGCAGGTTGTCGGTGCAGGCGCTGAAGATCGTGTCGGTAAACATGGTGAACTCCTCGCGGCGGTTGGACCGGTAGGTCGGGTTCGTGCCGCGTGGACAGCATCATCGGCGGCCCCCTTGAAGTCGGCGCGTCGCTGCTGTGAAAGAGCTGCCGCACCGATGTGAAAAGCGCGCGAAACGCGCGGCGGATTGGAAGCTGGCGCGTGCTTGCAGTAGCCTCCCCGTAGATGGCATGGGCAAATGCGTCCAGGTGGGCGTAACCGGCGGCGTGTGCGGCGCCAAGGGCAAGTGCGTCAACGCTGCAGCCACGAAGAATGCCGCCGCCAAGCGGCCCGCCAAATCCACGCCCGAGCCGGTTCAGCCCGCCCCCGCCTCGTCATCTCTGCCCTACATCTCGCTCGGCGTAGGCGTTGTTCTCGGTGGTGTTGCCGGCGTACTCGCCGCCATCGCGTCGACGCGGGAGACGACCCTTATGGACGACGTCAACCCCGACCCTCTGCTACCTTCCGCGCCCCACGCACATGACTGCGGAGCCGCGATGACCGATCCAGGACCCTGGCAGAAGCTGCGCCCGACCGCCGCCGACGCGCTCGCTGACCTGCGGGACGGCGCCGCAATCATGGTCGGTGGCTTCGGCCTGTGCGGCAACGCCGAGGCGCTCATCGAGGCGGTCCTCCACACCGGGGCGCGCGACCTGACCATCATCAGCAACAATGCCGGCAACCTCGGCAAGGGTCTCGCGACATGGCTGCGCGCCGGCATCGTGGCGAAGGTTGTGTGCACCTACATCGGCAACAACGAAGACCTGCACCGGCTCATGGCCGATGGCTCGCTCGACGTCGAGCTCAACCCGCAAGGCACCTTTGTCGAACGAATGCGCGCAGCGGGCGCTGGCATCCCCGCGTTCTTCACGCCAACCGGGGCCGGAACCGTCGTTGCTCAAGGCAAAGAGACGCGCATCTTCAACGGTCGCCCCTGCCTGCTCGAGACCGCGCTGTTTGCCGACTACGCCCTGATCCGCGCCGACCGGGCCGACCCCTACGGCAACGTTCGCTTCCGGGCCACCACACGCAACTTCGCCCCGATCATGGCCACCGCCGCGCGCACAACCATCGTCGAATGCGACCACCTCGAGGCGCTGGGCGGCATCGGTCCGGACGATATCCACCTGCCCGGCGTCTTCGTCGACCGAATCGTGCACGTGCCCGACCACGAAGATCCCTTCGAATACAGGATGTCACGCCCGCGACCCGCATCGGCGCCCGCGGCGCAAGGGACCAGCTGACGATGACGTGGACCCGCGACCAGATCGCCGCTCGTGCTGCGGAGGAAGTGCCGCCGGGCGCGACCATCAACCTCGGGATCGGTTTGCCGACCCTTGTCGCCGGCCACATCTGTGCCGACGGCGGCGTGATGGTGCACAGCGAAAACGGGCTGCTCGGCATGGGCCCGTTCCCGTTCGAGGGCGACGAAGATCCGCACCTCATCAACGCCGGCAAACAAACCGTGACGGTCGTCGCCGGTGGCGCGTTCTTCGACTCCGCGATGTCGTTTTCGATGATCCGCGGCGGCCACCTCGACGTGGTGATGCTCGGCGCGATGCAGGTCGGCAGCAACGGCGACATCGCCAACTGGTCGATCCCAGGCGGTCGCACAATGGGGATCGGCGGCGCGATGGACCTGGCGACCGGATGCAGACGCGTGGTGGCGCTGATGACCCACACGAGCAAACGCGGCGCGGCCAAGCTGGTCGACCGCTGCACCTTCCCGCTCACCGCCGCCGGGGCCGTCAACCGCGTGATCACCGAGCTGGGCGTCTTCGATCCGGCCGGCGATGGCTTTGTCGCTGTACAGCTCGCGCCCGATGTCACGCTCGACTTTGTGCGCGAACGTACCGACGCTCCCGTCACGCGCCCTGAAACCGGCGACGACATAACCAAGAGGACTCCGCGATGAAACGCCGTCAATTCATGAAAAAGGGCGCCCTCGCTGTGGCCGCCGCGGGGATCTTGCCCGCCTGTGAGACCGACGACGGCGCGGGCGGCGACGAAAAAGAGCAGCCCAAACCCATCGCCAAGTACGAATACACCGGCGACATCGGCCCGAAGACGCTGTTCAGTCACGGCGTCGCAAGCGGCGATCCGCTTCACGATCGGGTCATCCTCTGGACCCGTGTCACGTTCGCAAAACCACCCACCGAGGCGGTCGAGGTGTTCTGGGAAGTCGCCAAGGACGCTGATTTCGCTGACCGCGTGGCGGCCGGGACCACCAAGACAAGCGCCGAGCGCGATTGGACCGTCAAGGTCGACGCCGAAGGGCTGCAAGCCGGCACGCGCTATCACTACCGGTTCTGGTTGCAGGGTCGCAGCTCCGATATTGGGCGCACGTTGACCACACCAACAGGCCCCAGCGAGAAGCTGCGGTTCGCGGTGTGCTCCTGCGCGCGCTACAGCTCTGGCTACTACATCGGCTACGGCGCCATCGCGGCACGCGACGACATCGCGGCGGTCTTGCACCTCGGCGACTACATCTACGAGTCGGACGGCGGCGGCGGCTTCCGACCCAACGACCCGCCCCACGCCTGCGCGACGCTGCAGGATTACCGGTTGCGCTATGCGCGGCAGCGAACCGACGGCGACCTGCAAGTCATGCACCAGCGCCACCCCATGATCGCGGTGTGGGACGACCACGAGGTAGCGAACAACGGCTACAAATCCGGCGCCACGCAGTTCGGTCACGACGAAAAAACGCATGGGCCGTGGGAAAAGCGCAAAGCCGCCGGGATGCAGGCATGGCACGAGTGGATGCCGGTGCGGGACCAAGCCGATGGGCGCATTTGGCGCGCGTTTTCATACGGCGACCTGCTCGACCTCGTCATGCTGGATACCCGCTACTGGGGCCGACAGAGGCAAGAGACGCGCGACGAAAAGAAGAAGATCAACGCGCCGGCGAGGACCTTGATGGGCGCCGACCAAGAGACGTGGCTGGCCGAACAGGTGACCACGGGCAAAGGCCGCTGGGTGGTGGTTGGTCAGCAGGTGATGTGTGCGCCGCTCAAACTTGGTGACCTCGTGCTCAATCCCGATCAGTGGGACGGCTACCCTGCGTCGCGCAAACGCATGTTCGATGCCTTCGACAGTCGCAAGACCAAGAGCGCCATCGTGTTGGCCGGGGACATCCACTCGTCGTGGGCGAACGAGCTCGTCGGCGATCCGAAGGGCTACACGGCCGGTTCCAATAAGGCGCATGGCGTGGAATTCGTGGCGCCCGGGATCACGTCGAGCTTTCCCGACTCGATCCCCGAATCCGTGGTCGAAACCGGCGTGAAATCCAACCCGCACATCCGGTGGTTCGAGCTCGGGTCGAAGGGATTCATCGTGTTGGAGCTGACCGAAAAACGCGCCCAGGCCGACTGGTACTTCTACAAAGACATCAAGAAGAAGGAGACCAAGCCCGCCTTTGCCACCGCTCTCTATGTCGAACACGGCAAATCAGCGCTGCACAAGACGGACAAGAAGATCGGCTGACGGGCGCCAAGAACGCCCCGTGATTGCTCGCTTCTACCCCTGGGCTGGTCCCTTGCGGTCGGGGCGCTGCCGTGGTGCACTTTCGAGCCACATCATCATTTCGGCGACAGGCTTGGAGGGCATCCGTGGCACGGATCAGCTTCTACGGCGACGACGGTGAGCTGCACGAGGTGCATGTCGGCCACAACACGGCCGAGATCATCGTGGGACGGCACAGTTCTTGCGCGGTGCGGACGGCGGGGTCCAGCGTGTCCCGGCGCCACGCGAGGATCTTTCACTCGGGCGGCGAATACCTGCTCGAAGATCTCGGCTCGAGCAACGGGACCTACTACAAGCGCCGGCGCCTGCAGCCTCGTACCCCAGTCCCGCTCGACAACGGCGAGGTGTTCTTGTGCGGCAGTTTCGAGCTGCGCCTCGACCTCGAGCCGGCCGATCTGCAGAGCAGCCCTCCTCCCCCAGCTCCGCCCCCGCCCAAGGCCCCGCCCCCGCCGCCCCCGCCCGGTGCCGCGCCGCTGCCCGATGCCATCCCCGCCACGCGACAGCCGTCCCAGAGCCAGCCCGCGCTCGTTGTCAGCGCGACAACAGACGAGATCCCTGCGACTCCAGGTGCCGAAGACCTCGCTCGCGTGCGCGACGAGATGGCGTCGTTGCGCAAGAAGCTCAAGGACACCGAAAGCGGCCTCGAACATGCGTCGGTCGAGCGGATTCGCCTCGAAGAAGAGCTGGAGACGATGCAGTCGCTGGCCGACGAGGTTGCGCGTCTCAATGGCGAGGTGACCGCGCTCAAAGATGAGCTCGCGTCCAGCCAGCAGGCCGCCGCGCAGGCCAGCGCCGCCGCCGATACAGCGCGCGAAGAAGCCGTCGCCGCGCAGGCTCAACTCGCGGCAGCTCCGCAAGGCCCCGATCCGGAGACGGTCGCCGAACTCGCAGCGCTCCAAACGGCGCATGAGAAGGTCAAGGAGCGCCTCGCTGACACCGAAGAGGTGCTGGAAGAGGCTCGCGCCGGTCGCAAGAACGCCGAGTCCCTTACGGAGATGCTTCGCGAGCAGGCGTCGATGGCCAAGGACGCCGCCGCTGCCGAAGCGAGCACGCTGCGCGAACAACTCCAAGCAGCGCAGACCGCGCTCGAAGGCGCCCAGGCTGACGCGGTCGCCGCCGGTGCCGCCGCGGAAGAGGGCGCGAAGCTCCGAGCCGAGATCGACGCGCTCAAAGCCGGTGCTGAGGCGTCTGCTGCCGAGCTCGAATCGCTCAAGGAGTCGCTCGCTGCCGCCGAAAACAAAGCCCAGGAAGCGAGCGTCAACGCCGGGGCTGCGGCCGACGAGCTGGCCACCAAGTTGCAGGCGGCGCAGGACGAAGCGACAGCGCTCAAGGCAGAGCTCGAACAGGCCAGGCTAGCCTGTGCGGACGCGGCTACAGCCGCCGCCGCGGAGCTGCAAGCGGCCAAACAAGCCGCCGACGACGCGCAAGCCGCGCTGCAGGCCGAAAAGGACGCGCAGGCCGAAGCTGCGAAGACGGCGGGAGGGGAAGTCGCGGACCTCCAAGCGCAAGTTGCCGAGGCCGCCAGCGCTCGGGCCGCCGCCGAAGAGCAGGTCGCCGCGCTGCAGGCCGAAAAGGACGCGCAGGCCGAAGCTGCGAGGACGGCGGGAGGGGAAGTCGCGGACCTCCAAGCGCAAGTTGCCGAGGCCGCCAGCGCTCGGGCCGCCGCCGAAGAGCAGGTCGCCGCGTTGCTGGCCGAGGTCGAAGCCGCCAAGAGCGGCGCGGAGGGCCAGGTCACCGAGCTGCTGGCCGAGCTCGAAGCCGCCAAGAAAGCCGCCGCGTCCCATGCAGACGAAATCGACGGCCTGCACACCGATCTCGCAGCGGCGAAGAAGTCGGCCGCCGGGCTGCAGGAGCAACTCGACGCCCAGGCTGCCGAGCTCGCCGCCGCCGCCGAAGAGGCCAAGACCGCCGCTGCGACCGCCGCGTCTGCGTCCGAAGCCGCCGCGTCCGAGGCCGCCGACGAGCTCCAGGCCGTCCGCGATGAGTTGGCCGCTGCGCAGGCCGCGATCGAAGCCGGCAAAGAAGAGCTCGCCGCCGCGCAGCAAGCTTCGTCCGCGTCCGCTGAGGAGCTCGAAGCGCTCAAGAAAGCGTCTGAAGGGGCCGCCGCGGAGGCCGCGTCGGCAGCCGACGAGATCGATGCGTTGCACGCCGAGCTGTCGGCCGCCAAGAAGGCCGCCGAGAAGGCCCAGGACGAGCTCGATGCCGAACGCGCCGCGCGCGCCGAGTCCGCCGCTGCCGCCGGAGGTGAGCTCGAGACGCTGACGGCCCGATTGGCCGAAGCCGAGGCCGCGACGGCCGCTGCGCAACAAGAGTCGGCGACCGCAAACGACGCGCTCGCCGCCGCGAAAAAGGCCGCCGAAGAGGCTGCCGCGGCCGCGGAAGAAGAAGCCGCCGCCGCCGCGGAGGAGTTGGCCAAGACCAAAGCCGCCGCCGCGGAGGCCGCCGCTGCTGCCGCCGCCGAGTTGGAGGCGGCCCGTTCTGGCGCCAGCGACGCCGATTCGCTCGCCGGGGAGCTCGACGCCGCGAAGAAAGCCGCCGCGGAGGCCGCCGACGAAATCGACTCCCTCCATGGGGAGGTAAGCGCTGCGAAGAAGGCCGCTGCGGCTGCCGAAAAGGCCGCGGAAGAGGCCGCCGCGACGGCCGCCAGCGAACTGGAAGCCGCCCAGAAGGCTGCCGAAGCCGCGCAGGCCGCGCTTGAAGCTGAAAAAGCTTCGCAAGCCGCAGCCTCTGAGGCCGCGGGTGGCGAGGTCGCCGCGTTGCAGGTGAAGCTGGACGAGGCCGAGGCCGCGACGAAGGCTGCGAGCGAGGAGACAGCTGCGGTTTGGGGCCAACTGGAAGCCGCTCAGAAGGCTGCGGAAGAGGCGGCTGCTGCGGCTGCCAGAGAGCTTGAAGCTGCCCAAGAGGCTGCGGAAGAGGCTGCTACGACGGCTGCTGGCGAGCTCGAAGCGGCACAGAAGGCTGCTGAAGAGGCCACTACGACGGCTGCTGGCGAGCTCGAAGCGGCGCAGAAGGCTGCCGAGGACGCGCAGGCCGCGCTCGATGCCGAGAAGGCGCGACAGGCCGAGGCGTCCGAGGCTGCTGGGGGCGAGGTCGCCGCGTTGCAGGCGAAGCTGGACGAGGCCGAGGCCGCGACGAAGGCTGCGAGCGAAGAGACGGCTGCGGTTCGTGGCGAACTGGAGGCTGCTCAGAAGGCTGCGGAAGAGGCTGCTGCGACGGCTGCTGGCGAGCTCGAAGCGGCACAGAAGGCTGCTGAAGAGGCTGCCGCTGCCGCGGCAGGTGAGCTCGAAGCTGCCAACAAGGCGCTTGAAGAAGCCAAGGCTGCTGCTGCGGAGGCCGGTTCGGCCAGCGACGAGGTTGACGCGCTCAAGGAGCAGGTGGCCAAGGCGACGGCGGACGCGGAGGCGGCCAAGGGCGAGCTCGAGTCTCTCAATGAGCGGTTGAAGATCGCCGAGTCCGAGCTGGCTGACGCGATGGCCGATACCGCCAAGGCGGAGGAGCGCGCCAAGGCCGCTGAAGAAGCGGCGGCGTCTGGTGGTGGCGACGACGCTGATGTCGAGCGCCTCAAGGCCGATCTCGAGGAAGCATACGAGGCGCGCGAGCAGGCCGAACAGGAGGCGAAGGGCTACCGAAAGGAGCTCCGTCGCACCCAGGAAGCGCTCGAAGCGGCCGAGAAAGAGGCGGAGAGCGGTGGTGGTGGCGGCGACGTCAATCGCGACAAGCTCGACGAGCTCATCACCGAACTCGACGGGGCGGCCGCTTCCTTCAAGCCGGATCTGCGGTCGATCGATGAGGCGTCCAACCTCCTGCAGAGCGACGATGACAGCGACCGCGATGACGGCGCAGAGATGATGCTCGACGCGATCGACGCGCTGCGTTCCCGGTCCAAGGAGATCCGCTCGATCGCCGAGTCACTCAAGGACGTGTAGCTATAATCGACACTGTGTCGACTAATTGGCGCCAACGTATCGAACCCTAGATGTGCGCGGCGAGAATGGCGATCCGCTCTTCCGCTCCCGCTCCCGCTCCCGCTCCCGCTCCCGCTCCCGCTCCCGCTCCCGCTCCCGCTCCCGGCTCAGCGCTTCTGATGCCGCTTGGCCAGGCCAACCAGCATCGCTGCCATCCGGTCGAGGAGCTCCTTGGGGGTCTTGTGCCGGTCCTGGGCGACAAGCCGTAGCCTGAGCAGCACGTCGAAGATGGCGGCGCACTCGGCGGTGGAGCCGGCAGCGCTGAGGTAGTACCGCCGCTTGTCGGGCCCGGAGAACTT
>Ga0114933_10003654_pt1 | contig 14837 bp, 15 predicted proteins | sample 4SBtaG_FD_89691 | JGI IMG/M metagenome (GOLD analysis project Ga0114933, IMG submission 89691) | Deep subsurface microbial communities from Kolumbo volcano to uncover new lineages of life (NeLLi) - 4SBTROV12_W25 metaG | ecosystem: Environmental > Aquatic > Marine > Volcanic | place: Kolumbo... | reverse complement strand
TTTTTTTAAACGGTATCGTCTGTTCTTTTGGATGTTTATCATTGGATCTTGGATCTATCTTATTCCCTTAGGGATACAATTGATGTTTTCATAATCTTCTTTTTTTGTAATGATGGTCTTTTACATAAGTTCACCTTGTGTTATATCGCATTCCCACAAAACTTTTGGTCGTCGTTTTGTGGAGAATCTTCATTTATGGGGGCGACCTGGTTTCGACGGGAGGATTTGAAGTCTGAGCTGCGTGTCGGGGACGCCACTTGGCCCCGTTATCAATGTGGCAAAACTATACCAGCAGATAAACAGCTGGCTCTCGCAGCCTAGATTGCGAGCGTCTCTCCTTTTTTTGTCCGTGAGATTGGAAGAGACGACGTTAGCGGACTAGTTTGAATTTTCTTCTGTTCGTAGGGAATTTGAGCGAAATTTAATCGAACTAGCTAGGGTGACTGCACTCTGGCGAGCGCTAACCCCGGCGAATCTTTAATCGCCAGATACACACGTAGACGCTCACGGCTGAAACCTTGCGGACGCGGGTTCGATTCCCGCCGCCTCCACCAAATATTTTCTGCTTCTCTATCTTTTTGTTTTCGTTTTTATTCAGAATTGTAGGCCATATTAGGCCTATGAATTCTTTTCTTAAAATTTGCATACTTTTTCTTGTCTTCTCTGTAAATATTTCTCTTGTTTATGCAAAACAGTCTTTGAGAAAAAACAGGATACATCAAGAGGCTCTTTCTGCTGCTAAGAAAGGAGATTACGGTGTTGCTTATCGAAAATGGCTCTCTTTAGCGAAAAATGGAAATACAGATGCACAGTATAATATTGCAACGATGTATATAAGAGGCGATGGTCTACAAAAAAACAATAAATTGTCGTTATACTGGTTTTTACAAGCGGCAAAACGAGGACATGTTGAATCGCAATTTATGTTGGGTAAGATATATTATGATGGAATAAGTGTAAGGAGAAGCTATACAAAATCATTCGCATGGTTACATAAAGCGGCAAAACAAGGACATTCAAAAGCGAGAAATAATCTTGCTTTAATGTATTACCATGGTAGAGGAGTAAAAAAAGATTTAGGGAAAGCTTTTAAATGGTCTTTAAAAGTATCTGAAAATAATTTAATTAGTACTGAACATCCTCTGGGTCAATAATTTTCCAAAGATACCAAACCGCAACGGTTTTATAACCTTCCCATTTTTTAGAAATTTTTATTAAGTTCGGTATTTTGGGTTCCTTGATTTTATAAATACGTACCGCACTATTTACAAAGCCAAGATCTTTGACAGGAAGAACATTAGATCTATTTAACTGGAAAATAAGGTACATCTGTGCAGTCCATTCTCCTATTCCTTTGAGCAAAGTTAACTTTTCGATAATAGTTATATCATCTAGATTCTGAAATCCAGAAAAATACTTAGGTTCTTCTACAAATTTTGTAGAAAGAATCCGGAGGTATTCTACTTTTTGACGAGATAATCCTGAATTTCGAAGGGTAGAATCTTTTGCAGAATATACCCCTTTGGGACTAAATCTATCGATATTGGATTTTAGTTTTTTAAGAACGCTTGCTGCAGCAGCTACTGAAATTTGTTGTCCAATAATCGATTTGGCTAACGTTTGAAAGGGGGTGAAATTTCTTGTGAGAAACTGTGTGTCACCCGCTTTTTGCATGACTTTTTTTAAAATGGGATCTTTTTTTGCAAGTTCTCTTTTCGCTTTATCCCAGTAAAAAGGTTTTTCATTGTATTTGGTTAACATAGGGTCTCAACCAAGAGAAGAAAATCAAAAAAGATTTTAAGGTTTTCCAATTAATGATTTTCGAAAACGGTGGGTAACCGTGATTCCATCGATGGGAGGCATGATAAGAGGAAGGTCTTCTTTAGCTACCCTAATATTTATAAAAACAGGACCTGTCCCGCTGATAATTTCTTGTTGGGCATTGGCAAGATCTTCTTTTGTAATTGCGGTGGAGGCATTTTCTATACCCGCTCCTTTCGCGACCATTTCTAGGTTGGTTCCGCCTGAAGTAGCCGTTTCTTGGCCACCTGTTTCTCCGTAAATACCGTTATCTAAAACCGCGATTGCTAGGTTAGATGGTTTTTGGGTACCAATTGTAGCTAAAATTCCCAGACTCATTAACATATCCCCGTCTCCTGTAATCACTAGAACACGGTTTTCCTCTCTTGCAAGTGCTAGTCCAAGAGCAGTAGGCACGGTCATTCCCATAGCACCTATAAAATAAAAATTTTGATCGGTGTCTCCAGCGGCAGCTAAATCCCAGGTGGAGGATCCAAGACCGGAGAGAACAAGAAGATCTGGTTTTCTCTCTTTGACAAGCTCAGCAACGACTTCTCTTCTTAAAAGCACAGACACCTTAATTTTCCTCAAATTGTTTAGCGCCGATTAATCTTTGCGATAGAAGAACGGAAACAGGCTTTCTTGTATTAAACGCAAATTTTACGGCTGCATCTGTCGTTTCATATACCTCTTCAGCATTGTTGGCTCTAAAATTTGTAACTCCCATTGCTTCAAACACCTTTGGGGTACCCTGTCCCATAGGGACTTGCCAAGGAATAAATTCTCCCCATTCTCCTCGCATAGATACGACCGTGACGAAAGGCATTTTACAGGTGACAGGAAGAGCAAGGGCATTGATAGTATTTCCTACCCCGCTACTTTGCATTAAAAGCGCGCCTTTCTCACCCCCAAGCCAAGCGCCACTTACAAGACCTACCCCTTCTTCCTCAGTAGTAAGGGTAACGACCTTGATATTTTCGTCTTGTTCGCACATTTGTAGAAGTTGTAGGTGTCCAGCATCCGGAACATGGCAGACGCAGGTAATATTCTGTTCTTTAAATACTTTGAATATTTCAGCTGGCCAGTTCATCTTATTTTTCCTAATTTATTTAGTTTGTTCGTTTGGGTGCACTTTATCCGGTGGAGGATATACTCGCTCCATTTGGAAAATATCTTGTGTCCTGCAATAGTTAGCGCCGCCAAGTCTTCCTAACGGTTCTAATTTTTCAGGATTAATATATTTTCCATCAATCATAAGATCCTCTCTTACATGCCACAATAGGATTCTTCCAATCACAAGATGTGTTTTCCATTTATCTCCGTATGTGTGAAGGTGTTCTAATTCGCATTCCATAGTGATAGGAGAATCTTTAATACGCGGCGCTTTTACGATCTGAGAAGGTTCTGTTTCTAAATCAAGTTCTTTGAATTCGTTTTCTTCAGGTTTAAAATTTGCAGAACTTTCGTTCATGGCATTTCCAGTTTCATTTACTACGGTGTGTATCACATATCCTTTAGTTTCTATGATATTTCTAGAGGTATCTTTCATATTATAATCTCGTTCTCCTACAGAAATCGATACCAGAGGAGGAGCATGACAAACGCAGGTAAAAAAACTAAAAGGAGCAAGATTAGCAACTCCATCGGAACTTATCGAACTTACCCATGCTATAGGTCTAGGAACGATAGAGCCCGCTAAGAGTCTATAAGTTTGCATATGGTCAATTTCAGATGTATTAAATGTTACGTAACTCATAAAAATCCTCGTAGAAATATTTAGTTAAAAAAAGAATTTATCGCTTTTCAGTATCGATGTGATAGAAAAGCGATAAATTCAGTATGTGTCTATAATAAATTACCTAAACGTTATGCGTTTTGTTCAGCCAAGAGTTCATCAAGGACTTCTTCCAGCCTATCTGCTTCAGCCCAGTCAGCCTTATATGCAATTTTACCCTCTTTATCAACAACAAAAGTCATATTCGGCATTCTGCCAAATGCAGTAACAACTGCTTCATCTAGACCATCAATGAGTACAGGAACCTTCATATCATGTTCTTTTACCAACTGTGAAGCGTATTCTTTTTTATGCTCGTAAGATGTGTGCTGTGTGAAATTTTTAAAATATCTACCTTCTTCAGCATGAGGTTCTTTGGAATATACTACGAAAAATTCTACATCTTTCGAACGGTATTTTTCGTATGCGTCTTCTATGCCAGGCACCTGCCGGCGATAGGGAGGTCAGGTGATAGCACCAAATTCAATCACGATATTTTTTTTGCCCTTAAAATCTTCTAGGTTGAATTCTACATCTTCTGTAGTCTTTAACTTTACAGGAGGCATTGCATCTCCGGATTTAAGAGTGTCTACAAATGCGTTTTTTCTTTCTTTTCGAGATCCCGTGAAAACATTACGGTAAATAAACTTCCACTTATCAATGTACAGCGAACTCCAGAATCCAAATAATGGGCCCGGAGGTCTATCAAAAATTTCTTCTTTTTTCATAGAGTTAACCCCCCATGTAGTTAAAAAATTTAACTTTCATCTAATGAATTTTAATTATATTTATTTTCAACTCTAATTGCCAGTAATACTTTTTTTTTATTACTAAAGTCCAAGAAGCTTTGCAGGTATTTTTCGAAGAATATTATCTTCTTCTTCTGAAGAGAGTCCTGCATCTTCTACAAAGTCTACAACATTTTCCTGCATCATATCGTAAGGATAATCTGTCCCACATATAACATGTTCAGAACCAACTTCTTGTACAAGCCATTTGAGACCTGAAGGATTAAACGTAATCACATCAAAATATAGATTTTTAAAATAATGACGAGGGGGATGAGGTGTATGGACCTTTGTTTCTGGTCGCTCCTCCCATGCGTGTTCTATTCTTCCAATTGCCCAAGGGAGATTTCCTCCTGCATGTGCGAGGAGTACCTTGAGGTTTGGATACCTTTCGAAATGTCCTGATAAAATTAATCTAGTGGCTGCGACAGTTGTTGATAAGGGATTCCCAACACAATTTGCCATGTAAAAGGGGAAAAGTGGTTTATAATCCGCAAAATCAGGATGTATAAAAACTAACGCTCCTAATTTTTCGGCTGCTTCCCAAAAGGCATCAAATTGCGGTTCGTCTAAAGCCTGACCAGCGATTCTATCAGAAATAATACAACCTAAAAGACCATTAGACATACTTCTTTCCAACTCCTTTGCCGCGTCTACTCCTCCGTTTTGTAGCGGAAGATTGGCAAGTCCTCTGAATTGAGCATAATTATTTTTACAGAAATCAGCAGTCCCATTATTTTGTAATTCTATAATTTCTTTTCCTTTAGAACCTCCTATCCAATAATAAAATGTTGGAGGTGGAGGCGATACAAGTGCCATATCAAGTTTATCTGCTTTCATGTCACTTAATTTTCTATCTAGACTAAGAAGTTGTTCTCCCCATTTTTCTTTAGTAAGTTTAGCGTTATGTTTTGATGAGACCTCGGGAAAAAAACCTTCAAAGCTATCTGCATGTTGCGGACGCTTGTCTCTTTCTACTTTAGCTAAATCTTCTGCTTCTTGTATATAAATGTGGTGATGCATATCTATGTTCGACAATGGTTTCTCCTTCCTTTCGTTTGTCTATAAAACACATAGTAAGATTTTTAACAACAAACTCTAATGTTTATAAATTAAGTTATTTTGAGCGTATGATTTGTTCTTACAGACGTCAAACGAATTTTTATATCCTTTTTGTTTTTTTGATGTTGACGTTTACCTTTGAGGAGTGAGAGACTTCCGCACTTGATTTTAGTAGTAGGATTTAAGACAATCACCGTTGTTTTTTTATTAGGTTTAATCTTTTTGATGAGATTTGGATGATGGACAAAAATTCAGAGTTTTTGCCGCGTTCTTATGATGGATTACAAAAACTCCAAAAAGAGTTTCTAGATTACCAATCTATTGCTTTCCCAACTAGAGAGCCTCGTTTTTTTGCTCTAGAACTAGCTGGTGAGGTAGGAGAACTTGCTAACCTAGAAAAAAAAGAGTGGAAAGGAAAAAAAATTAAGAATTCTGATTTTGTAGATGAGACTGCAGATGTAATGATAGCTATAATAAATTATGCAAACTCAAAGGGTATAGATTTATCTTGTGCTGTAAATGAGAAGATGAAAAAAATTGATAAAATAAGAATAGAAAATCCAGAAGTATAATTTAAATAAGGAAATAAATATTTATGTCCGACAAAATGGTTGATACTGCTTCTCTTGCTGACGTTCAAGCCTCTTCTGATGATAGGAACGTTAAAATTGATAAAGTTGGCGTGAGAAATATTGACTTTCCTATTATTGTCCAAGATCGGGATAAAGAGTCACAAAATACCGTTGCAAAGGTAAGTATGTTTGTTGATTTACCCCATCAGCTTAAAGGCACACATATGAGCCGTTTTATGGAAATTCTTAATGAGCATGACGGAATAATTGGAGTAGAAAATATTTCTACGGTTTTAGATCGTATGTTAGAAAGATTAGAGGCAAATACTGCTTTTTTAAATCTATCTTTTCCGTTTTTTATTCATAAAGATGCTCCTGTTACCGGTTCTTCAGGGACTATGGCTTATCAGTGTTCATTTGAAGTTTCAAAAGGGAAAGTAGATGATTTTTCAATTTCATTAAGAGTTCCAGTTACTACACTTTGTCCGTGTTCGAAAGAAATTAGTGTGAAGGGTGCACATAACCAACGCGGTGAAGTTATGATTAAAGTTAGATTTAATGATCGTATTTGGATAGAGGAACTAATAGAAATTGCGGAAGATTCCGCAAGTTGCTCGTTATTTCCAGTGTTAAAGAGGGAAGACGAAAAATATGTTACAGAAAAGGCATTCGATAATCCCCGTTTTGTAGAGGATCTTATTCGCGAAGTCGCTCTTAGATTGAGAAAAGAGTCTCGAATTGATTCGTTTCGCGTGGAAGTTGAGAATTTTGAGTCTATTCATGCACATAATGCTTACGCGATGATTGAAGAAGATAAATCATCGTCTACTTAACTTCCTCTAAGTTACAATCTTTTCCTAAGTTATCTATTTAATCAGTTTTTTTAAATTGTTTTACTATTCAATTGTAATTGAGGTTTTTTTATTTAATGGATAATAGAAGAAAAAAAAGACTGGAAAATTTGGAAGATACCCTTCGTCAAAGAATTATGATTGTTGACGGGGCTATGGGAACAATGATTCAGTTCCATAAACTTTCAGAGGAAGATTTCAGAGGAAAAAAATTTGCGACTCATGACTCAGAATTGAAAGGGAATAACGATCTGCTTTCGATTACACAGCCAAAACTGATTCAATCTATCCATAGATCCTTTCTAGACGCAGGCGCAGATATTATTGAAACGAATTCTTTCAACTCAACTTCTATCTCAATGGCAGATTACCAGATGGAAGAACTAGCCTATGAACTGAATTATACGGCAGCTAAAATAGCAAGGCAGGTTGCAGATGAAAAAGAAAAAATTGATTCAAGTGATTTTCGTTATGTAGCGGGAGTGATTGGACCAACTAACAGAACTGCTTCTATATCGCCAGATGTGAACGATCCTGCATTTAGAAATATAAGTTTTGATCAACTCGTAGAAGCCTATACAACTTCTTTAGATGGCCTAATTAAGGGGGGATCCGATTTAATATTAGTTGAGACGGTATTTGACACGCTGAACTGTAAGGCGGCCCTTTTTGCGATTGAAACTTACTTTCAAAGAAATATGACGAAACTTCCGGTTATGGTTTCAGGTACAATAACGGATGCCAGTGGTAGAACACTTTCGGGACAAACTACAGAATCTTTTTGGAATTCTATAGCATCCTATAAACCTTTTTCTGTTGGTTTGAATTGTGCACTGGGGGTTACTCAATTACGAGAATATATAGAAGAACTGTCTAGAGTTGCTAATACAAGAGTAAGTACTTGGCCTAATGCAGGATTACCGAATGAATTAGGCGAGTATGACGATTCTCCTGAATTTATGGCCTCTCATCTTTGTGAATTTGCTACTTCAGGATTTGTTAATTTTATTGGTGGATGTTGTGGAACTACGCCTGATCACATAAGAGCTATCTCTGATTCTTTATCTTCGATTTCTCCTCGTAAAATTCCTGAAATACAAAAACGTTGCCGTTTAAGTGGTTTGGAACCACTTAATATCGGAGAAGAAACAGGATTTGTAAATATTGGCGAGAGAACTAATGTTGCTGGTTCTGCAAGATTTTCAAAACTTATCTTAACAGAAGAATATGAAAAAGCAGTACAAGTTGCGCTTCAGCAAGTCCAAAATGGTGCTCAGATCATTGATATTAATATGGATGAAGGAATGTTGGATTCAGTCAGTGCGATGACTACTTTTTTGAAATTATTAGCTTCAGAGCCTGAAATTTGTAGAGTTCCTTTCATGATAGATTCATCAAAATGGGAAGTTATAGAATCTGGTTTGAAGTGTGTTCAAGGGAAACCGATTGTGAATTCGATTAGTCTCAAAGAGGGAGAGGATCCCTTTATTAAGCAGGCAACACTTGTAAAAAAATACGGAGCTTCTGTTTTAGTGATGGCATTTGATGAGAGTGGACAAGCTGAAACAGCAGAAGAAAAATTGGAAATTTGCAAAAGAGCATATAAGATTTTAACTGAAAAAGTAGGATTTGAACCAACAGATATTATTTTTGATCCAAATATTTTTGCCGTAGCAACTGGAATTGATGAGCATAATGATTATGCAAAGGCATTTTTTGAGTCAGTGAGATTAATCAAGAAACAACTACCTGGTTCTTTGGTGAGTGGTGGAGTGAGCAATGTTTCTTTTTCTTTTAGAGGAAATAACGGCATACGTGAATTTATGCATTCTGCTTTTTTGTATCACGCTATTGAGAATGGGATGGATATGGGAATTGTGAATGCAGGACAACTCGCAGTTTATGACGATATTCCTAAAGATGTTTTAGAAAAAGTTGAAGATGTTCTTCTAAATAGAAAAAATGATGCTACAGAGAAACTTCTCGAAATTGCTTCTGAAGTAAAGGGAATGGAAAAAACTAAAGGGAATGACCTTTCTTGGAGAGAAAATTCTGTAGAAGAACGTATTGCTCATGGTCTAGTGAACGGCGTTTCTGAGTTTATTGTGGAGGATGCAGAAGAAGCTCGATTAAAGTTTCAAGAACCCATTAAGGTGATCGAAGGTCCTCTGATGGATGGAATGAATATTGTCGGAGATTTGTTTGGTTCTGGAAAAATGTTTCTGCCTCAAGTTGTAAAAAGTGCGAGAGTAATGAAGACAGCAGTAGCGCACTTAACTCCATTTATCGAAGATAAAAAAGGAGGATCTGGCCTTGGAGAAAAAGGAAAAATTCTTATGGCTACGGTTAAAGGTGATGTACATGATATAGGGAAAAATATTGTTGGGGTTGTTTTGCAGTGCAATAACTTTGAAGTCATAGATTTAGGGGTAATGGTTTCCTCATCTGAGATTATTAATCAAGCTAAAAAACACGAAGTGCAAGTTATTGGACTTAGTGGACTGATTACTCCTTCTCTAGATGAAATGGTGTTCGTCGCTAAAGAAATGGAAAGAATGGGTTTGCAGGTTCCTTTGTTAATTGGTGGAGCTACAACTTCAAGAGTACATACTGCCATCAAAATATCACCTGAATATACTGGACCTACGGTCTATGTGAAAGATGCATCAAGAAGTGTAAATGTTATGAATAATGTAACGAATGAAGATTTAAAGGAAAATTTCTTTAAAGAAATTGCAGATAAACATCAAGAAATTCGTATTAGGAGAGAGAAAAAAGAAACCTCTTCTAATATTTTATCTTTGAATAATGCGCGCTCAAATAGAATGATGTATGAAATTTCTAATAAAGATATATATAAACCAAATTTTGTTGGAATAAAAGTTCTTGAAAATTATCCTATTAAGGATGTTATAGAAAGAATTGATTGGACCCCTTTTTTCTCTGCTTGGGAAATGCGTGGAACCTTTCCTAAAATACTTTCTGATGATTCTTTAGGAGAACAGGCAAAAAATCTTTATGAAGATGCGCAGAAAATTCTCGAATCTATAATAGATAATAAAGAGGTTCAAATGTCTGGAGTTTTTGGAATTTTCCCAGCTAATTCTGTAGGTGATGATGTTGAAATTTACTCGGATGAAGATAGATTAGAAAGATTAGAAGTTGTTCATTTTTTAAGACAACAATTAGACAAAAAAAATAATACCCCTAATTACTGTTTAGCAGATTTTATAGCTACGAAAGAACAAAAAATGGATGATTATATCGGCGCATTTGCTGTCACCGCAGGACATGGTGTAGATGCTCTAGTTAATAAATATGAATTAAACCATGATGATTATCATTCGATCCTTGTAAAATCGATTACTGATAGGTTAGCAGAAGCATTTGCAGAGCACTTGCATGAAAGAGTGAGAAAAGAATTTTGGGGATATTCTTCTAATGAAGATTTTAATAATGAATCTTTAATTAAGGAATCATATATTGGAATCAGGCCAGCACCTGGTTACCCTGCTTGCCCCGATCATTCAGAAAAAAAGATTTTATTTAGACTATTAGATGTAGAGAAGAATACCAAAATGAAATTAACTGAAAGTTGTGCAATTTATCCGGCTGCTTCGGTAGCAGGTTTTTATTTCGGTAGTTCTGAGTCTCAATACTTTGGTATAGGAAAAATTGGTCGCGATCAAGTGGAAGATTATGCTATAAGAAAAAATATGGAAAAGAAAGAAGTAGAAAAATGGCTTAGTCCGAGTCTTGACTATAACCCATAATTTCTAGAAAGGATTCTTTGTGGATAATGCAATTTCGGCAACTTGGTATGATCTACCTGAAAAAGGAAGAGATGATTATATTTCTTGGTTGCATGAGGTGCATATCCCCAAAATTTTAAAAAGAAATGGTTATTTATGGGCTACACACATTAAGAATGTCTGGAATGAAGATAGGGAAAAAGAGAAAAAAAGAATTTTAGTACATACAGACGATACAGGTGTTCCTGAAGGTAATGATTATTTAATACTTTTTGGCGCAGAAATGCCTATTACGTTTTTCAGTCCATCTTCATCTCAATTAGAAGAGACTCAATCTCTTGAAGAAAAAGAGATGTTAGGACGTAGAATTGGTGAACGGTGTTGTATTTTTATGGTGCAAGATCGTATAGAAGGACTAGAATCATCTTCTAGAAGTCCTGGTATTACTCCCGGTCCTGCGATTCAGATAGGGACTTTTAATGTCAATTCCCTTAAGAATGAAGAAGAACTTAGTTCCTGGTATGCACAGGTTCGTATGCCGCGTCTTAAAAAAATGGAGGGCTGTGTGGGTGCGCGGTTGTTAGTTTCGGTTTCAGGATGGCCAAAACATGGAATTATGTATGAGTGGAAAAGTGTAGAATCTCTTTTAGATAATTTCACTACGGAAACTATTGAACGTTCTCGAAATGCCGTAAAAAGTTTAATCCATTCCCCAGGATCTCCTACACTCGGTGAAAGAATTTGGCCTCTCTCCCAATAAAATTTCTAGTAAATTCATAGATTTTTTCAACGTTTTCCTTGTGGTAAATCTAATAATATTTTATGGTCTTTAGTATGAATCAATCTATATAAATTTTTGGGCCTATAAATCAGTTGTATTTTGTTACTTTTTAATTAGGGTCTTTTTAATGAACAGAAAAGATTTGACTGTCGGAATAATCTTTTTTTTATTCAGTTTGATTTATTTTTTTTATTTGATTCCTACTCAGATAATATCTTCTTTCGCTCAAACTGAGTTTGCTGGACGTATTTTTCTACCTGAAACTTTTCCTCAAATTACAATTTGTATTTTCGGATTTGTTAGCCTACTTTTAGTAGCGGACACTCTTAGAAACAAAGTAGAGGAGAAGTCTACTCCTTCTTTAAACAAACGACCTTTTTTTCAATCAGTCATCGTTTTTTTAGCTTCTATGGTTTACGTATATCTTTTGGAGTGGTTAGGGTTTCACTTAAGTTCTCCTTTTTTCTTGGCTTTTTTAATATTTTTCTATGGAACAAGGAATTGGAGAATAATAGTTCCAGTTGCTCTTCTTGTCCCAATCTCAATAGAACGTTTTTTTTGGATTTCCTTTAAAGTAATGCTTCCTGAAGGTGAGTTGATTAATCAATTGTTAGGGTACATAAAAGGATAATTTTGATGGAACAGATTTTTGATGCAATAGTACAAGCTATAACTCTTCAAGCTCTTGGTATGGTTGCTCTTGGAGTTTTTGCAGGTATTACAGTGGGTGCTATACCTGGATTAACAAGTGTAATGGCTATCGCTGTCTTAGTCCCTTTTTCTTTTTTCATGACGCCGATTAATGGAATACCTTTTCTTTTAGGAATTCATAAAGGAGCACTTTTTGGCGGTTCAATACCTGCAATTTTGATAAATACTCCAGGCACAGCAGCAGCTGCTGCTACTACTCTAGATGGGTATCCTTTAGCTCAAAAAGGTGAGGCAAAGAGCGCTATTCAAATGGCACTTTATTCCTCCACCTTAGGAGATACTTTTAGTGATATTGTTTTAATTTTAGCTGCATTTCCTCTTGCAGCAGTCGCATTGCTATTCGGTCCCACAGAATTCTTTGCATTGATGGTTCTTGGTCTTACTATTATTTCAGCAGTTACAGGATCTTCAGTTTTAAAGGGCCTTCTTTCTATGCTCATAGGAATTTTGATTGGTCTTGTTGGTCAGGATATTATTTCGGGTTCTGAACGTTTTACATTTGGAATTGCAAATATAGCAGATAGTGTTGGAATAGTTCCGATGTTGATCGGACTTTTTGCTATTAGTGAAGTTTTGATTCAGTCTGAGAAAAAAATTGTTGAACTTGCTAATCCGCCAGAATCTTCTCACTTGAAAGGGGGAAGATCACTAAAGTGGATTGAATTATTTCAAGCAAAATGGGCAATACTTCGTTCGTCTTGCATTGGAACTGCTATTGGAGCGATACCTGGAACAGGCGCTGCAATTGCCACATTTATTAGTTACGCTCTCGCTAAACGTTCGTCGAAACGTCCTGAAGAATATGGAAAGGGGAGTTATGAAGGAGTTGCTGCTGCAGAAGCATCGAACAGTGCGGTTGCCGGTGCAGATTTAATTCCGACTTTGACTTTTGGTATTCCAGGAAGTGCTTCAGCAGCTATTCTTATGGGTGCATTTATGGCGCAGGGATTACGTCCTGGCCCTGAACTTTTTGAAGAACAAGCTTCAACTATGTATGGTATTTTTGCTCTTCTTCTGGTTGGAAATCCTATTATGCTTCTTCAAGGGAAACTTCTTACTGGATTGTTTGCGAGGTTAGTAACCATTCGGAAATCAGTTTTGGTCCCAATAATTCTTTTGCTTTGTGTAGTAGGTGGCTTCATTTATCAGAACAATATTGAGGATGTAAAACTTGCCTTATTTTTTGGTATTTGTGGATATGGTCTTCGTAAGTTAAAATTCCCTCTTGCTCCTCTTGTTATTGCATTTATTCTTACTGAAACTGCCGAAGAGTCTATGAAGCAAGCTTTATTACTCTCCGATGGTGATTATTTCGTATTTTTAACTAAAATGGCTGGGGGTTTTCCTGTCTCAGGATTTTTAATTTTACTTAGTGTTTTCTTATTAGGAATGGCTATTTGGAAGAAGCCATGGGCTGAAGCTGAATAAGCCAAATTTGCTACCATTCATAAGGAGAAAGGTATGTATAAGAGTAAAGTTTTTATTTATTTAAGCACACTGGTTCTTGCTGTTCTTTTTACACTGGTTGGAAGTGCAGATGCTAAATATCCAAATAAGCCAATTAAGGTTATTTTAGCAACTGGTGCAGGAGGCTCACACGATATGCATTGTCGTGCTGTTGCAAGTGTAATCCACGAACACCTTGGACAACCTTTTTTGTGTACAGTTCGAGGAGGAGGTGGTGGTAAAATTGGAATGACTGCACTAAAGCGATCAAAACCCGATGGATATACTATAGCACTTGGTTCAGGTTCACATTTTGCAATAGCTCCTCATGCAAGAAATATGGGTTTTGACCCGAAGACTGATTTTATTCCATTCTTTCAAGTTAATTACGCTCCATTTTTACTTGTAGTTAGATCTGAAAAACCTTGGAAAAATTTACAGGATCTACTTGATGACGCTAAGAAACGTCCTGGTAAGATTTCTATATCCTCAAATGGTGCATGGGGTTCTAGTCACTTGGGAATTTTACAGATGATGAGAGCTAAGAATGTTAAATTTAAGCATGTTCCCTTTAGAGGTGGAGGTAAAGCTTGGCAAGCAATGTGGGGTGGTCATGTTGACGCTGGTTGGGCTAATGTTACAACTGGTGGAACTTTAAGTAGAGTAAAAAGAGGACAGTTAAGACTGCTTGCTACTGCTTCAGAAGAACGTATGAAAGAATTTGGAAAAAAATATCCAACCTTTCGAGAATTGGGTGTAGATTATATTTATAAATCTTGGAGAGTTTTTATGGCTCCTAAAGGAACTCCTAATGATCGAATTGAAGTTTTGAAGACTGCTTTGCATAAAGCTTCTAAGAGTAAGACCTTGAAAAAGTTGATAAAGCGTTTTGGGGAAAGTCTTGCTCCATTATCTGGTCCAGCTTTGAGAAAAGCATATGACAGTGAAATTGATTTTTATGGAAATCTATTTAAGAAAATGGGTTACAAGAAAAAGAAATAGTTAGAAATTATTACGCAATAATTTTGGGGCGGGATTTATTCTCGCCCCATTTAATTATTTATAGTTAATTTTCAATAATTTTTTCAAAATCATATCTGCTTCTAATTAAAAATTTCTAAATGTGTTGAATAAAAGTCCTTTTTTCTTTAGTGTACCGTCTTTATTTTTGAAACGGTTTTTTTTTTGCGTTAGAATCGTGAAAAAGATAAAATTAATTAGAAAATTTTATCTTTTTAAAAAATAGATTTGAATTATGTTTTAAATGTGCGAGGGTGGCGGAATTGGTAGACGCGCTGGA
>Ga0114933_10003652_pt1 | contig 14850 bp, 13 predicted proteins | sample 4SBtaG_FD_89691 | JGI IMG/M metagenome (GOLD analysis project Ga0114933, IMG submission 89691) | Deep subsurface microbial communities from Kolumbo volcano to uncover new lineages of life (NeLLi) - 4SBTROV12_W25 metaG | ecosystem: Environmental > Aquatic > Marine > Volcanic | place: Kolumbo... | reverse complement strand
AGACCTCTTCCCCGGTCGAGCACCCCGCGCTCCAGACGGTCAGGTTCTTGCGACCGTCCGCTGCGAGGCGCTCACGCAGCTCGGGCAAGATCTCCTCGCGGAACGCCCGCAGCTGGTACTCCTCGCGGAAGAAGTAGGTCTCGTTGGTGACCAGCGAGTCGACCGCGTTCTCGATCTCGGCCTTCGCGTTCGAGTGGTAGAGAAGGTAGTGGTAGTACTGGGTGAAGTCCGAGAGGCCGAGTTCGCGGACCCGCTCCCGCAGCCGTCGCTCGAACACGTAGCGGGTGTCGGCCGAGAACTGCATCCCGCAAAAGCGGTTGATGAGCTCACGGAGCAGACGGAACTCGTCCGGCTCGAGGCGTGGGCCACTGTCGAAGAGCACCGCCATCAGCCAGGGTTCTCCCCGAGCGACCGCAGCGCGCGCTCGATCGACGCGAGGACGAGGCGATCCCCCTCACGCTCAGCTCGGCGCTTCAGCGCATCGCGCGACTCGGCGGAGCCCGTCTCGCCGAGGAGCGTCGCCGCGAGCTGCCGGACGTCCCAAGCCGCGTGCTCGAGAGCCAAGGCGATCCGCGCCGCGCGCCGCGGACGATCTCGCCTCGCGATCGCTCGGAGCGCCTCCTTGACCAGCTCGTCGTCGCTCATGCCCAACGCCTCGACGAGCAGATCATCGAGCGCCGGGTCGTCCATGGTGCCGAGCGCCTCCATGGCGGCCACCGCCACGCCGGGACGGCCCTCGGAGACGAGCTGACGCAGGGGTGCAGCTGACTCGGCGTCTCCGAGTTCCCCGAGAGCTCGAGCGGCCGCGGCGACCACCGGCTCGAAGGTCGCCTGAAGAGCCAGCCGCAAGCCATCGAGGCCGAGCTCGCCCTGATCGAGCTGGGCGAGGACGCGAACGGCCGCGACCTGAACGTCGACGTCCTCATCGGCGAGCGCGAAACCCGCGAGCTCTGCAGCGAGCCGAGGCCCCAAGCTCGGCAGAGCGATGGTCGCAGCCCGCCGCGCGCGCGGGTCGTCGGCGTTGAGCACGGCGCGCAAGCGGTCGCTCGCGACCGTGCCGCCGAGCGCCGCCATCGCGGGCACGAGGCCTGCGCCAACGGAGCCATCCAGCGTGATGTCGGTCAGCGCGGCCTCGACCGCGGCCGGCGAGCGAGCGGCGAGGGCCTCGAGCGAGCGCCCGACGCCGCCGGCGACAGCTCCGTCGAACCGCGAGGCCGCGGAGACCAGCAGCGCGGCATCCTCCGCCTCCGCCCACCGCTTCATTGCAGCCGACGCAGCGACCACGAGCGGGAGCTCGTCGGCCGCCATAGCTTCACGGAGCGCAGACCGAAGGCGAGCCACCGCGTGGTCTGAGGCCTGATCTCCGGCGAGCTCGGCCGCCATCTCCAGCGCGGTCGCCTGTGGCCGCGGGTCGAGCTCTCGCCGGGCGGCCAAGAGCGGAATCACCGCGTCCGCGCCCCAAGCACGAATGGCATCGAGGGCCGCCGGAGCGAGCCGGTCCTCGGAGGCCAGCTCCGACGCCGTGCCCAGGACCGGAGCATCACGGGCGATCAGCAGCACCCACGTCGCGGAGCGGCGAGCGGCCTCACGTCCGGAGGCACAGACCTTGCGGAGTGCAAACCGAGTAGACTCGTCGAGTTCCGCGGCGCGCTCGTTCAGCGCGCGCGCTGGAGAGCCGCCGCGCCTGAGCAGTCGCCCCAGAGCGACGGTGGCCTCGATCGCCGTCGCGTCGGAGCCGCCGGAGAGCGAGTCCAGGAGAACGGTCACCGCTTCGGCTTCTTCGCAGAAGCCCAACGTCCGCAACGCGAGTCTGCGGGTGATGCGGTTGTCGAGCAGCTCCTCGAGCTCGCTCAAGCTCACCGTCGCCTCGAGGCTCTCGAGTCCCTCGAGCGCCGCCACCCGCTGCACGGGGTCGTCGGAGACGAGGTGATGGCGCAACGCAGCCTCCGCTCGTCGACCCCCGATGCGAGCCAGCGCCTCGAGCGCGGCCTGCGCGGTGTTCTGGTCCGCGTCGGATGAGAGCTCAGCGAGTCGGTCAACCCCGGCGCCGCCGGCATACCCGAGCGCCGCGACCAGGAATTTCCGCGCGCCCTCGGGCACGCGGGGCAGCGCTACCAAGAGCGCGCTCGCGGCGCTGGGGCCGAGACGTTCGAGGACCTCGAGGGCGGCGTTTCGTTGGCCGACATTGTCCCCCTGCACCAAGGCGTCGACGAGCGCCGGCAAGAGGCCCCACGGCTCGGCGACGGTCGCAGCCACGCGAGCAGCCTCCTTGCGGACCCGCCAGTCGACATCCCCGAGCGAGGCCATGAGGGTCCGAGCCCGATGAACGTCCTCGCTCCGCGCCAGATCCGCCAACGCCTGACGACGGATCTCCGGGTCCTCGCTGCTCAGCGGCTCCTCCGGTTCCATCAGCTCTTGTCTCCGCCCATCGGGTAGATGGAACTCAGGTCGAGCACCTCGGCGACAGCAGCGATGCGCTCGATGTCGATCACGAAGACGAGCACGCCACCGTGGCTCTCGACCGAGGTGATCCCCCGAGCGGTGTCCCCGACACCGATCTGGGGGACGGTGCGCTCCTCGACGTCGCTCCGCCCAAAAACATCCGTGACCGCGTCCACTACCAGCGCCACGAGTCGGGTGCCGAAGTCTGCGACGATCCATCGCTGACGGGAGGCCGTGCTCATGGGCAGCCCGAAGCGGGTGCGTACGTCGACGACGGGCACGACCGCGCCGCGGTGATCACAGACGCCCAGCACAGCCGGCGGCATGTGCGGCAGGGGGATGAGTTCGAGCGGACGGATGATCTCTCTCACCCGGTGGATGTCGATCGCGTAGTGCACGTCGGCGATGGTGAAGCCCACCAGCGTCTTGATTTGGCGTGCACGCCGTCTTGCGAGGGTTGCCATCGTTCACTTCCGCAGGAGCGGCCCCGGATCCAAGAGGATCATGATGTCATCGTGGCTGGTTTGGCCGCGTTCCGAGTCTCCCGGCCGGCCGATCCCGTAGACGTACTCCGAGAGGTCGCCAGCCACGGTGGCCGCGAGCTCGAGTTCGTCCTCCTTGAGACGGTGCACCTGAAACACGCGGTCGACGAGCAGACCGATCGACTCGTCCTGCCCGCCGTCGACGAGCAAGATCCGGCTCGACTTCGTCGTCGCGACCGAGGGCATGCGGAGCCTCCGACGAAGATCGAGCACGGTCGTCATCACCCCACGAACGGCCAGAATCCCGAGCACGTGAGGCTGCGCGCCCGGCACCTCGGTCGCCTCGGAGTAGGTCAGGATCTCTCGAATGGAACTCAGCGGCAGACCGAAGCGCTCCCCCGCCAGTTCGAACCCGAGGAACTCGCTCAGGAGCTCACCGCGCCGCGTCGCCCGCCCTCGCAGGCCCGTCGCCGGCGCCGGCACCAGCGTGTCGTGCCTCCGAATCTTGGTCACGAGGTCACCTCGGCCCTCTGGCGCCGATGCTCCGTGCCCGCAAAGACCTCCTCGAGGAGCGACGGCGCGTCGAGCACCAGGACGACGCGCTGGTCGCCGAGATCGGTCGCCCCCGCGAAGCCCCGCACTTCGCTCAGGCTCTTGCCCAAGGGCTTGATGATGATGTCCTGCTGCCCCTCTAGACCGTCGACGACGAGCCCCACCCGCCGCTGCCCGAGTGACGTGACGACGACATACTGTTTGTGCACGGGCGCCGCGTCCGGCCGTGGGGAGAGGTGAAAGAGCTCCGAGAGACGGCAGATGGGCAGCGTCGAGCCGCGCAGGGTGATGACGTCTCGGCCCTCCACGGTTCTCACATCGTCTGGACGAAGGATGAGCGCCTCTTGCACCACGGTGAGCGGCACGCAGTAGGTCCGTCCGGCGACTCGGACGACCAGTGCGCTGATGATGGCCAGCGTGATCGGCAGGGTGATGGTGAACTTGGTGCCGAGCTCGGGCTCGCTCTGCACATCCACGACGCCACCGAGTCGGGCGATGTGCGTCTTGACGACGTCCATCCCGACGCCGCGGCCCGAGAGGTCGCTGACCTCTTCCGCGGTGCTGACCCCGGGGATGAAGATCAACGCGAGCTTGTCGGTCCGGGGCAAGTCTTGGCCCGCTGTCATCGTCAACGCGCCACGCTCGACGGCGGCCGCCAAGATGCGGTCCTCGTTCATACCCGCCCCGTCGTCTTCGATCTCGATGACGACGTGGTTGCCCTTCTGGTACGCGTTCAGGGCGAGCGTCCCGGTCTCCTTCTTACCGACCCGCACCCGCTCGTTCGGCTCCTCGATACCGTGGTCGATGGCGTTGCGGATCAGGTGCAGGAGCGGGTCGGCCAGCTCCTCCACGATCAACTTGTCCACCTCGGTGTCGGCCCCGCTGATGACGAGCCGAACCTCCTTGCCGTGCTCCCGGGCGACCTGCCTGACCGCCCGAGCCAGCCGATCGAAGGTCTGGCCGAGGGGGACCATGCGCACGTCGAGGATGCCGTCCTGCAGGTCGTCGAGGTGCCGCTCGAACCCCCGATGGATTCGGTGGAGCTGGGTGGCGATGGCGCGCATCTGCGGGTCGCTTCGAAGACGCTCGAGCAGCTTGCCCACGCCGCTGCGCACCATCGCGAGTTCACCCACCACGTTCATGAGGTGGTCGAGCTTGCCGATGTCGACCCGCACGGTCTTGGCGACGGCACGAACCGAAAGTCCATCGGCGCCCACGTCTCGAGAGGGCGCCACCGGCACATTCGACTGGGCCGCACGCGGAGCCGGGATGTGGGTCGGCGCCCGAGCGGGCGGGGGGATCGTCCGGCCGGGTTGATCCGGCTGAACGCCGGCGACTGGCTCGAGGTCTGCGTCGTCGGAGATCGCGAGGGCGTCGCGAAGGTCGGCGAGGCTGACCCGGCTGGCGAGGAGGACCTCGAGCTCGATGGCGTCGTCGTCGTCGCCCTCCATGGAGGGCAAGTAGGTGATGATCTCCGCGACGGGCTTGGCCCGCGTCTTGAGTTCCTCGAGGTCGCTGTCGATGGAGCTCAGCGAGAACTTCACGCGAAGGCGATAGAGGGGAACCGACTGCTCGATGTTGGTCTTGAGCCGGTGCTCTTCGTACTCGGTGAGCACCGAGAGCACGCCGGTGTCGAGGCCGACCGACGCGAAGTGGTCCCCGGCGACCGGGCTGGCGCTCCCCAGCGCTTCGACCCGCGAGCTGAACTCGGCGAGGTTCGGCTGCGGCGCCTCGGGGTCAGAGGCGAGCTGACGCTGCAATACCTCGATGCCTTCGAAGAGCACGTCGAGCACCTGCTGAGACAGGTCGACCTTGCCGAGACGCAAGTTGTCCAGCAGGTCCTCGAGCACGTGCGCCACTTCGCCCAGGCCGGCGAAGCCAAACATGCCCGCGATGCCCTTGAGCGTGTGCACGCCACGAAACACCGAGTTGACCAGGTCGGGGTCGGCGTTTCCTTCCTTCTGGCCGTGGTCGAGCACGAGCAGATCTCGAGAGAGGAGCTCGATGATCTCTTGCGCTTCGGCGATGAACTCGCCCCGAACCCCCTCGTCGCCCGTGCTCACGAGGTCTCGCCGGCCAGCCTCTTGACCACCTCGATCAAGGCCTCTGCGGTGAAGGGCTTGGCCAAGTACGCGTTCGCGCCGAGGCTCAGTCCGCGCTCCCGGTCGCGCTCGGACGCCTCGGAGCTGATGATCAGCAGGGGCGTGCTTGCGTGTTTGTCGCTCTTGCGCATGAAGCGGATCAGCTCGAGCCCGTTCACGTCCGGCATGTTCACGTCGACGATCGCGACCTCGAACGGCTCACGCGGAAGGATTCGAAGAGCCTCGAAACCGCTGCTCGCCTCGATGACCTCCGTCGCGACGCCGCCCTCCTCGAGCGCCGCGCGCACGAAAGCGCGCATGGCACTGGAGTCATCGACGACGAGCACACGAGAGATCACGGCTCTCGATTGTCACAAATCTGCACCCGCTGTGTCGACTCTCCTGTTGGGGAGGGTCTAGCGCGCGAACGAACGCTCCTTGACGAACGCGACCTCGGATTCGCCGATCTCGGCCAGATCGCGGAGGAACGCGTACGTGTAGATCCCGGTGCCGTGCGCGTCGCCCCAGGTGAACTGAACCGCGTAGTTGCCGACCGGCTCGATCGACGTGAGCTCGAGGTTCATCGACTCCGCGTCCGGGACCCAGCCGACGGGGCCGTGGTGACCTTGGCAGTGCGCACACGGACAGAAGCCACGAAGAATCGCGTGTTGATACGCCGTCGTGACGCCGTCAGACCAGACGATCTCCATGCGCCTCGCGCGCTCTGGGGCTCTCAACTCGACCGGAAACGCCTGTTCACTCATCGCTCACTCCACGCTCCACATCCTGAAACTGGCTCAGCAGCTCACCGCCGGCCAGCCGGCGCGACAGATGCCACTCGAGAAACTCGTCGACGGCGACGCTGCCGACCGGATCGAGACGCGGGTCTGCTTCGTCCCAGGCGCGCGTGCCAGCCGAGATCATCGCCTGCCGCAGCCCGCCGCTGAGCTTGATCGGAGCGCCACCGCAGGCGCGACACCGAATCGAGCCCTGCTTGGGGTCGAAGAGCGCCGCCTTGCCCTCCGGCGCCAGGCGGCCGCACTCGCCGCAGCGCTCGAGGTTCGGAGAGTGCCCCGTGAGCGTCAGCACCCGCAGGACAAACGCGGCGTGGATCCGCCGCACTTCATCGCCGTCCGCCGCCTCGAGCCGCTCGAAGAGCCGCACGAGGGTGGGAAGCAGACGCTCGTCCGGCGCCTCATGGTCCCCGGCCGTCTCACGCACCAGCTCGAGCACGGCGGCCCCGATGCCGATCTTCTCGAGGCTGCGGAGGAGACCCGGAAACGCGCGTACGACCCGAGCCTTGGCGAGCCGCCCGATCTCACCCCGCCCGATCGAAAACTCGGCTTCCAAGAGCGCATAGGGCTCGAGGGCGCTGCCAAACCGCTTTTTGGAGCGACGAGCGCCGCGCGCCATGAGGGCGACCTTGCCCCGTGACTCGGTCAAGAGCGTCACGATGCGGTCGGCCTCCCCGTAGGGCACGGAGCGCACCAGGACCGCCGCCGCAATTTCTGTCGGCGCTCGGCTCACATTCTCTCTAGGAGCCTGCGCATCCCCGAGACGTGGCTCAGACGAGCTCGACTGAGACGATCGGCGATGCGTCGGAGAGCTCGATCGGGGTGTCGCGCTGACGCGGCCTCATCACGATCGAGAGGGCGAGCGTGAAGAGAATCAGCAGCACCACGAGCGCGATCGCGATCCCAAAGCGGCGACCGCTCTCGGGGGCGGTGACCGCGGTGATCGGGGCTCGCTCCGACGACGCGGAGGCATCGCTCGGGTCATTTCGGTTGGCCAGGCGCTCGAGCACATCGGTCGCGTCGAGCCCGACGCTGCCCGCGTAGGACTTCAGGAAGCCGCGGGTGAAGACCTCGCCCGGGAGCTGATCGAACGCGTCATCCTCGATGTGCTGCAAGGTGCGCAATGGGATGCGAGTCGTCTGCGCGATCTCCTCGAGGGAGATTTGGCGCAGTTCGCGCTCGTAGCGGAGGTAGGTTCCGAGTGAGTCCATCCGGGTTCCGGCGTTCTGATGTGCTGCCGAGCGAAGGTCCCCCACAAGCCGTTCGCCCAACGGTGCGTCGTACCTAGCACGTTTTTGGGGACGCACGTCCCCGGATCGATCGAACGACCTGATTTCAGGCACTTGGGCCGGCGGATCAAGGGAGATGCCAGTTCTCACTGCGATCCCGTCTCGCCCGCCAGCATCCTCTGGCAGGCCGCGCCGTCGTCCGTCTCCGAGGAGAGCTCTACGCACCGCTCCAAGTCGGAGATGGCACCAGGCCTGTCTTCGAGCTGCGCGCGGACCTCTCCGCGCAGCCGCCAGGCCGCCTGCAAGCTCTGACAGGTGGAGTCTTCGAGCCCCAGGAGATGGTCGAGGCGTGTCTGCGCCTCGGCGGGCTGCTCGAGGGCGATGTGCGCCTCTGCGAGCCGGAAGAGCGCGATGCAGTGGTTGGGGTCGCGCTGAACCGCCTGCCGACCGAACTGGAGGGCCTGTGGGAGGTGGCCGAGCTCTCGATGAGCCCAGGAGAGATTGGCCCAGGTCAACGGTTGATGGCGGTTCATCAGATCGCTCGAGGCTTCGCCGAGGACCACGACCGCTTCCTCGTAGCGCTGCGTGTTGTTGAAGAGCACGCCGAGCGCGTTGTGGGCCTCCGACGGCAAGCCAGGTCGACCCTCGATCCGGGCGTTGACCGCGATGGCCTCCCGCATGTGGTGCTCGGCCTGCTGGTAGTCCGCGCGATGGATCATCAGCAGGTTGCCCAGCAAGAGATGCGCCTCTGCGCTCTCCGGGTCGAGCTCGAGGGACTCCAACAGGTGCTCGAACGCGCCGGCGACGTCTTGTTCTCCGTAGAGACCGACCGCGAGATCGTACTCACGCTGCGATCGAAGGACCTGGTCGTGGCTGGGGCCGCCGCACGAGGCGAAGAGCAGCACCACGAGCATCGAGGAGATGTGACCGGTCATCAGACGAACCCGCCGCGAGCTTCTTCCTTCTGTCCGAGCAGCTCGTAGAGCTGATTGAGGGCGTCGAGGTCAGGCACGATGATCCGCTCCTCCTGGATCCGCAGGTATCCCCCGTCGCGCAGCTGCTGCACCGCTCGCTTCACCGCGTCGACGTCGAGCCCGACACGACTGGAGAGCTCGAGGGGCGAGATGGAGAGCACGTGGCCCTCGGCCGCCTTGTCGTGGAGCGCGGCCAGCCGGAGCAGCGTGTTGACCACCCGGCTCGGTCGATCGCGGAGCATCGCGTTTTCCAGCTGCTCTTCGGCGTTCCGGAGACGTCGAACCAGCTGCTCCACCAAGCGCAACGCCACCTCGGGGTTGCTCGAGAGGAGGATGCCAAAGGTCGTCCGGTCGAGCGCCAGCACGGAGACGTCCGTCAGGGCGACGGCGGAAGCGCGGCGACCGCCGCGGCTCATCAGAGCGTCCTCCCCGAAGATGTCGCCGGGCCGAAGGACGGTGAGGCTGCGATCCGACGAGCGGATGCGTTTCACCAGGCGGACCCGGCCGTCTTGGATGAGATAGCAGTGCTCTGCCTCGTCATCCTCGGAGAAAATCGACGCACCCGCATCGAACGAGCGACCGAATCGCTCGAAGAGCTGCGCGCGTTCTGCCTCGCCGAGATCGTCCACGTCGGGCTTGGTACCGCCAAGCGACTCTGGGAGCAACCGTGCAGCGACCTTGCTACCCTCCCGGGCTCTGCTGTGATCATCCCCGAAGGCACCGTCGTCGACCGGAAGTACCTGATCCTCGGTCCTCTCGCTGAGGGCGGAATGGGATCGGTCTACCGCGCCCGCCATGTGCTCACCGAGCAGTCCGTCGCGCTCAAGGTCCTGACGGTCGGCCCAGACAACGTGGCCCAGGCACGCCGGTTCAAGCTCGAGGTCAGCGTGGCCGCGAAGGTCAAACACCCGGCGATCGTTCAGATGTACGACGCGGGCATCGAGCTCGAGACGGGGCGCTTCTACCTGGCGATGGAATTCCTCGAGGGGCGCAGCCTTCGGGACGCGATGGACAGCGGCGAGAGCGCCGACACCACCATCCGCTGGCTGCTGGACGCCATCTCGGCGATCGCGGCCGCCCACGCGCTCGACGTCATTCATCGCGATCTCAAGCCCGACAACCTCTTCGTCGAGCACACCGACGACGGAGATCGCTTGCGGGTGCTGGACTTCGGCATCGCCCGTGATCTGAGCGGCCCGAGCGCGACCACGACGGGCGTCGCTGTCGGCACCGCGCTCTACATGTCGCCCGAGCAGGCCACGGCCTCCAAGGACATCGGTCCAGCGGTGGACGTTTGGGCGTTCGGGGCGATCCTCTACGAGATCCTCACGAACCGGTGCCCGTTCAGCGGAGCCAGCGCGCACGCCGTGGTCGTCAACGCTGTAACGAGCCCACACGCTCCGATCTCCGAGCTGCGCCCCGAGCTCGACGAGGGCTGGTCGGCGTTGGTGGACAGCTGCCTCGCCAAGGCCCCCGAGGCCCGGCCGAGCACCGACGAATTGCTGGCCGCGGTCACCACACTGCTCGACGCAGGCGGCACGCTCGCGTCCCCGATCCCGCTCGTCCGAGAGCGCATCGAAGGAGCGACGACGCCCTGGGATCGAGGTGAGCCAGCGGACGAGGACCGAGCGGCGCGCATAAGCGAGGACGAGCTCGCGGCGACCGTCGCCGCCCCGAGCATCGCCGAACCGGTGACTCCGGTCCCGGAGCGTTCACCAGCGAGGCTCTGGGCGCTGGCCGCCGCGGTCGGGCTCGTCGTCGCAGGTGGAGCCGTGTGGAAGCTGAGCGACGCGGCCCCCAGTGCGACGGAGCTCGAGCCGACGCCAGTGATCGAGACGCCCGCGCAGACCGAAGATCCACCGCCGGAACCAGTCCCCGTGAGCCCGGTGAGCCCTGTGCCGACGGTGGTCGAGCCAGCCCCCACCGCGCCGATCCCTTCACCGCCTGCTCCCGTACCGGCCCGGCAAACCGAGCGCGTGCGACCCTCCCCAGCGCGGAGGGCGGATCCGGCGCCGCGCGAGGATCGGGGCGCTGCGGCGGTGGGTGAACCATCAACGCCGGAGACGCCCCCCGAGCCTGCAGAGCCTTCGGTCGCAGAGGCCACCCCACCAGCAGCGACGGCAGCTCCCGAGCCCGACGCTCCCGCCCGCCCGGCACCTACGGAGCCGGCCGCGCCAGACGAGGGCGGCGGCGTGCTTCAGGGAGACGACGCGTTCGATCGCCAAGCACGTAGACGCAGGCACTGAGCGAACCTGCGCTATCCTCGCGACGTGCGGACCCCGATCGCGCTCCTCGTGCTCCTTCTGCCCGTGTCGGCCAGCGCCCAGTACGCGGTCTCTGAGCCGGCGGGTGAGCCCACCGAGATCGAGATGTCACGCGCCCGAGAGCTCTACGTAGGCGGGGGCCGCATGGTCCGCGAGGGCCGCTGGGCCGACGCCCTCACCGCCTTCGAGGAGGCCTACCAGATCAGCGGTATCCCAGCCGCTCTCTTCAACGCCGCCACGACGCTGCGCTCGATGGGCCGACATCGAGACTCGCGCGATCTCTTCCGACAGGTGCTCGCGATCGACGGCCTCGACGACGAGACCCGCGAGCAGTCCGAGATACGCATGCGTGAGGAGGCCGGTCGCGTTGCGTTGATCTTGCTGGCTGGTTTGGGTGAGCTCCCGAGCGCTCGGCTCGAGCTGGACGGGCGCATCGTCGAGGGGCCCCGCGAAGACCCGGTCGAGCTGGAGACCGACCCGGGCGAGCACGCGGTCGCCGTGCTCATGGAAGGGCACGTGCCCTGGCGAGAAGAGCTCGCGCTCTCCGACGGCGACCGCGCCACGCTCCACGTGGAGCTCGAGACGCTCGAAGAGCTCTGGCAATCACCGGTGCTCTGGACGATTGTCGGGGTCGTGCTCGCCGGCGGAGCGGCGGCTGCCGCGGTGCTCGTCAACGACGCCGCGCAGCTGAGTCCAAGGCCGATGTTCGACGGCGTGGTGGTGGAGCTGTGAGGTGGGCGTTCACCCTGCTCCTCGCGGTGGGCTGCGTTGGATGTGCGCAGAACGCCATCCTCGAGATCGAGATGACACTGCCCCCGGCGGACCAGGTGGGCGGCATGACGCGAGCGGTGATCGGTTTTCAACTCTCGGGCGCCGCCACGCCCGCCACGGTCACGCCGGATCAACAAGAGTTCTTGCTCCCGCCAGCGGGTGACTCGGTCCAGCGGCTGAGCATCGTCGCTTCTGGCGGAGACGTCGAGCTGCCACTCTGGCTGAGCGTGCGCTACTGCGACACAGAGTGTGGTTTCGGCGAGGCGCCCCGCCTGATTCGATATGAGCGCGCCTTCTATGTCGGGGAGTTCACACAGCACGAGCTCACCCTGCCGCTCCCCACGGACGAAGACGTGGCGGTAGGAACCTGTGAGGTCTTCGGCTGCTTGGGTGACACGATGCCGACGAGCGGAGCCTGCGTGTATGGTGAGGGGCGGCACGCCTGCGAGGGGCCTCTCTGACGAGCGTCAGCGGCAGGTCGCGCCGAAGTTGGTGACGAACCAGTACTCGCCCGTCGAGCCAATCCCGTAGATCGTCTCGCCGATGGCGAGCGGGTCACCGGCACCGGGCACCCCGAAGAAGACATCGACGAAACCGGTCGGGTTGTTGATCGGATCATCGAGGTTGATTCCCGCGGGCGCTCCGACGATCACATCGGCGTGGCCGTCGCCTGTGCGGTCCACGGAAAGAGCCACACACGTTCCGTAGCCGCGACCCGGGTTCATGGCCGAGGGGAGCAACTCATCCGGTGTGGGGAGGAGCATCGGACGCGTCCGGTCGAGCGTGTTGGGTCGGTAGAGCCAAACGCGACCGGTGCCGCCGGCGGGACGCGCATGGATCGGCGCCGCGATGACGAAGTCGGCGAACCCGTCGCCATCGACATCGCCGCCGCCGGCGATGGCGTCGCCGAACCGACTCGCGCCAGACGGCACAGGAGGATCGATCTGAACCGGCGCAACCAACGCCACACCGTCGACGCCGCCAAAGTAGAGGAACACAGCTCCGTGGCCGCGGGTCGCCGGCTGCCCCGGGGCGCCAATCAGGAGGTCGTTGATTCCGTCGTGATCGACATCCACCCCAGCGATGGCCGAGCCAAACTCGGCGTCGATCATGGGCTCAGGCTCTTGCAGCATCACCCGGGTGTCCTCGAGCTCGGTTCCTTGCTCGGCCCGCGGCCCGCCGAAGTAGACGAACACCGCGCCCACATCACCTACCCCGGAGTCCAGTCGGGGCGCGCCTACAGCAAAATCGACAAAGCCATCTCCGTTGACATCACCGACCCCGCCCACCGCGACGCCAAATCCGTCGTCCGGCGGGTTGGGGCTCTCCAGGACGGTGTTTTGGCTCGCCTCGTCGGAGAGTCCCGTCATGCTGCCCCAGTAGACGGTCACGCGACCCCGGCGCGTGGACACGGGGACCTGCGCCACGACGAGATCATCGAAGCCGTCACCGTTGATGTCTCCGGGCACGGCGATGGACGACCCAAAGAGCGCCTCCACCAACGAGCCGTCCGGCCCCACGAGTTGCTGAGGGGCTGGGTCCGAGTCTCCCTCGACGATGAGCGCAACGCCCGAGCGGTTGTTTCGCTTGGACGCCCCGGCCGCGAGCTGCAGGGTGTCGCCGCCGTCAAAGTTGCCCACCGCGAGAGAGCTACCCAGCTCGCTCTCGGTGGCACCGTTGGCATCGATCACTTGGATGCCCGTCGCCGCTCCAAAGCTGCTCGAGGTCGTTGAGTATTGGTAGGTGAGCACTTCCCCTCGGTGGAGGGAGCTCATCCCGCTGATGTCGATGCCGCTCGTGGGCGCGCCGATGATGACCGCCCCGACCCCGTCGAGGGAGCCGTCGATGTCCTCGCGCACGCGACCGGTTCGGAAGTACGACGCGCCACTGAACGTCGAGCAGCCAGCCGCGTTGCACCCAGCCACGTGCCAGAAGTAGCGGCCAGGGCTCAACGATTCCGCATCGGGCGTCTCGTAGACTGCGAGGCCCCAGTCCACGACGTCGATCTCGGGAGAGCCGAACGCTGGATCGTCATCGACCTGCAGCATGAAGGTCGTCGCATCGGTGATGTTGTTCCAGAAGAACTTCGGGCGTCCGGTGGTGGAGACGATCACGGGCGGCGAGGCCCCCTGAGAGACCACACCGATGTGCGCGCCCCGGACCGGCAAGACGAGACGCGGCGGAGGTGGGACCTCGTCAGGCACCGTCGCGTCCGGCATGCCCCCGTCGGTCGGGCCTGCGTCCGGCAGCTCGGGGTACTCGACGCACATGGTCTCGGGGTGACAGTACTGACTCGCGGAGCACATCGAGTCGGCGCGCTCCACGGTCAAACACTCGCCCGCCACGCAGGCCGCCTCCGCGCACTCGGCGATCGGTGCAGGACAGTCCGACGGCGCAGTGCAAACAGGTTCGGGGCAGAGCTCCGGCGTGCTCGGCGAGCAGCGCGGGTCGACGCATCGCCCCGACGCGCAGGTCTGCGTGTCGCCGCATTCCACGTTCTCGCAGCTGCGCGTCGCGATGACGCTCAGAGAGAAATTCCCGTCGAGCAGAATGTCGACCGTGCGTGTCACAGCGACCACCCCGGTGGACCTCACCAGATCGACCGTGAGCAGGTAGCGTCCTGGCTGAATGTTCTCGAAGAGAGCCACGCGCTGCGCGGTGAAGTAGTCGGTGCTGGCGGGTGCCCCGTGGGTCGTCTGATCGACCGAACCGCCGGCATGAGGTTCCAGCCGCGACTCGACGTAGGAGAACTCCGCGCCGGAGATCAGGTCCGTCTGCAGGTCCACCACGAGGATGGACCCCTCCTCGACACAGCCGAGCATGAGGAGAAGCGAGAGGGAGAGCACTGCGCTCAAACGACGATTCACCCGAGACCTCCGAGCGGCAAAAGCAGAGCCGACACGACCTTCAGGGAGCAAGCGTCGCGCCATCCGGCTTTCGAGCGCAACTACGCAGCTGCGACGGCGAGGGTGCGACACGTCGGGTCCGCGGTCCCATGGGACACGCCACACCTGTCACACCCGCCCCTCCTCACTCGGCGAGGTGGCAGGAGACGTGGTGCCCTGGACTCAGCTCCTTGAGCACGGGCTCCTCCTTGTCGCAGAGGCCCTTCTTCGCGATCGAGCAGCGGGGATGAAAGCTGCAGCCCGTCGGGGGATTGAGCGGGCTCGGCACGTCACCCTCCAGCACGATTCGCTTTCGATCCTGGTCCGGATCGGGGACCGGCACCGCGCTCAGCAGCGCTCGCGTGTACGGGTGCTT
>Ga0114933_10003651_pt1 | contig 14851 bp, 15 predicted proteins | sample 4SBtaG_FD_89691 | JGI IMG/M metagenome (GOLD analysis project Ga0114933, IMG submission 89691) | Deep subsurface microbial communities from Kolumbo volcano to uncover new lineages of life (NeLLi) - 4SBTROV12_W25 metaG | ecosystem: Environmental > Aquatic > Marine > Volcanic | place: Kolumbo... | reverse complement strand
ACCCTCAAATTTTGTACTTAAGAAAATTTTAACAAGACTGACAGCTTTTTTTTTATCAATCAATCTCTCGCCTAATGTAATGATGTTTGCATTATTATGCAATCTAGATAATTTGGTATTTTTAACGCTATAACATAAGGCTGCTCTAGCTTTTTTTGTTTTATTTGCAGATATTGCCATTCCCATGCCAGATCCGCAAACAAGTATGCCGAAACTTGTCTTATTAGAAGTGACTTTTTTAGATAATTTTTTAGCAAAATCTGGATAATCAACAGAATGATTAGATTTTGGCCCCAAATCTAAAATCTTATTTTTTTTTGATAGTTTGGAAATTATATATTTTTTAAGATTATAACCGGCGTGATCAGATGCTATAAAAATATTCTTCAATAATTATATTATAATCTAAAATTAATTAAATTTGTAGTCTAAAACACAAGCTACTAGATGGACACGGTTCTCTTCGCCTCCATTAAATGCGTTATGATATTTTAAATTATTAGTTACCCAAACAGAACCGTCTGCAGGCATATGATGAGCAACCTTATCAATAACCATTATTGATCCAGGATTTGTATATATTGGTATATGTAATCTAGGCTCAGGATCACGATGCCAGCTTAATGTTGATCTTGGTTCCTTTAATAGCAATCTCACTCTACCTAATTTATATTTCTTGGATAATTCATCATAGACATGCTTAAAGTAAGTATGCTCAAAGTCTTTAACAAATTCTGTATATTTAGACTCATCGATGCTAACGTCCCTAGAAACTTCAACCCCTGTAGAATCAGGTTTGGTCCAATATACACCTCTAACTTTATTTCCTTTAATAGAGTCAGGGTCACCCGGTATCTGATTTAAAGATATACCAGCAAAATGAGGAATCCCTAAACTGGTATCAAAACCTTTAATTTTTAAAACTTCATTACAAGCATTTTTTAACTTATCTATATCAAAAGAAATATTCTGTTTTTGAAAATCACTTGTTGACTTAGGAGCTTGATTTTTATTTATATACGTAACATTGTTCATGTGCTTAAATAAATACTTTATTTATAATTATAATACATATAACTTTTGTCGCATATAAAAATTTATTGAGAATGATTATCACTGGAAAATACCCAAATTTAAGGCTTAGAAGAAATCGTAAAACTGATTGGTCTAGAAGGCTAGTGCAAGAAAACAATTTGTCAGCTAACGATCTAATTTTGCCAATTTTTATTATCGAAGGGAAAAATAAAAAAGAATCAATTAAATCAATGCCAGAAGTCTATAGATATAGTGTAGATAAAATCCCAATGATACTTGATAAAGCTGTTAAATATAAAATACCAATGGTTGCTTTATTTCCCTACACTAATAAAAAATTAAAAAATGAATTGGGCTCTGAAGCGCTAAATGAAAACAACTTGGTTTGTAGGGCTATAAGATTAATTAAAAAAAAATATAAAAATAAGATTGGAATTATGTGTGATGTTGCTCTTGACCCCTATACATCCCATGGTCATGACGGTCTTTTAAAAGAAGGAAAAATTTTGAACGATGAAACAATAGAAATTCTAATTAGACAATCCCTGCTACAAGCGCAAATGGGATGCGATGTTATAGCTCCGTCTGATATGATGGATGGTAGAATTGGAAAAATTAGAAAATATTTAGATAAATATAAATTTCAAGACGTTCAGATATTATCTTATGCTGTGAAATATGCCTCAAGTTTTTATGGACCATTTAGAGAGGCTGTTGGATCAAATAAATCTCTAAAAAGTGATAAAAAAACTTATCAGATGGACTTTAATAACAGTTTAGAAGCATTAAGGGAGGTTTCTTTAGATATTAAAGAAGGTGCCGATATAGTAATGGTAAAACCAGGTATGCCTTACTTGGATGTTATTAAATCCATAAAAGAAAATTTTAAAATTCCTGTGTTTGCATATCAAGTATCAGGAGAATATTCATTAATTAAAAACGCCATTGACAGAAAATTAATAAAAGAAGATAGCGTAATTGAAACATTGGTAGGATTTAAAAGAGCTGGAGCTTCAGCTGTTGTTACATATTTTGCTGATCAAATTGCAAGATATTTAAAATAAAACTATTTTAAAATATTTATAAAATTAATTCTCGAATGAGGTTGACTTATATTATTAGGAATTAAAATACTTTTTTGTAAATAGTCGGTAACAAGCTTCAAACCTAAAAGTAAAGTATCAAAGTTTATGTCTTCTTCATTTTTATCAACAAGAAAATTTGGAACTTGCTTCACAGCAGACGAAGATTTTACTGTATATTTAAGCTGATTGTTTATATTTTCTGAAGTAACTATATTTTCAAGGTTTAAATCATAGCCTAAGAATTTAAGAAGATTAAGCTCCCAAAAGATATAATGTTTTAGCCAATTTTTACTAGAGAGGTTGTTAAAGAAAATTTCTATATTTTCAAAAACTTTATTATTTTTTTGAAATTCAACAGTTAATAATTTAACAAGACTCATTGCTGAAGAAATACACATCAGCTTTTTTTTATCATCAAAAAACAATGGAGTATTTGCTTTTAAAATTTCAACCTTAAAGTAGCCTGTCTTTCCCTCATTTTTATAATTATAATTAATATGAAGTTTATTACCAATCTGTAAATAGTTACGGATTTTTTTCGAGGTTCCACCAAAAATGATACCTGAACACTTGCCATGTTCTTTCGTAAAGATATCTGCAATGATAGAGGTTTCATTGTAATTATTTTTTGATATTAAATAGCCTTCGTCAATCCAGTTCATTTTTTAATTAAATTTTTTAGTAAAATTGATGCTGCATTTAATTCTGCTTCTTTTTTTGATGACCCAATACCCTTTGCGATTTTTGAGTTTTTCAATCTAACGCTAATTTTAAATATCGGTTTGTGTTTTGGTCCTGAACTTTCTACTAATTTGTATATAGGGAGTAGTTTAAATTTTTTTAAAGAGTATTCTTGAAGTTTTGTTTTAGGATCAATATAAGTTTCCTCGCTTGAAGCAATGTGATTGTTCCATAAATTTAATATAAATTTTTCAGTAGCTTCCAATCCTTTATCAAGATAAATGGCCCCAATAAGCGACTCACAAGCATCAGAAACAATTTTGTCCTCAATAGATTCAATTTTTTTTTTTGAATTACCAACTAAAATAAATTTTTTTAAATTAATAGAGTTTGCTACCTCTAAGCATTTTTTTTTATTAACTAAAGAAGCTAATTTTTTATCAAGAGAGCCTTCTTTATCGTTTGGGTATTTTTCATAAAGATTTTTTGAGATTACTAGTCCTAATACTCTATCACCAATAAACTCAAGCTTTTCGTTACTGTGCTCTGAGTCATAACTTTTATGTGTCAAAGATTGTTTTAAAAGTTTTTGGTTTTTAAATTTAAGATTTATTATTTTTTCTAATTTATTAAAATCTAAATTCATTAAATTATTCTTTTAAAAAAACGATCAAATTTGATTGACTTATGCCATTTCCAAAATTCCAAAAAATAACCAATTTTATAATCAGAGGAAAAAAAAATAAATTGAGCTTTTCCTACTAAATTATTTTCATGAACATATCCTACGCTAGTCAAAAAACGACTATCTTTTGAGCAATCACGGTTATCACCAAGAAAAAAATAATGGTTTGCTGGAACAGTGAATAAATCTGAGTTTTTAAAACTAAAATCTTTTCTATATGAAGATAAATATTTTTTACCATTTGCAAGTTTTTCCTCAAAAGTATTAACAGACATTTTTTTATTACCACATGAAACCTGATCATTTTTTATAATTATAGTTTTAAGTATCTGATTATCATTTATATAAACATCTCCATCAATGAACTGGATTGTATCACCAGGTAGTCCTATTAAACGTTTTATATAATCAGTTCTATTATCAGCGGGAGTTTTAAAAACAATCACATCACCTCTACTAGGTTTTGAGCTAAAAATTCTTCCTGTAAAAAAAGGGGGGCTGAATGGAAATGAATGTTTGCTATAACCATATGAATATTTAGTCACAAATAATCTATCTCCAACCAAAAGATTGGGTTCCATTGATGATGAGGGTATATAAAAAGGTTGTAAAAATAATGATCTAATCAAAACAGCAATGATTAGTGCATAAAATATAGTTTTTAAATTATCAATTATAAATTCTTTTTTAATCATTTTTGAAAGATTACAAAGGCTACTGAATAATTCTTTTCATCAGAAATTGATAGATAGAAATTAAACTTTTTAGTTTTAAATTGTTTATTAATGAGAGATTTAATTTTTTTTGTAATAAAAAAAAAGGGTTTTCCTGATTTATTATTTTTAATAACTATATCTCTAAAATTTAAATTATTACGAAATCCAGTACCTAATGATTTTGAAAAAGCTTCTTTTGCTGCAAATCTTTTTGCAAAAAAAGCTGTCTTATTAGCAATTTTAGTTGAATTTAAGATTTCATAATTTGAAAAAACTCTATTTAAAAAAACTTTATTTCTAATCATTTTTTTTATCCTCGAATTGTCAACTATATCAACTCCTATACCAAATAAATTCATAATTATTTTTTAAGTATTTTTTTAAATCGTATAATTACAGATTTAATCCCGTAAAAAAAAGATTCCCCGACAATGAAATGTCCAATATTAAACTCTTTTATTTCTTTTATTGGTTTTAGTATTTTTGCTGTTTTATAGTCCATCCCATGACCAGCATGAACCTCTAGACCAAGTTTATATGCATATTTTGAACATTCTCTAATTTTTTTTAATTCCACATTAAAGGATTTTTTTTTTTTGACTAAACCTGCCAGTCTACCAGTGTGAAGTTCTACGCAATTTGAATGTAACTCTTTAGATAATTTAATATTACTTTTGGTTGGATCAATAAATAAACTAGTTCGAATTTTTGCTTTGTTTAATCTCTGTATTATTTTTTTTAACTTAAATTTATTTTTAGAGATATTTAAACCACCTTCTGTAGTAATTTCTTTTCTTCTTTCTGGAACAAGACAGACGTATGATGGTTTATTAAACAATGCTATTTTGAGCATTTTAAAATTTGCAGCCATTTCTAAGTTAACAGTTAATTTTTTATTTTTACAAATCCTTCTCACATCAAGATCATTTATATGACGTCTATCCTCTCTTAAATGGATTGTAATAGAATTTGCTCCATATTTTGTAGCAACTTTAGCCGCTAAATAAGGATCTGGATGAGACTCTCCTCTTGAGTTTCTTAGAGTTCCAACATGATCAACATTTATTCCTAGTTTTATCATTTAATAAACCTACTGCCAGGATAAGAAATAGGTTTAAACTTTAGATGCTTAGGTAGGTTTTTTTTATTAAATGTAGGCACTTGTATTTTGATATGTGATATTATTTTTTTTTTAATAAGAAGGTTTTTTTTACTTGATCTATCAATTATTGATGCAAAGCCAAGCAATTTTGCTTTAGATTTTTTAATTAATTTTGCACATTCCAAACTTGATTTTCCTGTTGTAATAACATCTTCAACTATAACTACTCTTGCATTTTTCTTAATGATAAATCCCCTTCTTAATTGAAATTTTCCCTTCACTCGCTCACAAAAAATTGTTTCTTTTCTGAGCAACCTACCTACTTCATATCCAATAATAATTCCTCCCATAGCTGGTGATAAAATTAAATCAATTTTTTTAAAATTTTTTTTAATTTTTTTAGATAATGATGTGCAAATTTTATTAGCTATATGAGGAAAGCTTAAAAGTTTTGCGCATTGTATGTACTGTGATGAATGAAGTCCAGATGATAAAACAAAATGTCCATCACGTAGAGCATTAGTTTTTCTTAAAATATTTAAAGATTTTTTGTGTGAAAGCATTTCTTTTATTTTCGTGCCTTATGATTTTAAATTTAATCTGTTTTTGTTTTAACTCACTGATAAAATTTGTAAAGTTTTTCAGCACATTTATAGTCAAATTAAATCTAAAGTTTATATAATCTTTAGTTTTTTCCTTCATTTCTACACTTGAAATGTTAAGTTTATGTGTACCGATCAAGGTAGAGATCTCACCAAGTTTTCCAGGTTTGTCAGGCAATGAAATCCATAAAGTGGTGTTGTATTTTTTAACTCTTTCATCATTTTTAATATTATCTTTTGTGTGCCAATATTTTCTTATAGCCGCTCTAGCCTTTCCAGTTTTTGTTAAAGACAACCAATGCAAAGAAGGTGACTTATTTTTAGATGTGATAATGTTCACAATGTCACCATTTCTTAGAATACTTTGCAAATCACTTTCTTTTCCATTAATTTCACAACCTATCGCCGTATCTCCAATTTTTGTATGCACTGCATAGGCAAAATCAATAGGTGTAGCATCTTTTGGCAATTTAATGACAGAGCCTTTTGGAGTAAAACAAAAAGCATTTTCTTGGAACATTTGTAATTTAGTATATTCAAAAAAATGTTCAGGGTTTTCATTTCTATCCATAATATCTACTAAATCTTTCAACCAATCATATTCTTTCCAAGTAAGAGAGTTAAATTTTTCTGAAGATTTATATTTCCAATGTGAGGCAATACCTCTTTCTGCAAAATCATGCATTGGCTGAGTTCTAATTTGAATTTCTATTGGTCTTTTATTTGGTCCTATAATTGAAGTGTGTAAGGATTGATATTTATTTATTTTTGGCGATGAAATATAATCTTTAAATTTACCTGGTATACAATTGTATTCTCTATGAAATATACCAAGAGCTTTATAACAATCTTCTATATTGTCCAAAATTATTCTAAAACCAATAACATCTGTTATTTGCTCAAGTGAAACTCTTTTTTTTTGAACTTTCCTCCATATTGAAAATGGTGTTTTTTCCCTACCGATTATTTTAGCATCAAGATGGTGTTGATTTAGTAAATCACTAAACTGAAATGAAATTGAATTAAAAGAGTTAACTTTATCATCTTTAATTTCATCAAGTCTTTTTTTAATTAGTTTACGTGCGTCATAATTAAGTACTTCAAAAGATAAATCTTCCAACTCATCTCTTATTCTATGCATCCCCATTCTATCAGCTAGAGGTGAATAAATTTCCATAGTTTCTTTAGCAATTCTTATTTGTTTGTCTTTCAATTTTATAAAGTTAATAGTTCTCATGTTGTGCAAACGATCTGCCAATTTTACCAACAAAACTCTTATGTCTTTTGATGTAGCTAATATAAGTTTTCTAAAATTTTCTGCTTTGGAATTAGTCGAAGCTTGATTTTCAAAAACAGAAATTTTAGTAACTCCTTCAACAAGATCTGCCACCTCTTTTCCAAATTCACCTTTTATTGTTTCATAAGTAGCATGAGTATCTTCTATTGTATCATGCAGTAAGCCTGTCGCTATTGTGGCACTGTCGAGCTTTAACTCTGTAAGTATATTGGCAACAGCAATTGGATGATTTATGTAGGGGACTCCCTCATCTCTTTTTTGTGTTTGGTGAGCTTTTAGTGCAAAGTTATATGCCTTACTCAAAGTTTCTGGGTTTAAAAACTTATTGTAAGATTTTACCTTATTTATTAAATCATCTGATTTAAGCATTATTTATTATATCACTATTTTAGATTTGTTTAATAGATCTTAAGTCTTCTTCTTTTAAAAAACTAATTAATTTTACGATTTTTACTTTGCTAACTGGATGCTTCCAGTTTTTAGCTATTTCGAATAGTGGTAATAAAACAAAATTTCGATGCTCAATAAAAGGGTGAGGAATTGTTAAATTTAGAGGTTTTTTAATCTTTAGTTTTTTTTGGTCATAATCAATAATATCAATATCACAAGTTCTGGGTTCATTTTTTTTAAACCTCTTTCTACCAAGCTCAATCTCAACTTTATTGCAAATATTTAAAAGCTCAACTGGTGAAAAATATGTTTTTATTTTAATTACTATATTTATAAATTTTGGTTTTTTTGGATCGGGCCAAGAAAATGTTTCATAGGCACTGGATGATTTGATTATTTTGATTAATTTTTTTTGTAGTTTAAATTTTGCTTTTTCAATATTCAGTTTTTTATTACCTAAATTTGAGCCAATAGCGATGAAAGCATATTTAACTTGATTTTCTGACATATCTCGCCTTATCTCGATTCCAATCCCTTCTTTTTATGGCTTGTCTTTTATCATACTGTTTTTTACCCTTAGCAACAGCTATTTCAATTTTTGCTTTACCTTTTTTAAAATACATTTTTGTAGGTATTAAAGTAAAACCTTCTCTCTGCATTTTACCAATAAGTTTATTTATTTCTTTTTTATTTAACAGAAGTTTTCTTTCACTCATTGGATTGTGGTTCGTGTAGCTTGCTTGTTTATATGATGAGATATGAGAATTAATTAAGAAAATTTCTCCATCTTTTTCAATAGCATATGCATCTGCAATATTAGCTTTTCCATTTCTAACTGATTTAATCTCTGAACCTTTTAAAACTATCCCGGCTTCATACATATCTTCAAAAAAGTAATTAAAGTTTGCTTTTCTATTTAAACAAATAATTTTTAAACCAGGAGAGGTTTTTTTTTTCATTAACTAATAAGTTTAGCTGATGATAAAGCTTGTTTAACTTTTTCTTGTGTTTCTTTTTTAATTTTAACCAATGGAAGTCTAATTTCATCGTCACATAGACCTAAAAGTTTTGCTGCATATTTAGCTGGTGCAGGGTTACTTTCTATAAACAAAGATTTGTGTAATGGTTGTAACAGCTGATCTATTCGTTCAGCCTCTTTAATTTCATTGTCAGATTCTGATTTGGAAAATTTTTGCATATCAGAGCACATCTTGGGTGCAATATTTGCTGTGACAGAAATAATTCCTACTCCACCTCTTTTATTAAATTCAAATGCAAGACCATCTTCTCCAGTAAGTTGGATGAAATCAGGTCCTAACTTTTTTATCGTTTGATCAAGTCTATTCAAATCACCAGTTGCATCTTTTACCCCAGCTATATTTTTTAATTCAAATAATCTTGCCATTGTATCTACAGACATATCAATCACACATCTGCTAGGAATATTATAAATTATAATGGGAAGACTTGTGTTATCATTTATAGCTTTATAATGTTGATACAGACCCTCTTGTGTCGGCTTGTTATAATAAGGAGTTACAACTAAAGCTCCATCAGCTCCGGCCTTCTCTGCATGCTTAGTTAAAGATATTGCTTCAGCTGTAGAATTTGAACCAGTACCAGCTATAATTGGAATTTTACCTTTTGCTTCCTTGATACAAAGTTCGATGACTTGTTCATGTTCTTTATGGCTCAAAGTGGGAGATTCACCAGTTGTTCCCGCAGGAACTAGGCCGTTAGTACCATTTTTTAAATGAAAATGAATTAATTTGATGTAACAATCAACATCTAGTTGATTATTTTTAAATGGGGTGATTAACGCAACATTTGATCCTTTAAACATAAATACTTATAACATAATTTATAGATTCATTTAGTAAAATTTATGCCACATAAAGCTTTTTTATTATTACATTTAACAATATTTTTATTATTTTTTAATACTAATATTTATGCGGAAGCTCTGAAGATCATACCTTTAAAGAAACCTGCGTTAGAGAGTAAAGTTATAAAAAAAAAAATAGTTCAGGGTATATTAAAGCCAAAACCTAAGCCAAAAAATGAAGAACAAAAGGAAAAAAAGGAAACTGTAAAAATTGAAAAAAAAGAAAAGGTAAAAAAAGTTGAAAAAAGTTTGGGTATTATATTACCAAAAAGTAAACCTCTTATTGTTAAAAAAGAAAAACTGAAATCAAAAGAGAAATCAAAATATTTTAGGCAAAAAGACTATATTTTAGCGAAAAATGCAATTCAAGAAATGGAAAAGAGAAAATGGGATAAAGCTTTGAGAATTGCAAAAAAAGCAAGAGATAAATCAATATATAATTTTATTCAATGGAGACACTTATTAACGAAAGGTAATAGAGCTTCATTTTATGACTATCAAGAATTTATAAACAAAAATGAAAATTATCCTAGAATTAATAGAATAAGATATTTAGCAGAACACAAATTATCTACGGATAAAATATCACCTAAAAAAATAATCAACTGGTTTAACGAAAAAGAACCATTAAGCGGTTTTGGTAAATTAATATTGGGTGAAAGCTATATTATTAATGGAAACGAAAATATAGGTATTAAACTAATTAAAGAAGGCTGGATAACAGCACAGCTAAGTAGATCTGATATGAAATTTTTAAGAAAAAAATTTAAAAAATATCTTACAGCTGACGATTACATTAAGAGAGCTGACTATTTAGCGTGGGAAAATAAATATTGGGATTTAAAAAGAATGCTTAGGTATTTACCCAAAGATTATCAACTTCTATATACTGCAAGACAAATTTTAATGAGCAAATCTTACGGTGTAGACAATGCTATAGCTAAAGTTCCTACAAAATTAAAAAATGATGCTGGACTAAATTATGATCGATTAAAGTGGAGAAGAAAAAGAGGACGTGTTGATAGTTCTTTAGAAATATTACTTAAGATAAAAAACACTGATGATTATATGGTAAGACCCGACAAATGGTGGAAAGAACGTGAAATAATATCTAGAGCACTTATTTATAAGAAAAAATATGAACTTGCTTATAAGATAGCCAGTAAACATGCAATGAAAGATGGTCCTGAATATGCAGCAGCTGAATGGATGAGTGGATGGATTGCATTAAGTTTTTTAAATGATCCAATTTTGGCAAAAGATCATTTTGAAAATTTTTATAACAATGTAGGCTACCCAATAAGTTTATCAAGAGGGGCTTATTGGTTAGGTAGATCATATGAAAAAATTAACAAAAATTTAGCAAATAAATGGTATGAGGAAGCTACTAAATACCTTTCTACATATTATGGGCAACTTGCATATTTAAAATTGTACCCAAATGAACCCTTTGAATTACCAGAACAATTAAACGTGGATAAAAAATTTAAAAAAATTTTTTATGAAAGTGATTTAGTAAAAATTGTTTATTTGCTAGATGAACTAAATAAAGATAAATACACAAAACATATACTAAGGTATTTAGCAACAACCAATATAACCCAGGGAAGTGAAATATTAGCAGCTGAATTAGCAACAACTATTTCAAGATACGACTTTGCTATACAAATAGCAAAATTAGCATCTTATGAAAAAAGATTTCATAATAATTTTAATTATCCTTTAATTAGTACACCAAAATATATAAACGGTAGAAAAATACCTGAAACGCCTTTTATTTTATCCATTATTAGACAAGAAAGCGAATTTGATATGACAGCACATAGCCACGCTGGTGCAAAAGGTTTAATGCAATTAATGCCTTACACTGCAAAAGTTGTTGCCAAACAGGCAAAACTACCTTATGTAAAATCAAGATTAACATCTGATCCTGAATATAATATTAATTTAGGCTCCCACTACATTGCTGGATTAATATTAGAATATGAGGGATCATATCCATTTGCCATAGCAGCTTATAATGCCGGTCCCAAAAGAGTAAAATATTGGAAAAGAATAAATAAAAATCCTCAAAAGAAACAAATTGATTATGTTAACTGGATTGAACTAATTAAATTTAGAGAAACTAGAAATTATGTACAAAGAGTTTTGGAAAATTACAATGTATATAGGTATATGCTTGAAAAAAAGCCGATTAGAATGAAAAATTTCTTTAAAAATGATCCTTTATATTAGTGGCGGAAAGGGAGGGATTCGAACCCTCGGTACATCTTACGACGCACGACGAGTTAGCAACCCGTTGGTTTAAACCAGCTCACCCACCTTTCCGTTGATTACTGTGTAACTTGAAATCATTGAATATTCAATATTAATCAAGTATTTTCACTCAAATTATGAAAAATAAATATTCTATATTTGCACTTATAAAGAATGCTTTTAGTTATCACGAAAATTGGCAAAGAGCATGGAGAGATCCTGAGCCTAAAAAAGAATATGATGCTGTTATAATCGGTGGTGGTGGTCATGGTTTGGCTACTGCATATTATTTAGCAAAAAAACACAACATGAAAAATATTGCTGTTCTTGAAAAAGGATGGATCGGAGGAGGAAATACTGGAAGAAATACAACTATAATAAGATCAAATTATTTATGGGATGCAAGCGCAGGATTATATGATCATGCATTAAAAATTTGGGAAGGATTATCTCAAGAGCTAAATTATAATGTAATGTTCAGTCAAAGAGGTGTTATGAATTTAGCTCATAACCTACAAGATGTAAGAGATTTAAAAAGAAGAACACATGCAAACAGATTAAATGGTATAGATGCAGTATGGTTAAATACTAATGAAGTTAAAAAATTTTGCCCAATTATAAATACATCTCCAAATATTAGATATCCTGTCTTGGGAGGAACATTGCAAAGAAGAGCTGGAACTGCTCGTCATGATGCTGTCGCTTGGGGTTATGCTCGTGGTGCTGATTCTATGGGTGTTGATATTATTCAAAACTGTGAAGTTAAAGGAATAAAAAGAAATGGAGATTCTGTTGAAGGTATAGAAACAACAAAAGGATTTATAAAAACAAAAAAAATTGGTGTAGTTGCTGCTGGACACTCTAGTGTTATTGCAAAAATGGTTGATTTAAAGTTGCCACTTGAGAGTAAACCTTTGCAAGCTTTAGTGTCGGAACCAGTAAAACCAATCATTGATACAGTTGTAATGTCTAATGCGGTTCATGCATACGTTAGTCAATCTGATAAAGGTGAATTAGTTATTGGAGCTGGAACAGATGCGTATGTTTCTTACACCCAAAGAGGAAGTCACGATGTTGTTGAGGGAACTCTAAAAGCAATATTAGAACTCTACCCGATTTTTAGTCGAATGAAAATGTTAAGACAATGGGGTGGAATAGTGGATATTTGCCCAGATGCTAGCCCAATAATAAGCAAAACTCATATCAAAGGATTATATTTTAATTGTGGATGGGGCACTGGTGGATTTAAAGCAACACCAGGTTCAGGAGATTTATTTGCACATACAATTGCTAATAACGAACCTCATAAATTAAATGCTGATTTTAATATCAACAGATTTGTAAGTGGTGATCTAGTTGATGAGCATGGAGCAGCTGCAGTAGCACACTAATGTTTTTAATTAATTGTCCTTATTGCGGTGAAAGAGATCAGAGTGAATTTTCAGCTGGTGGTGAAGCTCATATTATTAGACCAAAACAACCAACTGAATTAAGTGACGATCAATGGGCTGAATTTTTGTTTATGAGAAAAAATATTAAAGGAGTGCAACTTGAAAGATGGAACCATGCTCATGGATGTAGAAAATGGTTTAACATGGTCAGAGATACTTCAAATGATAAAATTCACGCTGTATACAAAATGGGTGAAAAACCCCCTATAAAGTAATGAGCAAAAATTTAAGAATAACAAACGACAAGTTTATTGATCAAACAAGTAGATTATCTTTTAAGTTTGATGGTAAAACTTTGTATGGTTTTAAGGGTGATACGCTAGCTTCAGCTTTATTGGCAAATAATATACATCTTGTAGGAAGAAGCTTTAAATATCATCGTCCAAGAGGAATAATGACTTGTGGCTCAGAAGAGCCTAATGCAATTGTTCAAGTTGGAAATGACGCTTCGATGACAGAACCAAATACAAGAGCAACCGAAATAGAATTATATGAAGGTCTAGTTGCATCAAGTCAAAACTGTTGGCCTAGCGTTAATTTTGATGTTGGTGCAGTGAACAATTTCTTCTCCCCTCTTATACCAGCAGCTTTCTACTATAAAACTTTTATGTGGCCAGCCAGCTTTTGGGAAAAATATGAGTACTTTATAAGAAAATCTGCAGGTTTGGGTAGGTCACCAACAGAGCCGGACAAAGATTTTTATGACCACAGATATTTACATTGTGATGTTTTAGTTATCGGTGGTGGTATTTCTGGAATAATTGCTGCAAAAACAGCTGCACAGAATAATTTAAATACTGTACTAATTGATGATAAAAATAAATTAGGGGGCACTACTCTTTTTCAACAAAACGAGTGTTTTAAAATTAATAATACTTATTCAAGTGAATGGTTAAAAAAAGAAATTGAATCTTTAAATTTACTTCAAAATTTAACTATTAAAACAAGAACAACATTAGCTGCTTATCACAGCTATAATTATCTACTAGCAAGAGAAAATTTAACAGATCATTTATCTCTAAGTGAAAAACAAAATAAAATCCGACAAAGACTTTGGAAAATTAGAGCAAAAAAAGTAATTATATCAACGGGAGCAATGGAAAGGCCTCTGATTTTTAATAATAATGATAGACCAGGAATTATTCTTTCCTCTTCTATTAAAAAATACATAGACTATTTCGGAGTTAAATGTGGGCAAAAAATTTCTTTATTTACAAATAATGACTCAGCCTATGAAACAGCTATATCCTTAAATAAAAGTGGTGTTACTGTAAATTCGGTTATTGATATTAGAGATAAAACTGATTCTTTGATTGTTAAACAGGCTGAAAAACTAGGCATAAAAATTTATTGGAAACATACTGTCGTTAACACAAGCGGATATAAAAGAATAAATTCAATAGATATTATGAAATTATCAGATGATGGTAATGAAGTTGTGGGAAAAAAATTTAGTGAAGATTGTGACTGTTTAGGAATATCAGGAGGCTGGACTCCCAGAGTACATCTTTTCACTCAATCAGGTGGTAAACTTAAATTTAATGATAAGGATAATGTGTTTTTACCTGATAAATCTGAGTTAGAACAAATAAGTATAGGGTCTTGTAATGGTGATTTTGAACTTGATTCTATAATTAAAAATTCAGCTGAATCAATTAACGAGTTT
>Ga0114933_10003648_pt1 | contig 14860 bp, 9 predicted proteins | sample 4SBtaG_FD_89691 | JGI IMG/M metagenome (GOLD analysis project Ga0114933, IMG submission 89691) | Deep subsurface microbial communities from Kolumbo volcano to uncover new lineages of life (NeLLi) - 4SBTROV12_W25 metaG | ecosystem: Environmental > Aquatic > Marine > Volcanic | place: Kolumbo... | reverse complement strand
CTGTGAGTTTGACCTTTCTCCGCGTGGAATCGGAGGTCATAGATCTGACCTTTCCGAATACTGGGCGCTCCGGCCATCCACGATCAAAGCGGCCCATTACCCACATGATTCCGGACCAAGAGTTTGGATCTCGCCCGTCAAGAGCATACCGGTTATTGAGCTCGATCATGGTGTCGAGCGCCTCTCGTGGATGGACCGACCACTCCAGAATCTTCTTACCCCAGAGCATCCGGAGGTAATTGTGAAGAGTGCCTTCCTCGACCAGCTGGCGCTGCGCAGCGTTCCAAATCTCATCATGTGTAGCGGCGGCTTCGAACTCCTCGTGACTATAGAGCCAAGGTCGACGATCCGTACTGTGATGCTCGAGAGTTTCTAATGCCCATGAAGGCAAACTCTCATAGGACTGATAATCCTCTTCGTAGTGACAGTACCCGTGACCGAGCTCGCGCCAAGTGACGAGCTGGTCTATAAAAGCCTCTGTGGAGGTACTCATCGACCACCAACCCTGCCTCCTTCCGTCGTTCGGTGGCGTGATACGTGACTGAGTCCACCCCTCGGCCTCAGTCAACGATTGGAATACCTCATGTACTGAGATGTGCCCGTAATGCAGCGCAGAGGAAAGCCCACTCGTTCCAGACAAGTCTGGATGGTTCCTATCGTCGACGTACCGCGACAACCCTCCGTCCACGAATGCGCTGAAGCGTTTCCGTGCCTCTGTTTCTCCCCCAATCGACGCTACCGCAGAGACACTCCTATCGATCGGTATGGCATCAAGCCCGACTAACACGCTTCTTCCCTGGGCACTCTCTTCGAAGCGTGCCATCGGCCATCTGTCCACTAACGCTTCAGGAAGCCCTTCCAACCCTTTAAGCGGCTTGGTCGAGAGAGGATCGCTGTCCGGTATGGACCCGAGATGGTCTGGGAGTTCCTTCTGCAGATATCGACGAAAGTGATATGCTGCCGAAAACGTTCGCCCCGGCGCAGCCAAAGGCAATAAGCCTACACTGTCGACCGCCTCTAAACGGCAGTTTACGGCACGCTTACCAGCTTCCAGCAGACGGGACTGGAAGAAAACCGGTGACTGATCAGTAATTACGCAACCAGCCCGCTGCGAAAGTGACGACAAGAGCCCTTGTCCATCACCTGGCTGTGACTCGACGTACGGGTAATACGTGACCGATGAATGCGCTAAGCGATGAGCGCTGTCGGCCATCCCATCAATGATAGACTGGTGGTGGCGATCACTCGCCCAACGGTACCCGGCCCGGAGCGGCTCGAAAATGACTAACGGCACCCCCAGCTCAAGCGCCCATTCCACAGCTCGGTCTAGAGCGTAATTCCACGAGAGCCGCCTGGTCGCGGTCATCCAGTAAAGCACGAAATCGGCGCCCAACTGCGGGGGCTCATCCCGAAGGACGTACAGGCGAAGGTCAGGGATCTTAGAGTTCACGTCGGAGCACTACCCCACTCGATCACTACAGTGTTCCTCCTGCACTTTATATAGCCAAGCACTTCACTAATTCATAACCAACAGCAATGGCACGCTTGACCCGGAGCCACTGGGCAAGTCGGTTGCCATATCCAACACCTCGCAGGAGCTACCCCATGCCCTTCGCAATTCGAACAACGATTGTTCTAGCATGTCTTCTCTACGCCCACGGCATGGCTACTACAAGCGCGGCAGCTCAAGCACACGCTTCTCCGCTTCAAGGGCAGCAGGTCATTCTCGTAACCGGATCCACCAGTGGGCTCGGGAGAGAAGTCGCCCTCAGGATGGGGGCGCAAGGAGCCCACGTCATCGTGCACGGTCGCGATGAAGCGCGGGGCCTAGCCGTCGTCGAGCAGATTAATTCCGGGGCCGGCTCTGCGCGCTTTTATTCAGCGGACTTCGCATCCTTCGACAACGTTCGGTCCTTGGCTGCGTCCATACTCCGAGACTATGACCGATTAGACTTCCTTGTGAACAACGCGGGCTTCGGTTCGGCACCTGACGAGCGCTGGGTAAGCGAGGACGGGCACGAGTTCCGATTTCAGGTCAACTATCTCGCCCCATTCCTTTTAACAACGCTCTTGAAAGAGCGCATTATCTCAAGCGCTCCCTCGCGAATCGTCAACGTCTCATCGCTGGCGCAGTCCCCAATCGATTGGGAGGACGTCATGATTGAGAATAATTTCAGTGGTGGCCGGGCATACGGGCAAAGCAAACTCGCTCAGATTGGGCACACATTCGACCTACATGAGGAACTCAGTGAGTTGGGAGTTCTATCGAATTCTCTTCATCCAGCGACCTATATGCCTACCGGTATGGTGCAGAGGCTCGGGGTCACTCCGCGCGCCACCATCGCCGAAGGTGCCGATGCAGTCATGAACCTCATCATGGGAGATGTCGAAGGCGGCCAATTCTTCAACCAGATGACACCCCGGCGCGCCCACCCGCAAGCTTACGATCCCGAGTCTCGCAAACGCCTAAGGGTCCTAAGTGCCCAGCTTACCCAGGGCCTATGAGTTACTGAGGAGCTCGATACCACCCGGCTTTGTCGGGCGATCCACTGCCTACTCTGAGGCTATCGCTGAGACCACGATAGTTACATCCTGGTCGTGATAAAGCGCTCCATCATCTCCTCGAGCTCTGAGTATGTACGTCCCCGGCTTGTCGAAGCTGACAGTCGTCGTCCAAATGCCGTCCTGAGGGACCGGAGGGCGAGCCCATAGAGGCGCCCAAGGAGAATTGGCACCTGTACGCGTATCCTCCCAAGTTTTCACCTGCGGAGGATCAAACGAAGGGACGCCGTCACCCTCGCTTCTATAAACAAACCAGGCAACATGATGCCAGACCGCTTTCTGGACGGTGATCCGGATTGGTGGCCTCAGTTGACCCCGGTTGAGTCTAGGTGGGCCCTCCCGTGCTGCTGCTACTGCAGCCGTGCGTTCCCGTCGGCTTATCCAACGCTCATGCGCTGCCGAAAGACCGTCGTCATCCATCCGAACGACCAACTCTACGGATTGGCCAACGCGAACATTGTACTGGCTCCCACTTTCAATCGTAATTACCGGTGCTCGGTTGGCTCGGACGTCAGCAGTGCTCGACCCCACACCTAGAGCGCCTGTTTCTGACGCTATTACGATATCGTCGAGTGCTTGATCGATACCAAGGGTTCCATACGCATGCTCTGTCTTGCCGTCCGTCGTAAGAGTCCACACAAGCTCTTCGTCGAAATCCGCTGGCACCCTAACCTTGAATACGAAGCGATTACGACGTGGTCTGAAGTGGGTCGGCTGCCCTTGATCCTCCAGTCCCGGGCTCAGGAAATTACCCTTCCCGACCGGCACGTTGAGCTCTTCTGACCAGTTTCGATTCATATAGCCAAAGACCATCGTCTTCGACCCGTCCTCGTTTTGAATCCATCCTTCATAAGCCGGCGAGACGTTTTGGCCAGACTGATACGAGAGCTGTGCCTCTCCATCCCCTGGATTCACCAGCGCTAAACAAACGAGCGCAGCTATCGCTATACACCCAGGAGTAACCTGAGAACCTCCGATCATCGACCACCCTCGGGAATAACCAGGCACAGTGGGCATCCGATGACATGGTCGTTCGGCCCGAGGTCCAACCGCTCACGCCGCAAGGCCATCTCCTCCTCGAATTGTTCTTGAGTCATCGATAGCCTCATACCGAGGTCAATGAACATGTTAGCCACCGAGCGGTTTCCTGAACCCTGCCAGTTACGGGTATCCGGGATGTTAAAATTCTCCTCGGTGTTGTTCATGTACCCGGTGATATGTAGGACCGTACCTGCCGGGAGAAGCGGCTGATGATCGTCTTCGAATGCGTATGTCCGGACCCAGTTATGGTCGTAGCCCACGCACGACAATGTCTCAACGTTGAAACCCCAGATCGCCTCCAGGCACATGCGATCTCCTGGGGCGTGAAGATGCGGCTCGAACGACACGATCTTGGTCGGAGATTGGAGCACGGTATATGCATGTAACTCCTGATCCTTCTCTCCCGCGCGTATATCAATATCCGAGCCATTCCCCAGTCCTAAGAGCGATTCCCGATACTTTGGCTCATAACCCTTGGGGTGGAACGTGAAACCGAACTGGAGACTCGCTCGTGTATCACGACCATTTGAGTGAAGGTGGGTTGATTCTGAGACGATGTAAGAGCCCTTAGTCAGGAGGCGACCAGCTTCTTGATCGAAGAGGTCTCCATTCCGCCCCACTTCATGGACTGGCCAGGTCTGTCGCACACCTCGCCCCTCTTCATTTCGTGTACCCCAGACCATGTGATGGATCACGAACCGGCCCCCAACGGTCTCCCGGCCAGTTCCCTCAGAGGGTACATCGTTGATCTCTCGAATCTCAACCGACTTTACATATCGATCCTCTTCGATTGGGATCAGGACTGGGGAGATATCACCCCACCAGTCAGGCTCATCTGACCTCACCAGAAATTCTTCCGTAGTCACGACCACGTCAGGCTGTCCTAGCGTCCATGCACCGGAGTCATCGAATTGGAGTGCTGGCGGGAGATCTTCGGGATCACCCTCAGGAGCGCCTTCCTCAACCCACTGACCGATCATCGCGATCTCCGTGTCTGTCAGCGATGGGTCATTCTTGTAATGCTGAATGCCTATATCCTTCTCGGCATACCACGGTGGCATCGCACCCATCCGGTCCCGTATCTCGGTCCGACTTGCAATCCGTCGAGCATATCGCCGAGCATCTTCATACCGCTCGAGGGACATCGGGCCCACACCATTGGAGCGGTGACAGTTGATACAGCTCCGCTGGAGAATCGGCATTATGTCTCTGCTGAATGTCACCTCATTCCGTTCCCCACCTTCCTGAGAAGCAACAACTGTGGGCTGGGCTAGCGCACTCACTGTCAGAAAAGTGGCGCAGCTTAGGAAAAGCGAGAATCGGTCCGTCAGTCTAGACATTTACCTTCCCCTCAATGCGAGTCCGTAGCGATCAAAAGGCGAGCGCCTCCGGTAGCCCAAACGTGGGCACCGATTATATCCACTGCAAGCAGAGATGACGCGACAAACTTTGGTGGACCGAAAAGCGGCCCGCAATCAGTAACCAAAACCGTTAGACCCTATCGACGGTATCTGCCATCAGGCAACGCCTCTGGAAATGAATAGGCTGGATCTGTAAGCAACCGGTAAATGGCGGTATCCGTCTCCTGGACCTTCGCCCGAGTGTTCAGCTTCCACTCGTGCTGAATCTCACTAGCTCGGTTGCGCTGCCCCCCAAGCATTGAGGTCATCGCCCAATAAATGTACTCGGTGGCCATGCAGTTGTAATCACAGGTCCGATCATCATACGAGTACCATGCTTCTTCCGGATACGAACTCGGAACCGATAGGAAGCGACCACCCCTAGCTATGTCCATAGCGTTCGCTAGGGATGTGCCGATCTCCTCCCCGAAAACATCAGGATAGGCCGTCGCGAAACCCGAGTACGTGATCACGTGCCATACTTCTTCGAGGGCGGCATCGAAGCGACCCGACTGACCACTGGCATGCCACTGAGGTAACGATTCGTCGGCACCTAGGTCCTGCGCCTCCAGCGATCCTTGCTGGCTTTCCCGCTTCCACATGTACAACGCGGCATTCTCGGACTTCAAGGCATCTAAGACTTCTGGATTGTCGGCAATACCATCTTCATCATTATCTAGGTACTGGGCCATAATGTTTGCCGCATGAAGCAGCTTTACATCCTCCACTTCCGGGTACGCATAGATTGGAAGACCAAACACCTCAACCTTTCTATTGGTCGGCCCAAAGCCCTCATCTGTATGTGCCACGATGGTGAAGTTTGGATCATTGCCTGGGTCAACAGGACCAAACGCCTCCCCACCGCACACAACTAGAGTTAGAGCGGCTGAGATGCAGCCTATTTTGACGACATGTCCTCTACGCGTCATACCGTGAAGTCTATGATCGCCCCTTTTTATCCCGATTTCTCTAGGCGTTTTCGGAAAACGCAAGAGATGCCCCGGCTAGGCCCAAAGTAAGGACAGGAATCGCCCCAATCGGTCCAAGGTCCCCGGGCACATGCACGGTTAGGTAAATAGCAAGAAGCAGAGCCCCCAAAAGCTTATAGGCCAAAGCAGCGTGCTTCCCGGTTAGCACCCCCACAGCTCCAGCTAGAAAACAGAGGCCTGTGCCATAGGTCCAAAAGGCGGGGAACGGCAGATAGCTAGGAACGAAACTCATAAAATTAGCTTGCGTCAAATGCATCGCCCCGAAGAACCAAAACGGAAGCGTATACACAAACTTGCCCACTGTGCCTAAAGACATATTGAGACTCCATTGAGAAATGACACCCTAACCTGCGTGTCAGTGACATGAACCATGTAGCTAGTGATCGCCCAGATGCACCAGGGCACAGACAACTAATAACAGTCGGAGATCAATTCCGAACCCGGTCGAAAAAAAGATTCCTGACCCGGCCGGCGTTTACATAGAATCCGTCGCGCTCCTCGGTCGCATTCCTGAATCGCAATTCGAGGCGACCAGATGAGAGAAGGTCTTCGCCAACTTGATGAACCTCTGCATCGATTCCTGGCCCAGCCCTAAGTCGCAACGCTCCGTCTACGATCAAAAGCTGATACTCCACGTCCAACTCAGGGCTATAATAGCTTCCGACAAAGCTTTCGGGCTCTTCCACCACCAGAGATCTAGACGTTGAACCTGACCCGCTTGGTCTAGCTTCACCATCTTCTCCGATTCTTGGCTCGAGCGACTCCGCCAGAACTACGTCCGCGACTTGTGAGGCCATACTTCCCGGTGACGCGTCAGCGCGGTTACAAAGTACAACGATCGATACGTCCTCCGACGGAAAACGGGTAATCTGGGCTCGATATCCGACAAAAGAGCCTCCGTGACTTACCATTCGCACTCCCCTGTATTCACCAATTCCCTGGCCGAACGAATACGAGTTATCGGTCCCATCCGAGAGCGGCACCGTAGATTCCAGCACGGTATTGAGGCCCGGCTCGACTCGATCTTTGTTCAGGGCATCCACCCAAAGCGCTAGATCTTCTACGGAGGTAAACACACCCCCATCCCCTACCATGTCCAAGGTCGTAACAGAGACACGATAGCCGTCATCCGTAGGTGCATATCCCGTCGCTCGGTTTACGACGATATGCGTGTGATCGTCATGAAAGTGAGAACTGTTCATCTCCAAAGGTCGAAAGATGCGATCATGAGCGTACTCTCTTAAGGTCATACCAGTGGCTTCTATAATGATCTCACCTAAGAGGAAGTATCCCGAGTTTGAATACAGATAGTCCGAGCCCGGTGTAAAATTCAACTCTCTCTGTCTAGCAATTGCAGCCCTTACCTCAGCCGGGGTGTAATAATCGTCTTCCCTCAGACCGCGCAGCGACATTAGGGTCAGATAATCACGTATCCCACTAGTGTGATGCACGACCTGACGAATCGTGGGTTCGACGGGGTAACGCGGTAGTTCCGGAATCCACTTCCGTACCGGGTCGTCGAGCGAGACTGTACCCTCCCTCGCAAGAATCGCTATCGCCGCTGCAGTAAACTGTTTTCCCACTGAGGCTGTGCGAAAGACAGTATTCGGGGCTATAGCGATGCCGTGTTCTAAATTGGCTGCGCCATAGCCCTTCCCGTAGGACAAGTCACCTTCTTCCACAATTCCGAGGGCGCAACCCGGTGCATCAAGGACATCATAATCAGCGAACACTTCGTCTATGGCGCTCACTTTCGCTCGCCATCCCACTTGGTGACCACGGCGAATTACTCTGCCAGGATAAGCAGCCTCGATCTGGGTTTCCGGGTTCCATACTCGAATCCCTCCTACCCACACACCGTGAACCCCTATCGACGTAAGCTGAGGCGACTCAAAGTCAGCTCGATCACTTACTTTCTCTGGGTCAAAGAGGACGAGATCCGCTATGGCTCCCTCCCGTATGACTCCACGGTCCGTAAACCCCATGTGTTTCGCCGAGAGCCCAGTCATGCGATGCACTGCTTGCTCCAACGAAAGATCTCTGCGTTCCCTGACTTGTTCGCGCAGCACTCGCGTGAACGCCCCGTATCCACGGGGATGCGCCCCTGCTAGCGCTCCATCACTACTAACGTTCGTATGCGGCCACTGATACATCGCGGAGACATCTTCTTCCGTCATACTCCTAGCAACAATTGACTCTGCTGCATCTTTGGGTGCATCAGTGCCATGTACCATCTCAAGAAGCGACAAATATGTTGTGACGGGGTCCTCGCCCCGCTCATCAGCAATCTCCTCTAGAGTGCTGCCCTCGTATGACGGCTCCGGAGAAAAGCGACCAAAGATGATGCCATCGGGAGTCGCTACCTCGCGGAGGGCAAAACCCACCTCTTCTCGCGTGAAGTTTCCGTCGGGCACGAGCACCGTCATCGTCGACTGCCAGTAGGTATAGGGATACACGTCAGCGGTGATCTCCACTCCACGGTCCCGCGCTGCTTCAAGGGTGTCGATCAATTCTCGTGTCCGCCCCCAGAGGCTTGTCATAGCGAGCTTCATATGACCTACCTGGACTGGAATCCCCACTTTCTCGCCCACTTCGATGATCTCAGAAAGCGCGGACCAGAAGTGACGATCTTCACTTCTGATATGGCTGATGTAGCGCCCACCGTATTCTTCTGCCACACGCGCCAAAGCCAGGACCTCCTCGGTCGAGGAGTGGAAGCTATCCGCATACTCGAGACCCGTGCTCAGCCCAAGAGAACCAGCTTCCATATCAGCTCGGAGTAGAGCCGCCATCTGCCCTACTTCTTCCAACGTCGCAGGGCGCATCAGATCTTCGCCCATCACACGGCGACGGAGAGTGCCGTGCCCGGTGTAAGACGCCACATTTATAGCAGGAGGACCCGATTCCACTTCCTTGAACAGGGCCTCAACCGGATATCTCGAACCACCGTCCTGTCCCACGACTACAGTCGTGATCCCTTGGCTGACCGCTGCTATGGCAGGACGCATGCTGGCCAAAAGCCCGCGATCATGATGGCTATGTGTGTCGATAAACCCCGGCGCTAGCACCCAGCCGTTTCCATCGATAACTAGGTCGCCTTCCCGCGGCGAAAGGTCACCCACGCTCTCTATTCGGTCTTGAACCACACGGACGGAACCCGAATAGGAAGGGTCCCCGCTCCCATCAACGATGACCACATTCTCGAACAAGGTTCCCGGGGAACTAGGGCTACACGAGCTGCCCAGCCCGACTGTGAGAATTACAAAAGCCGGCGAAACTAGGCGCGAGAATAAGTTTTTAGGATCCTGCCAAAATGTTTTCATGAACCGAACATGGGTGTCTTTCGAAACGTGTAGCAAGCGCCTTCGACTCAAACCCCGATTTATCCTGTCCAGTTGACGTCACAACCTTGTCTCGACCCAAGCCGATCTTCTCGACCAGATCACAACTAGCGCCACACCCCTACCGGTACCACTTTCGCGACTATTAAAGACTCACGCCTGTCCTGGCTGAAGCCAATGCATCTCGAGATAGATAGCCTGTATAAGACATACCCTGGCGACGTAAGGGCTCTCGTCGACGTATCTCTTAACATCGGTCCCGGGATGTTCGGGCTCTTGGGCCCGAACGGGGCCGGCAAGTCAACCTTGATGCGTTCGATCGCCACCCTTCAAATCCCAGACTCTGGAACTATCCGTTTCGGTGTAACCAACGTCTTGGATCAACCCGCAGAAGTGCGGAAGATTCTCGGCTACCTGCCGCAAGAATTCGGCCTATACCCAAACCTCTCAGCCGAGATCACCCTCAACCATTTCACAACCCTCAAGGGCATAACTGACCGGGCCGAGCGCAAGCAGGTCGTGGAATCTTTGCTGATGAAGACCAACCTTTGGGACTCACGCAAGAAGGCTGTGGGGGGGTTCTCAGGAGGCATGAAGCAGAGGCTAGGTATAGCGATTGCACTCGCGGGCAACCCAAAGCTGCTCATCGTTGACGAACCTACTGCGGGCCTAGATCCGACAGAGCGCCACCGCTTCCAGAACCTCCTAGCCGAACTCGGACAAGACATAGTTGTGATACTGTCTACTCACATCGTGGAGGATGTCCAAGAGCTTTGTAACGAAATGGCCATCATCAATAAGGGGCAGGTCGTGCTACATGGCGATCCTCGATCGGTGTTGGATGAAGCGCGAGGTCGGATTTGGCGGAAGCGAATCCCTAGAGACCAAATGACTGCGTACTCAGAGGCGCATTCCATTATCTCCACTCGACTTTCCGGAGGCCAACCGCTGATTCATATCTGGACAGACCTCGATCCAGGTGATGGTTTTGAACAAGTGGAGCCAGCACTAGAAGACGTCTATTTCCATCGAGTTAGCGCCGGCAAAAGCGGCCCGCTCGAATGATCAAGGAAATCCTCGTCTTCGAGCTTCGTTATCACGCTCGTCGTCCATTCAACTATTTCTTCTTCGCGCTGCTCTTTTCTCTGTCGTTCGCGCTCATAGCATCGGACGCCGTGCAGATCGTCGGCGCCATCGGCCTCGTGAAGCGAAACGGCCCCTATGCGATCGCCCAGCTAAGTATAGTGATGACGGTGATCGGGCTTCTCTTCGCAGTCGCTATTGTTGGCACATCGATGCTCAGAGACTTTCGCCACAAAGCTCATGAGCTGCTCTTCACGACTCATCTGTCCGAGCTTGGATACTTAGCCGGGCGCTTCGTTGGCTCTTTCCTCGTGATGGCGATCGTCTTCCTAGGTATCCCTCTAGGATCCTTCTTCGGCTCAATGGCCCCCTGGATCGATCCCGAGTTCGTTCTAACACCGAACTTCTGGTGGCATCTCCACCCTTATTTGGTGTTTGGGCTACCTACAATGTTTGTCGGCTCAGCAATTTTCTTCGCGGTCGGAGCGCTCTCGCGATCCCTCGTCGTGGTATACTGCTCCGGCTTCGGACTTTTAGTAGCTCAAAGCCTGGCGGAAACGTGGACATCCAGTCTCGATAGCGACGCCGTCGCTAATGCGGTTGATATGTTTGGGATAACGACCCTCGACCTGACCACACGCTACTGGACCGTAACGGAACGGAATTCGCTGACGATCCCCTGGGACCAGTGGATGATTGCCAACCGCACACTGTGGCTGGGGATTTCAATAGCGATCATGGTCGGCGTGGCGCTGAGCTTTCGCTTCAAGTCGGGGAGTGACCAGAAACCCGCCAAAGCATCAAAGAAATCAGAAGAAGTTGGAACTCAACCCGCACCTTCAAGTGCCGCAGACCCGATTTTTAACAAAGCTACGATGTGGCATCAGCTTTGGGACTCTGCACTAACATCTACCCGCCACCTAGTTCGTGATAAAGTGTTCATCGCCCTCGTGCTCATATCAGGCGTGAACACCTTCATGAACGCCTGGTTCGCGGACACGTTCTACGGCGTAACGACCTGGCCAGTCACCTTCGTGGTCGCTGAGCTAGTTATAGGCGGGTTCTTCCTGTTCGTCATAATCCTATCGACCATCTATGCCGGCGAAGCAGTGTGGAGAGAACGGGGACTTGGGGCCGAACAAATCCTCGATTCAACGCCGGTAAACACCTGGGTTCTGATGACCGGAAAGATCATCAGCGTCACGGCCACACTCACACTCCTACTGCTTCTCCAAGTCCCGGTCGGAATCCTAGCTCAGCTATTTAAGGGCTTCACCGACATTGATATCGGGCTCTACTTGATCTTCATCTTCGGAACACAGTTTCCTTGGCTAGTGGCGATCATCCTTTTCTCCTTCGCGGTCCACTCTCTGGTCCAACATAAGTTCATCGGTCACACCGTCCTCGTACTCTACTGGATCGGTTCGATCGTGATCGCTTCCCTAGGGTTCGAACATCAGCTGCTCAATGTCGGCGTCCCGTATCCCATTCCCTATTCAGATATGAACGGGTTCGGACACTTCGTGACAAACCTGTCGCTGCAGGCAGGCTACTCCATCTCGATTGGCCTCATGGGATTGGTAATCGCGGCTCTCGCTTGGTCGAGAGGTACGGACAACGAATGGCGCTTGCGGGTCCAGATCGCTAAAAAGCGCTGGGGTATGCGCTCAGCATTGGCACTTTCAGGCGCTGTGATGTTAACGATCGTTTTCGGCGGCTCTATTTTCTACAACACCAATGTCCTCAATGAGTACGTTAAGACCGAAGACCGGGAAGAACTCATTGTACACTGGGAAAGGACCTACAGGCCTCTAATCCACCTCGCACCTCCTCGCATAATTGAAGTAGACGTCACGGTGGAACTCGACCCTGACAACCGAGCATTCACTCGAGACGGCCGTTATGTGGTCGTCAACAAAAACGATGCCCCGATTGACTCCGTTCTAGTCAGCTATCCTGAGAGCCACACCGTGGAGAGGTTCGCCTGGGGTATCCCAGCGACAGTAGCTGTCGCCGACTCAGCCACCGGAACCTTCCTCTTCACATTCGATCAACCGTTTGAACCCGGTGACACAACAACCTTCGAGTACCGATACGGCTGGTCTTCTAACGGCTTTCCCAATTCCGGCTCCAACACCCGTATCGTCGCTAATGGGTCTTTCCTAACTGGTTCTGGGCCAGCGTTCGGATACGATGAGTCATTCGAGCTGAGTGATCCAGCCGATCGTCGTGACTACGAGCTACCCCCTCGTAACCGCCTTCCCGACCTAGACGATCCGGAAGCTCGAGGAAACGGACAGTTCAACATCGACGCTGATCATGTGCGGTTCGCAGCCACCATCGGAACAGCACGGGACCAAATAGCGATCGCTCCGGGCTATCTCGTCCGCGAATGGGAGGAAGGAGGCAAGAAGTGGTATCGCTACGAAATGGATCAACCGATAGCCCACTTCGCATCATTCGTGTCCGCTAACTACGAAATTGCACGCGATCAGTGGAACGACGTCGACATCGCCATCTACCACCACGAGACGCACAAGTACAACATCGAGCGAATGCTCGAATCTGTTAAAGCGTCACTGGACTACTTCACGGAAAACTTCAGTCCCTACCAGTTCAAGGAATTACGGATTCTCGAATTCCCTCGCTATGCATCCTTCGCCCAGTCTTTCTCAGCGACGATACCCTATTCCGAAGCGATCGGTTTTATAACACGGGTACTTGATGACGACGACGATCTAGACATGCCTTTCTTTGTCACCGCACACGAAGTTGCTCACCAGTGGTGGGGACATCAGGTAATCGGAGCTCGAGCGCAGGGATCTCAACTGATGGTTGAGTCGATGGCCGAGTATGCCGCACTCACGGTAATGGAAAAGCGTTATGGGCCTTCGCACGCTCGGAAGTTCTTACAATACGAGCTCGACACCTACTTGCGCGGGAGAGGAAGTGAGCGCGTACGAGAGCAACCGCTGATACGAAGCGAAAACCAAGCCTACATTCACTATTACAAGGGCTCTCTCGCACTCTACGCTCTTCGTGATTACATCGGTGAAGAAGCGATGAATCGAGGTCTTCGAAATTACCTTGAGAATCATGCCTACGAGGAAGCACCCTATTCAACGTCTCGTGACTTCCTCGGATATCTTAAAGCTGAGACGCCTGATTCCTTGCGGTACGTATACGAGGACCTCTTCGAGACAATCACGCTCTGGGATAATCGTGTAGACGAGGTCACCGTCAGCGAAACCGAGGACGGTCGCTTTGCCGTCGACATCCACTTCACTGCTCGAAAGGTCCGGGCTGACAGCCTAGGTGTCGAAACGGAGATCCCAATGGCGGACTACGTTGACGTAGGCGTTTTCGCCGAGGAAGAAGAGGGAAATACTCTCGGGCGCCCACTGTCGGTCTACAAAATCTTGGTCACCGAAGGAGAACAATCCGCCCGGGTCCTCGTGGATGAGAGACCGGAGCGAGCAGGCATCGACCCCTACAATAAACTGATCGATCGCGTCTCGACCGATAACGTGAGGCCGGTTTCAGAAGGGTCCTAGCGTATTCAGAGAAGGGCCCTTCACCTAGTTACTTCGATGCAGATCAGTTGCCGGCTAAGAGCGGTTCTGCAACCGCTCCGCCAAAGTCTCCTTCCTTTGGTCTTCCGAACAGAACTGGAGTAACGCACCAGTGCTTCCCTCGAATCCCCCCTGCCTCTCTTTCACCAAGCACTCCGCGTCTGAGGAGTACTCAGGTCCGCACGCAGTTAATGCGAGCAATCCAAGCGACAGCAGCATTGTTTTCCGCATTTTATGGATCTCCTTGCACCGTTGTGACACGATCTTAATCGACAAGCGACCACCCAGTCTGTCAAAAGCCGAAAAGTCATGGGTCGCCTTGAGGCGAGAGCATCGCTAGGAACAGAGTTCACGCGTGCGCTTGTCAGGGCTCGCTATCGTGGCTCTCTGACCAATTCATAACACCAAAGATTTCGGACGACTGACACGCGGCACCGCGACCTCACTTGCGCCGCTCGCGCGGACCGGATCTCATTCGTTACCATCGCGACCGACCCAGATTGGATTTTCTATCCGTTAGGAGAACGCAAGTGAATCAGTTACACACCTATCTCGAAAGCGGCTCGTATGTGGGCCTCGATCGATACCTGTTCCTGCAAAGAAAAATAGATGGCGCGATTGCAGCCAAACTGGGGCTGACCGCTCTGGCGCCAATGGGTACGCTGTTCGGACTGATCATCGGATACATCGTGTTCTCCTGAATTCTCAGACTGAAACAGAAAATGGCCACCCACTGAGTGAGTGACCATTCCCGTAAATGCTTTTACTGCAACCCAGTCGGGGCGCCCAGATTCGAACTGGGGACCCCCTGCTCCCAAAGCTGATCGAAGCAGCGGAGAACTAGAGCAAGAAACCCCATAAACCATTGGCGG
>Ga0114933_10003646_pt1 | contig 14862 bp, 20 predicted proteins | sample 4SBtaG_FD_89691 | JGI IMG/M metagenome (GOLD analysis project Ga0114933, IMG submission 89691) | Deep subsurface microbial communities from Kolumbo volcano to uncover new lineages of life (NeLLi) - 4SBTROV12_W25 metaG | ecosystem: Environmental > Aquatic > Marine > Volcanic | place: Kolumbo... | reverse complement strand
TTGATAATGGAATTATTTCTTGGATATGACTGGTTCCTGAATAAGTACGCCTGAATTCTTGTTTTAGACTAACCAGATTTTTTGATATGTCTTCAATCATGTTTGATTCCGTTTTCATACTGTTCAACAAATTCCTTGGTGCTCATTATTTCCCGCAATTCCTTGTATAGGCTAGCCTCCTTCTCTATGGTTTCTTTTGTTTTTTGGCCAGATTCTTTTGCCAATAGTTTTAGATTTTTTGTGTTTTTTTGAATAGAATCAGTCAACTGTGTTAAAATTTTAGGATGGAAAGATGCGTTAAACTCTTCTGAAATGTATTTTTGAATTTTATCAATTCTTGCTAAGAATGCTTCATGCTCTGGTTTCATTTGGAAATTTTCCTTTAGTACTTTGGCAAGTGAGTCTACCTTGATTGCCTGATAGTATACATCGATTATCTCAGGTATGGTTTTGTCTGATTTTTTTTCTATTGATTCAAGAGTATCCTGCAATTTCTTTGATTCAGAATCAAAAAGTTCAGATGATTGTTCAGAATCCATAGATTATTGCTGTTTGATGTATTTTTATTTCTAGAGGTTAGTTTGGTTTGAGAATTATCTTGCCAACTAGACCTTTTCCGTTCAACATCTTGTTGTGTGCCTCTACTGCATTCTCAAACGTATAAACAGAATCAATTATTGCCTTTATTTTGCCCTGACTCATCCAGTAAAATCCCTTTTCTAATTCAGCACGCGTTCCTTGTGTGGAACCTAGTATGTTAATTCCTTTAAAGAAAATATGACGCAAATCTGCTGGTGCATCATAACCAGTGGTAGCTCCAGTGGTTACCATAGTTGCGCCATACTTCAATAGAGTAAGTTCTTTGTTAAAATGCGAGCCGCCAATGTGCTCAAAGATTACATCAATTCCTGGTCCGCCAACAATCTTTTTTGTTATTGCCCTAACTTCTTTGTGCCAGTCGTCTTTTCTGTGATCAACTGCAAAATCTGCGCCAATTTCTTTTAGTTTTTCAAGCTTGTCAGGACTTGCAGTAGCAATAACAGTACAGCCACAAAGTTTGGCAATCTGAATTCCAAATATTCCAACCCCAGAACTGCCTCCCATTACAAGGACAATTTGGCCTGGTCTAATCTTGGCTCTGCCTACCAGCATGTGCCAAGACGTCAATAGAGTCATAGAAGCAGCTGCTGCCTCCTCATAACTCACACTATCTGGAATTTTTAAAACGTTAATTTCTGGAAGATGTGCAATTTCACAATAGCCACCCCATAGCGGTCCGGTCTCAAATCCCCAAATTTTTCGTTTTCTGCAGTTGTACTCTTTGCCATCAGTACATGCAGCACATACTCTACATGACATGTTTCCATGAGAAACTATTCTGTCACCAACCTTGATGTTTTTTACATTTTCACCAATTGCAATTACCTCACCTGCAGCATCAGTTCCAGAAATGTGTGGCAATGGAACAGCAAGTGGCTTTCCTCTCATTCCCCAAATGTCATCATAGTTTAATGATGCAGCCTTTACGCGAAATACAACTTCGTTAGATTTTGGAACAGGCTCTGGAACATCACGTAATTCTAAGATTGATTCAAAATCATTATTCTCTGCATATTTTTCGTAAACTAGTGCCTTCATTGTTTTCACAAATAGTCATTTAGGGAAATTTTATTAATTTTTGGAATCTCTGCAATCTCAAAGCCCTCTTTTCTTTTGTTTAGTGGTCTTGTTGCATCAATTCCTAGTTTAGCAGTTTTAAGATTTTTCTGATCACTTGATGGATCCAAGCTAGAACCTCTGACATTTTTTATCAAAACTAAATCCTTGTCTGCCTGGAATCTTGTTGCCATGGCATACTCTACTTGCTCTGCTGAAGATGGTTCAATGTCATCATCCACAACTGTGACCATTTTGAGTGAGCGATGTGAAGCAAAGACCTCTTTGATTATTTTCTTGACGTTGGTTGTTTTTGTTTTTGAAATTTGAACTACTGCATGTAGCCAGTGTGTACCACCATTTGACATTACAACCTGCTTTGTCTGTGGGAATTTTTTCTTTAAGATTCCATTTAATTTTGATTCTATTGGCATTCCCATCAGCAAATGATGTTCTCCATATCCTGAAAGAATGTCATGGAAGATTGGATTGTTTCTGTAATACATTTTCTCTAGCTCAAAGACTGGCTGCTTTCGTGGTATGTCATATGTCTTGAGCATTTCAACCATCCATTCCTCATGTGTCTTATCCTTCAAAATTTTTCCTTCAATGACAATTTCTGTGCCTGATGGAACGTACATTTTTGAAAATGGACATTTTGTAATGGTGAGTTTTTTTGATAAGATTGAGTTTGCAATATCCAGTTCATTTTTGCCCCAGTCAGCCTGATAGGCGCCTGCAATTGAGATGCCAGGATGAACACCAACTGTAATTGCTACTTTGAGGTCCTCACCATGATCTTTTGCTGCCATGAAATTTCTATGAAGATGTCTGCCCTCAACCATTCTAATGGAGAAGTGTTTTTTGCCAATTGGCATAAGGCGATGAAATGATGAATTTTGTGATTTTAGTTCCGGGTTTTTGGAATAAATTATTGATGATGTGATAAATGGTCCAGACTCTTTGGCAAAATGTGTAACTATTGGTAGTATGGAAATATCCTTGGAAGAATTTTCAAAGAACTTTCCACTAGTTGAAATTTTTGGTTTTGATGCATTTTTTATTGCCTTAATTATTGGCTCATGAATATTTTTTTTGGCACCAACTGCTAATGAAAATCTTGATCTGGTTCCAACAAGATTACTTACCAGACGAAACTTGCTTTCCTTGATATTTTCAAAAAGTAATGCCTTTCCACCGTCAGAGTGGGCAGTTAATGCAGCAATTTCATATTTGATAGATACTTTTTTCTTGATAGTGGCTAGTTCTTTTGATTTTTTCACTTGTGTGAGAAATTCTCTAAGATCTTTGCTCATAATCTGTTATCTCCATAATCTTGCTCATTATTTGTTTTGTTGATTCACTATCAAGCTCTCTTTCAAAGGATGCTGTGGCAATGCAAACTCCTTTTGTGTTTGATGCAATTTTTTCTGCTACCAATTTCAAAAATAGAGACTCGGATTTTGCTGGAATTACAGTTGTTGTAATTGGCATTGGACCTGAATTAATTGAAACAATCATTGCACCTATTTTTTTTAAACCCTCATAGAGTGAAACAAAACTTCCGTTATCAAAGTGTAGTATCTCCACTACGAACTTTCGTTCATTTACATCAATAACTTCCTTTGAAAATCCTGCTTGTGACAACAGATAGATTTTAGCGATTATGCCTTTATTGCTATCGGTTCAGATTTGGCTAGAAATGCTTCCTTTACCAATTCTTTTGCCTTTTTGATAGTCATGCCTTCTGATTTTCTTAGTTCTGCTACGGTCTTTGTTTTTGTCCATCCTTCACTAACAGCAGCCTGTAATGTTACTTCGACAAAATCAGATGATGTTGCATCTGCTGCCACTGCTGGAACTTTGATAGTTTGTGGTTTCATGGATGCAGCTGCGTCAGCTTCTACTCGTGCTCTGAGTTTAGCCTTGTATTTCAAATTTCGTGGTTTTGTCCTTAATCGGTAGCCACAACATGGGCACCAAAGTCCTTCCCATTTTATGAAAATTTCACAGATTTGACATCTTCTTTGACCTGATGCATATCTACCAGTTCCTACTGGTTTTTGTGCTTTGTATCTTGTGCAAATTCCTTTACATGTCATTTTTCTTCAATATTATATAGAAATTATAACTATTTAAAATAGATCAAGCAAATTATTACAAAAAAATCATTATTTCTTGTAATAATTTGATTCATTTATATTTAAAAACAGATCATTTTCAAAAAAAACAAGAAATGATGTATAAATATCTATGTTTTTTCGACTTAGTGAAATTCCAATAAAATTATCCAGTTAATGACAATGGAAGAACAGAACGCCAGTAACCACTACGTTGTGTTATGAATTGAGCTGAAAGCATATCACGTTTACCTCTCTGATTATAATTTTTAATTTTTAAACTGGTGTTACGTTCATCAACAAATTCAATTTCAAAACTTGAACAAAATCTAAGATTTAGCAATTCAACAATTTTTCTTGCAATTTTCATGTCACCATTACCGATTTTTATAATCTTTTTCTGAGCTTTTAATCCAGCCAAAATAGATACTAAATCATCAATTAGATTATCAATTGACATAAAAAATGAACTAGTAATTTGAGTTCCTAGATAATATGCTGATAAACCAATTCTTTTTCCTGGATCAATTCCTAAAACTAATGTATCTTCAGTTAAACCAGAATCAAGTTTCTGAATAATTAGACCTTTTATCACAGCAGGTTTTTTGGTTGAAATTTCATCAAAAAGCACAGGAATTGATACATTTTTTGGAACCTCATTTTCTGTTGTAAAAATCAAATCACCATTATAATTTTGAATCTGACATGGAAGTATGGAATCATAATTAATGCCTAATGTTTTTAAAATTTTTGAAAATCTAAAATATGGTTTACCACATTCTGTTGCAATTCCAATTTTGGCATTTTGTAGATGAGTGATAATCTACATATGCTTGCTAGAAATTTACATGTTATGGTAAAAAATATCATTTTATTTGTCAATTTAGGCACAAAAATGATATAATTCTAGGATATTATTTCTGATTATGATGGATATTCTAAATTAAATTTATGGCTTTAAAACTGAGGAAACAACATCATCAACTGCAGAATTAAAATTTGTATCTATATTTTTTTTGATTTCAGTAAATGTTTCTTCTCCCTTTTGGTGAATTTTTTGGGATTCTGCTTCTGCATTAGATTTTGATTCTGAGATAATACTTTCAGCCTCTTTTGTGGCAATTTCTTTGGTTTTTTCCATCAAACTTTCAATTTCTTTTTGAGTTTTTGAGTTTAGTTGTTTTTTCATATCATCCAATTTTAGATTTAACGAATCAATATCAGATTCTAAGCCTGATAATGCTTTGATAATTCCATCTACACGTGTTCCAGTCTGACTCATTTACTTCAAATCACCTTTTCCAATAATTAAACCATTCAATTTGTAGTTAATAATAAAATTGCTCTGGCTAGATCGCCTTCTGCCTCTGCAAGAGCATTTTTGGCCTTTTCTTCATCTACATTTGCTTGTTGGCAAACAAGTGAAATGTCTTCATCACTGAATATCTGAACCTCCAATTCTTTTTCTTCAAAACTCTCAGCTACTACTTGAAAAATTGAATTATCTTTTGCCTTCATTTCTGTAACTGCAGGTTTTGCAATTATGATCTCTTTTTTATCAGTTTTAATTATAACTTCTTGAACATTTGGGATTTCTTCCATATCTAGACCCATTTTATCCATCATTCTTCGCATCTGGCGATTTCCGCCACGTCCACCCATCATGAAATGGATTTTCTTTGGGTGACTTTTTAAACTATCTGATCTTTACTGCAACGCCTCTATTTTGGCTCATTATCATTTTACTAGAAAGAATAGATTTGCCAACTGCAATAACTTGGGTTTTATATAAAACTGGGACGTCTGAGCCAATTTTGATATTTTTTCCACATGAAACTACATGATTGCAGAAAACAGATTTTCCTTTTGCAACAAATTCTTTTGATTCCTTATCTATTTGAAGACAGTTTTCAAGGAAACTTTTACTTTTAACGAAGAGCTTCGCACAATGCAAAGTCAATGCTAATCCACCATCAGTTCTACTAGTGAGTAAGAGTTTTTCTTTGTCGTGAACTGAACGTATTTTTCCAGTTTTCCTTGAAATTTTTAACTCAAAATCTTTTGGTAGAAGTCGAGAAACACCTGTACCAAACAATGCATCTATTGTTTGTTTTAATTTTAGATTTTGATCCATGAATTTCAGAAATATCAAGCAAATATTAGTCTAAATTATTCTAATTTTATTTCAAGTTTTGTTCTAGAATATGTTCTCTATATAGAAAATATAAAAAATACCATGTAATTTATATTTACTATATAGTAATCCAGCTTATACATGAACGAGCATAATCAGTTGAGAAAAATTCAATTCACTGGAAAATCATCTTATATCGTTTCTCTTCCAAAAGGATGGATTATAGATCAAGGATTGAAACAAGGGGACCAAGTTAATGTTTCAAGGCAAGGTAGCTCAGTTTTAGAAATAAAACCATTAAACATTTCAAATAATAAAAATCAGGAAGAAGCAATAATAACGGTTTCAAGTAATGATGATGAATCAGCAATTCTTAGAAAATTAATTGCACTTTATTTTCTTCACTATCAAACTATTCATATAAAACCAAAAACTGATAGAATTAATCCAGCTCAAAGAAGTTCAATTCGAAATGCTGTAAAAAATGTTCTGATGGGAGCTGAGATAACATCAGATTCTACAGAAGGAATAACTATTCAAATCTTAATTAATCTAGTTGGATTATCAGTTGATGGTGCATTCAAACGAATGTTACATCTTGCAAAGTCAATGCAAGAAGATGTTTTGATAGCGGTAAAAGAAGGAAATGTTGAACTTGCTGAACAAGTAATCAAAAGTGATGATGATGTAGATAGATTTGGATTTTACATAATTCGTCAGCTTACAATTGCTATTGAAAATGAGCATATGTTAGAAGAAATGGGATTTTCAAATGCTAGAGATTGTCTAGGTTACAGAGTAATAGTAAAAAATATTGAAAGACTTGCAGATCATGCAGAAAGAATTGCAAAAGATGTAATTGAATTTAAAAAACCAGTTAATGCTAAAACATATGATAAACTTGTAGAAATGAGCAATTTTACATTAGAATTAATTGATAATTCTTGTCTGGCTATGTTCAAAAAAGATACTGCAGAAGCTGAAGAAACAATAATTCGTGCAGGAAAAGTGGCAAAATACGAGAAAAAAGTTCTAGATACAATGAAGTTAAGTAAAAATCAACAAGAAGTTTACAGAGTTAGAAAAATTATTGAAAATTTGAGAAGAATTGCTGAATATGGAAGTGATATTGGTGAAATTGTTCTTAACACAAATATCGAAAAAATGATTAAAAAGAAGTAAATGAGATTTAATACTTGAACTCGTGTATTTTAATCACATATCTTGAGCCTGATTCTGTAAATGAGGCTAAAGGTCTATGCGAAAGCGCGCAATACGAAGTTGTTCATATTATAAAACAGAAATTTCTTCATCATAGAAGATTTGGAATAAGTGAAGCACAATTAGATGATTTAAAGGAGAAAATTAAACGCTCGAAACCAAAAGTGATAGTATTTGATGAAATTCTAAAACCTAGCCAAAATTATAATTTGGCTTCAGAATTAAAAATTGCAGTTTTAGATAGAGAATCGTTAATTTTGGAGATTTTTGAGAGCAGAGCACAAAGTACAGAATCTCAGTTGCAGGTTAAATTGGCTCAACTTCGTTATGAAATGTCAAGAGCAAAAGAAAAAGTAAGGTTGACAAGAATGGGTGAGCAACCCGGTTTTATGGGAATAGGAAAATTCGAAGTGGATGTTTACTATAATGATATCAAACATAGAATGAACAATGTTAGAAACAAATTAAAAAAATCTGGAAAACAACGCGAACTACATAGACAATCACGTAAAAGAATTGGATTTAAAACAATTTCGTTGGCTGGCTATACATCAGCTGGAAAAACAACTCTATTTAATGCACTAACAGGTGAACAAAGAGAAAAAAGTCCAAAGTTATTCACAACATTAACAACAACCACAAGAAAATTTAAAATTGAGAAAGATTGGCTTTTAATTTCTGATACTGTAGGTTTTATCAGCAAGCTTCCTGCATACTTAATTGAAGCATTTAGATCAACTTTAGAAGAATTAACATTTACTGATCTTGTTCTAGTAGTAATTGATTCTACAGATAATTTCAGTTTGCTTAAACTAAAATTTTCAAGCTGTATTAGAACATTAATTGAATTAGGAGTAGAAAAAGAAAAAATTATTTTTGTTTTAAATAAAGCAGAAAATTTAGATGATGACGATATATCTAAAAAGATAAAAGAATTAAAATTGGATAATGATAGAAAATGGATTGCAATATCTGCAAAAACAGGTAAGAATTTTTCTCAATTAAAAGAAATTATTAAAAAAAGTATTGATGATGATAGAATTATAAATCAAAACTCAGAGATGATGTAATGAAAATAGAAGTATTAAGAATAGGTCAAAGAATCGTAAGAGATGATCGTGTAACTACTCATGTTGCATTAGTTGCAAGAGCATTTGGTGCATCAAAAATTTACATGACTGAGATAAATCCAGAAATTAAAGACACGATAAATAAAATCAATACTACCTGGGGAGGAAAATTTGAAATTGATTTTATAACAAACTGGAAAGACGTTATAATCTCAAAAAAAAATACTTCAAAAATAATTCATCTTACCATGTATGGCCAAAATATAAACAAAATTCAAGAAAATATTCAAAAAGAAGAAGATGTTTTGATAGTAGTTGGGGCTGAAAAGGTTCCAAGATATATTTACGACAAATCAGACTACAACGTTTCTATTGGTAATCAACCACACTCAGAGATTAGTGCTCTAGCAATACTCTTAGATCGTATTCAAAACGGTATACAATTTGAAAAAAAATTTGATGATTCAAAAAGAGTGATAATTCCTAGTGAAAATGGCAAAAATGTCATACAAAATAAAAAAATGGATTAATAATGGCAAAAAATAGAGATGGGATATGGTAGATAAATACGAAGATCCTTTTGTAAAAATTTCACATATGATAGGTGGGGATGAATATCTCAAAGTATCTAGATCCTTACTTAAATCAGAAGATGCAACTGATGAAGAAATAGCAAGTTCAACTGGACTTAGGATTAACATGGTTAGAAAAGTTCTGTATGATCTATTTGGAAAGGGGTTAATTACTGGAATACGAGTCAAAGATGAAAGAAAAGGTTGGTTTGTCTATAGATGGCGTTCAAGACGTGATGAAGTAGAAAATTTTATTGAAAATCAGAAAAAGAAAATCTTAGAAAGAATACAACAAAGGCTTGACTATGAAAATTCTTCTGAATTTTATCATTGTGGAAACCATGACTGTAATAGAGTCACATTTGAAGATGCATTAGATCTATTTTTTAAATGTCCATCATGTGGTGCAGTTCTAAATCTAAAAGCAAATGATAAAGCAAAAAAATATTTCTCTAAAAAAATTGATCATCTTAAACAGGATATAAGAAATTAAGTTTTATAGAAAACAATTAATTCATTATTAATTTTTTGGATTTTTTTAAGTTTTAATTTTGTTGCAGATACTAAATTTTTGAATCCATCCCCTTCAACTAGGGTTTTTGAATTGCTTCCACCTAGTATGTATGGTGCTATAGTGATGATTAATTCATCAACAAAACCATGCTTTAAAAAACTCCAATTTATTGTTCCTCCACCTTCAACTATAATTTTCTTTATTCCTTTATTATGTAAAATTTTTAAAAGTTTTGAAATACTTACAGAGGAATTACCACATGTTATAATCTGTATAGGGAATTTTCTCAGTCTAGATAGATTTGCTGCAGATATTAAATTTGTAGTTACAATAATTGTTTGTATTTTATCACAAGTCTGTAAAATCTTTGAAGATGATTTTATTGTTCCATGTGAATCGAGGATTATACGAGTTGGATTTTTTCCAACAGTATGACGAACACTCAATGTAGGATTATCGATTTCAAGTGTATTTTTTCCAATTAAAATTGCGTCTACTTTTGCTCTTAATTTATGAACACGAACAGTGTCCTTTTTTGAAGATAGTTTTAGTTTACTCATTTTTGTTTCAATTTTACCATCTAGTGTCATGGCAGCACTTAGAATTACATATGGCCTAGATCTTTCCATGAACAATTTTACCTCCAATCATTACTGCTTTGATTGATTTTTCTGATGCTCTATGTACAATTGATGCATGTACATTATGCAATGGTTCCAAATCAATTGATTTCTTATCAATAAATATGCAATCTGCAATATATCCTTCTTTTATACAACCAATTTTTTTATTAAGAATTTTTGAACCATTTACAGTTGCCATTTTAAGAACTTCTTTTGGATCAATTCTTTTTTTGTTAATTCCCATTGTTACTTTCCATAAATAATCCATTTCTCTAAACATATCTGGAGAATTTATCATAACATTATCTGTACCAATAGCAAGATTACATTTCATCTTGAGCATTAATGCAATATCAGGTACACCTTCTGCAAGGGATGCATTAGCGCGCGGGCAAATAACTATTCCTCGTGTTTCTCGTGAAGCAATAGATAAATCATTTTTTGTTGCATGTGTCATGTGAACCAGAAATGTTGGACATGATAAAAGAGCACGTTTAGGTTCAGTTTTTTGAGTTAATTTTTTTGATACTGAACAACTATTCAAGGTTTCAGATGCATGAATACCTACAATTTTTTTGATCTTTGAATATTGAATTAAATTATTATCACTATTTTCATTTGTTCCACTAATACCAACTCCATCACAATTTTTCAATAATGATTTTAATTTTATTTTAAAAATATCTGGCATGACATTGTTTTGTTTTATTTGATTTTTGGTATGATAGTATTCTATTCTACCAAGAATAACTGCATTGATTGGAAGAGTTCTTACTGCTCTTTTTAACAGGTTTATTCCATCTAATCCACCCTCTCTGAAATCAATAAACGTAGTAATTCCTTTTTTAATCATTGATTGTGCAGATTTACGCATAAATTTGATCAATTCTTTATCTGGAGTTTCTCGTAGAATTTTTTGTTTAAGACCAATCATTGGATGAATTTTTGAATCAACATCCAAATTTAGTGATAAATCTTTGGCTACTGAATCTCCAATATGTGTATGTGCATTAATAAAACCAGGTATTAGAAGCAGACCTTTACAATCAATTGCCTTCTGATTTTTTTGTGTTATTTTTGAATTTATTTTTTTAAATTTATTATCTGATATCTTAATAGTAACAGATTCAAGTAATTTTAATTCATTACCATAAAGTATGCTAATATTTTTTAAGATCATTCTAATTCGTAAACTTCGGGTTTTTCTTTTCCTGAATCTCGAATTTCTCTAATTGTATCAAGTGATTTTGTAGCAAGTTTAGCTGCGCCCCTACCTGTCGTACTAATTCCAATACCACAATTCAAAAGTAAATTCATATCAGTTTTTATTTTATCAATGAATTCTTGTGCATTAATTTTATGATCTGAATTAGATATCACCATAAAATTATCTCCACCCATAAAAAATGCCAAAGATTTTTTTTCTAAGAAGAAATCAGACATCTTTGAATATAATTTAAACATTAATGATGATGTTTCATAAGGAGATAATGTTTTACGTTTTGATGTTAGATCATCAACATCAATGTGCATTATAGTGACATTCTGTTCTTCTTTTCCATTAAAAGAACCATAGATGTTATATTGCTTATTAAGAAATTTTTCATCTTTTTTGCCATTATATGCTAATACATTTGCATCAAATGGTGTACTTCCATAACCAACAGTCATCGAAATTTTGATTTCAAATGATGCCTGAAGTTCCTTTTGAATATCAACGTGGTCATCTAGTGACATTCCATTTGTAATTGCAAAATATTCATCTGATCTATTTTGAAATACTAGACAATTTTTTTCTGAGAAAAGCCTTTGAACTTTTTGATATAATGATGCCTGAAGTATTTGTAATTCATGTTCTCTATCACTTCCTAAAGTTAATGTCCATGGTCCATAACCAGTAATTTTCATAATTGTTAATTGAATCAATATTAGATCCTCTTTAATTCATCATGAATTCTTAGAACTGCGTTGACTGCGTTTTCTGATACTGGTCTTATTCTTGCATATGCCTGTCTTTCACTCATTCCAGGACCTGATATGCCAAGTGTTACAGGTTTTTGATATTTAATTGATAGTTTTGCAATATTTCTTGCTGTTGAATTTGCAATTACTTCATCGTGTTTTGTTTGACCTTTAATCACAGCACCTAATGTTATAATTCCATCTACATCTTTCTTTTGTAATAATTTATCAATAACTATTGGCATGTCAAAAATACCTGGAACTCTAGAAGTATATTTTACATTTAATTTTACTTCTTTTGCTTTTTTAATTGCAACATCATACATTCTTGATGTCACTTTCTCATTAAATTCTGCAACAACTATAGCAACATTCAAAATTAATGCACCTTAGCAAATTCTAATAATTCTTTTCCATCAATAAATGGAATTGCATTATCTTTAGCATATTGTTGAGCCTTTTCAACTGATAATGCAGAATAAGTTTGTCCATCCATCATTTCACAAATTGCAGTGATTGGAGATAATTTTGCAAGTTGTGTCAAATAAATTGACATTTCTGTATGACCTTTTCTAGAAGATAATAATCCTCTAGAAGCCAATAAAATAGGAACATGCCCTGGTGTCTTGAATGATGATAAGAATTTAGATTTTGGATTATCAGAATTATATAATTCTGCCATTTCTTTTATGGTTAAAGCTCTATCCCTATCAGTAATTCCAGTGTATGTTTGCTTATGATTAATGTAAATAGAAAATGTTGGATGATCCCCATATGGTGCTGTTCCCATAATCATCTTTCTAGAATCAGAATCAAAAGAACTAGAATTAGATAGTATGTCATGCATGTAGTTCAATTCCAACTTATGTGCCAACGTATCGTCAATTGCAAGACAAATTAAACCTCCTGCATGTTGTCTCATTCTAGCAATATGTTCAGGTGTAATGAATTGTGCAGCAACTACCAAATCAATTTCATTTTCTCGTCCATCAGAATCATGAATCATTACAAATTCTCCTTGCTTAATTGAAGAAATTGCAGAATCAAATGTCATATTAAAAAATCATTGTGTAGATATTATAAAGTTTACTAGAAATTTTGTTATTACCAATTTATTGGTAGATAATCATGTTCAATTAAGTATGTATTTTCCTAGAATATCAGTTTCAATATTTAATTTGTCAGTAATTTTTTTTGTTTTGAAATTTGTTATTTTAATTGTATGTGGAATTAAACATACTGATGCAAGATCTTTTTTTACATCAACTACAGTAAGACTTATTCCATCTAACGCAATAGAACCTTTTTGAACTACATACTTAGTTAATTTTTTTGGAATTTTAAACCAAATTTTAACTTCTTTTGGATTTTTTTCTATCTTAGTAATTTTTGCAACTCCATCAACATGACCCAAAACAAAATGTCCCTCTAATCTTTCACCAACCTTTAAACTTCTTTCAACGTTAATTATACCACCAACTTTTAAGTTCCCAAGATCTGTTTTTTTCATAGTTTCATCAATCATTTCAAAACCACAAATATTTTTAGATATTTTTGTTACACTAAGACAAACTCCATTAAGTGCTACACTTTGACCAATTTTTAGACCCTTTGAATTCTTACCTAGATCAACTAAAACTTTAATTGCACTCCTATTTTTTGTATTTCTTTCAATTTTCTTTATCTTTCCTGTTCCAGTTATTATTCCAGTAAACATGGCTACATGATACATGATTGGATATAAATAATATACCATCTAATTCCAAGTTATAATGACTAGTGAAAAGAAAAATAAGATAAAAAAACAAAAATTTGATAGAGATGATGTTTTAGATGGTAAAACATTGTATGACCTTTATCGACATACTACAAAATTAATAAAATAATTATTTACTAACTTCAAGTAAAGCCTTTGCTCTTTTATAATGAACTTCATCAATCATTTTTCCACTAACAACAGTAGCTCCTTTTCCTTTTTTTGTTGAACGATCATATGTTTTGACAACAAGTTTTGCCCACGCAATTTCTGTTTTATTAGGATGAAAAATTTTATGAACTGTATTAATCTGATCTGGATAAATTACACTCTTACCAACGTAGCCCAGACTTTTTCCTATTTTACAATCTTTCTTAAGACCAGAAGTGTCCTTGATATCTTGCCATATTCCATCAATTGCATAAACTCCTGCAGCCGTCGCAGCAATAGGAATCTTATATCTAGAATATTTTGCACCTAGTGGATTTGCCTTAGTATACTCAATGCCAACATCATTTAGTAAATCAAATATTCCAAATACTAATGCATCAATTCTCTTGCTTGATGAGGCAATTTCATAGCAATTTATCACACCAAGAGCAGATTCGATTGATGGAATTAAACGAATTCCTCTAATCTTTCGCTTTTTTTCTAGAGATGAAATAATTTTTTCGATTTTTTTAATCTCCTTTGCTGAATTTACCTTAGGAATGACAATTCCATCTATTCCTTTTTGCACAATCTCTTTTAGATCTGCTTCAATTTTATTAGAATCTGGTGAATTTGTTCTCGCAAAAACAGATGCAGAGTATTGATTTTTTTTCTTTAATGCATTTTTGATCATTGTTCTAGCCTTTTTCTTTTCTTTATCTGGCACAGAATCTTCAAGATCAAAACAAACAATATCAACTGAAAGTGATTTTGCCTTTTCTAAAAACCTTGGATTATTTCCTGGTACAAAAATTAGACTACGGAATAGATTTGTCATTAATGATTAAGCGCCTTCAGGCTTGATTAAGATTTTGCCAAAGAACTTTCCTTGAAGCATTTTTGTATGTGCTTCTGCTGCTTGCTCGAAAGAATGAATTGAGTCAATTGCTGCTTTGATTTTGCCTTGTCCCATCCAGTATAATCCTTGATCCATCTCTGCTTTTGTTCCTTGAGTTGAGCCTAAGACATTGATTCCTTTAAAGAATATGTGTCTTAGATCAATTTGTGCGTCATAACCAGTAGT
>Ga0114933_10003645_pt1 | contig 14862 bp, 14 predicted proteins | sample 4SBtaG_FD_89691 | JGI IMG/M metagenome (GOLD analysis project Ga0114933, IMG submission 89691) | Deep subsurface microbial communities from Kolumbo volcano to uncover new lineages of life (NeLLi) - 4SBTROV12_W25 metaG | ecosystem: Environmental > Aquatic > Marine > Volcanic | place: Kolumbo... | reverse complement strand
TGAAGTGGGAAACGCTGGTCATATCGGACATGTAAATGTTCTGCCTGATGGACCTTTGTGTGTGTGCGGCAGCATGGGTTGCCTAGAGGCGGTTGCCTCCGGTTGTGCAATAGAGAAAGAAACTGGTATGCCCGCAGAGGAAGCATCAGAAGAAATAAAAATTCGATGTGGTTATTTTGTTGGAAAGGCCGTCTCGATAGCCGTCAATTTACTTAACATTCCTACGGTGCTAATTGGGGGTTCGGTAGCTTTAGGGTTTGGAGCTACTTTTCTTGACCAGGTTCGTTTGACAGCAGCAAATTTTTGCGGTCTTGATTTTACTCAAAATCTACAAATAAATTTCGTTGCTCTTAAAAAGGAGGCCCCATTAGTAGGAGCTGCAGCGGTTTGGCTTAATGCAAAAGGTGCATAACTTATGCTGACTTGGACCTGGCTATTTAAACTTTCGATCGCTTTAATGTTTAAACCATCATTGTGGGCGTCGAGTGTCAGACAGATTTTTATACTTGCTAAAAACAGGTGGTTCTTGCGCTCTCCTTTTCTGCCTTTTCCTACTAAAGATTTTTTAGAATTTAGACTTGTGACTTATCATGGGGAGGCGGAAAAGCTCCCAGACGTAAAAGTCGTAGTTGCATGGCTTGCATGGGTAGCAGATTTAGAAAAATCAAAGATCTGACTTTATGGAAAGCTGGATTGTAAAAAAATCACAGGGGAGTGTTTCTGATAGGCACCTAACACTCCCTAGTTTTCATACAAGGCAAATAATTGTTCATGAAATTGATAAACCAACGATGGTATTTGGAACTGCACAGAGAAATGCTCACCTTGAAGAAGACATAAAATGTGATTACGTGTACAGGAAATCAGGGGGTGGAGCTGTTTTTCTGGAACCCGCACAGGTCTTGTGGGTCGATTTCGTTATTCCCCGAGGGGATATATTGTGGAGCAACGACATTAGATACTCGTCTTTATGGCTGGGAAAACTCTGGGTGAGGGCTTTGAAGGGAATCGGTCTGTCCGCCATGGTTCATGATGGTGAAATCCAGAAGAACGAACTCTCCTCTCTGGTCTGTTTTGCTGGTCTAGCAACTGGTGAAGTAACACTTTCAGGTAAAAAAGTCGTTGGTATAAGTCAGAGGCGAACGCGAGAAGGTGCTTGGTTTCAATGTGCTGCTTTATTTTCTTGGCCTGTAAAAGCAATTGTGGACCTTCTTCATCTTGAACCAAGAAAACAGATGATTGACGATTTGTTGAAGCTTGCAGTTCCGATTGAAGGAGATCCAGATGAATTGTTACAAGCCTTAATAAAAAGCCTCGATTAAGCCTCTCTGAGCCTAGGAAATCAAGAAATTTAGCTAAATCTCCTACTAATGGCGCGCCTATTGACAAAAGTGGGGTGTTATACTAGAAATGTGGAGGAAAATGGGGCGAAATGGTACTTATTGCTTTTCTCTTCTTTTCTAACAAATTTTTAATCGAGGTAGAAAAAGGAAACGAAGAATGCTTTTTGTAGGAACGCATGAACATTCACTAGATGAAAAAGGACGAGTTGTCCTCCCTGCAAAGTTCAGATCCCGATTTTCCGCAGAGGCTTTTATTTCACCTGCTGCAAATTGCATAGCAATCTACACCCCGGAAGCTTTTGCAGAGATGGTTTCGCGACTTCAAGTACAAGTTCAAGAAGGCAGCGTGGAACCCAAAGTACTTAGAAGACTTGCGGCTAGTTCTGATGAACAACGTATAGACAGCCAAGGAAGATTGAGCATCCCACAACGTTTACGCGATTTTGCTTCTCTGGAGAATGAAGCACTTCTTTGTGGGGCGATTACTCATATAGAGATCTGGAACCCTGACGACTGGGAGGGGATGGCAGAGGATCTCGACAGGTCTTTAGCAGACACTTTTTGGCAAGGAGGAGGAATATAAACAACTGATTACTTAATTGTTCAATGTTCCGATTATGGATCGTTCTCCGGATGACAGATGGAAGGCCCCTCCTCCACCTCCTCCCATCAAGATCTTAGAAAGTTTTAGGTTTAGTTATTCGGAGAACGGTCGATAGTCGGAAAATATTTAAAAGGTAATTGAGTGGAAAATAAAACAACTCCTAATTTTAAACACAAAGCAGTAATGCTCGATGAAGTGCTAAGTGTTGTTGACCGCATTCCAGCAGGGGTTTTTATTGATGCGACAGTGGGGGGAGCATCTCATTCCGAAGAGATATTAGCGAGACGACTTGATCTTGAAATTGTTGCTATAGACCGTGACCACTTAGCACTGGAAGCAGCTCGTTGCAGACTAGAAAAATTTTCAGAAAGAGTGAAGTTTTTTCATGATTCATTTTCTTCCTTGGAGAAAGTTTTAAATGAGGAAAACATTTCTTCGATTTCAGGTTTTCTTTTTGATCTCGGTGTTTCTTCACCTCAATTAGATAATGCGGAAAGGGGATTCAGTTATCGCTTCGAAGGCCCTGTTGACATGAGAATGGATGTAAGTCAAAGGAATACGGCTTCTCACTTGATAAATAGCTTGGAGCAGTCTGAGCTGCAGAGAATTATTGAAAAGAATTCAGACGAGCGGTTCGCTGCACGTATAGCCGCGTCGATTGTTAAAAATAGACCTGTAGAAAACACTTTAGAGTTTGCCGAATTGATAAAAAAAGCGATTCCGGCTGCTGCAAGAAGAAGAGGGGGGCACCCTGCTAAAAGAACTTTCCAAGCGATCCGAATGGAAGTTAACCAGGAGATTGAAGAGTTAATCAGCGGATTAAGTGTCTCGATTGAACGTTTAAAGTCAAACGGCTGTGGAATAGTCATTTCTTATCATTCAGGTGAGGATCGAAAAGTCAAGGAACTATTCAAACAGGCGGTAACTGGCGGCTGTACTTGCCCTAGAAAACTTCCGTGTGTCTGTGGTGCCGTAAGAAAAGGAGTCTTACCACATTCAGGAAAAACTCCGTCAAATGATGAGATACAGAAAAATAGACGTGCGAAAAGTGCTCGCATGCGAGTTTTGGAGGGTTTATGACTATAGCGATGGATCTTCCAGCATCCCGTAAAAAACTCGCTAAAACTGTTAATCGGGTAGAGAAAAACAGTTTCACGTTTTCTATTTTTCTTGGTGTGGTCATCTCTTTTATTCTTCTTTTTTCTGTTGCGGGTTCGCACGCTTTTTTAATTACTGTTCAACAAGAAGTTGACTCACTGCAAAGTCGAATTACTGAAGAAATGGGCAACTCTCAAGAGTTGCGAATTGAAGTTGCGGAATTAAAAAATCCAGAAAGAATTCGCGCTGCAGCAGAAGGGCGTTTAAATATGCTGCAGCCTCCTATTAGAAAACAGATACAACCAGTTTCCGGACTTCCAACACCACCGGATAACCCTTTCAGGCGTTGAAGTAAATGTTTGGAACAAGAAAAAAAGTAAAGAGAAAACCTTTATCCGCGCCTCTCAAAAGTTTTTTCAGGCGGGCCCTTTTCGTTGGGATGGTAATGGTTCTAATTTCAGGTGGCCTTGTCTGGAGATTGGTTTATTTTCAGATATTAGATTCTGAGCGTTATATCGCTCACGGAGTCAGTCAGAGAATGAAGACAGAAAAAGTATTCGCTCAGCGCGGATCGATACTGGATCGATACGGTGTTGACTTAGCAGTTTCTGTACCAAGACGTTCTTTAGTAGCGGATTCAAGACTTGTCGAAGACCCAGTACTAACTGCTAAAGCTTTGATTCAGATAATTGGTGGCGATTTAGAAGAATTAGAAGAAAAACTGAGTAGTGGTAAACAATTTGTTTATGTCGCACGACAAGTGGAAGATCGTTTTGTAGACGCGGTTTTATCATTAAAACTTTCAGGTATTTACACCCTAAAAGAGCAAAGTCGAGTCCGGCCAGACGGAGACTCTGTACTTGCGATCATCGGTAGAACTGATATAGATGGGAATGGTATAAGTGGATTAGAAAAATCTCATGACGAATATCTTTCGGGAGCGAACGGGCTCAAAATAGTTGAACGGGGTCCCAGAGGGTCAACAATTCCGGGTGGAGAGTACTCCTTGGAAGCAGCCGAGAATGGTGAGACCGTCATCTCTACTTTGGATCGCTCTCTCCAGTTTGAAGCTGAGAAAATTTTAATCTCCGGAGTCGATAAAGCAGAAGCCAAAGGGGGTCTTTTGGTAGCGATGCGGCCCTCGAACGGTGAAATATTAGCCTCGGTGGCAGTAGAGAGAAATGCAGATGGGGTAACTCGGCAGATCAGTGAGCATCGAAGTGCAACTTGGACTTTTGAACCTGGTTCGATCATAAAACCGTTGACTTTTTCCGCTGTTTTGGATGCTGGTGTTGCTTCGATGAATTCTGTTCGAAAAGTCGCAGACGAGATACACGTTCATGATTCTGATTTTTCAGACTGGTTTGACCATGACGAAAGCGACTGGTCAGTTTCTGAAATTCTTTATAGATCCTCTAATGTTGGAACTATTCTTTGGGCGCAAGAAATTGGCCCTTCTTTATTGCATAATAAGTTGCAAAAATTCGGTATTGGTAGAAGAAGTGAATTGGATTTCCCTGGGGAGGCAAACGGTATTCTCCTACCAGTCGAAAAGTGGTCTGGGACTTCTTTGCCGACCATAGCCATAGGGCAGGGAGTTTCGGTGACCCCCGTGCAAATGTTGACGGCATATGCAACTCTTGCTAATCGTGGTGTTAAGCCCGCGCCCACTCTTGTACGTGGTATGGGGGATAATGTAGACATGCTTGAAAATCCAGTAAATGCTCAACCAGAAAGAGTTATTAACTCGCAAACAGCTGAGTCTCTAGTGGAAATTATAGAAACAGTTGTCAGCTCAGGTACGGGTAGAAATGCACAAGTTCCCGGCTACAGGGTTGCCGGTAAGACTGGTACTGCATGGAAACCACAGTTAGGCGGTTATGGAGAAGAGAGAGAAGACCGCCGTTATGTAGTTAGCTTTGCTGGATTCTTTCCAGTAGAAGAACCCGAAATTGTAGCGTTAGTGGTAGTTGACGAACCCTCTGCTTCTGCTGATTCTGGTGGTAAAGCGGCAGCTCCAATTTTTGCTGATTTTGCTAAGTTCGCAGCGCGCCAGCTAAGAATTCCATCCGAAAATGAAAAAATTGATCCTTCTTCTTCAGAACGAGTACTTGCTGTTACTCCAGCGCAGGCAGAATTATTTTCCTCCATCTCCAGTGCGGTGCTTAGCGAAGAAATTGCGGGATCAATAGTCGAGTAATGTTTTTATCTGATTTAATCGCCGATCTTGAAGGAGTGCTTGATAGCGAGAAAGCTGATCCAGAAATTAAGCGTGTCATTCACGACTCACGCGAAATAGTGGAGGGAGATATTTTCTGTTGTATAAAAGGCCAGAGTGCAAATGGTCATAATTACATTAAAGAGGCGATTAATCTAGGAGCCTCGGCTGTCTTAGCGGAAGAAGGGTCAGGATTTAATGTTCCGACTTTTCTAGTTGAAGATGTTAGGAATGTTCTGCCCCGAGTTGCTTCTCGAATAGTGGGGCACCCTTCAAAGGAATTGAGTGTTGTAGGGGTAACCGGAACTAATGGAAAAACGAGTGTGGTGAACATCTTGTCAGAGATATTGCATAAGCACGGAGTTTCAACGGCAACTATTGGGACTTTGACGGGGGTTTTGACAACTCCCGAAGCTCCTGAACTCCAGAGGGAGTTTCGAAAATATTGCGATAATGGAGTTGAGGTTGTCGCTATGGAGGTGTCTTCTCATTCGTTGGTTCAGCAGCGAGTGGCGGAAACTCATTTTTCAACCGTTGCTTTTACGAATCTGAGCCACGATCATCTTGACTTTCACAAGAAAATGGATAGTTATTATCGAGCGAAAGGTCAACTTTTCAGTAAAAATTTCTCCGGAAAAGCAGTTATCGCAGTAGATCAAGAATACGGCCGTTCTTATTACAAAAAAGCTATTACAGAAGGGATGAATGTAGAGGCACTTTCTTTCCAAAATAGAAATGTCGAATTTGATAAGAAAAACTCTTCTTTTGACTGGCGAGGTGAAAGGGTAACTATTTCTCTAGGTGGCCCTTTTGCATTTGCAAATGCACTTGTTGCTGCCGAAATTGCTATTCAACTTGGTTTAGATGTTGCTGACATTGTTTCAGGGTTGGATTCGGTGAAAGCCATTCCGGGTCGCTTCGAGGCTTTTTCGATTACTGAAGAAATAGCAGCAATTATTGACTATGCACACACCCCGACCGCCCTGGCAGAACTTCTTGAGGGGTGCCAAAAAATAGTCGCTGGACGAATTATTCTTGTTTTCGGGTGTGGTGGTGACAGAGATTCTGAAAAACGTCCTCTAATGGGAGAAGTTGCGAGTGTGGGAGCTGATGTGAATATTTTGACGAGTGACAACCCTCGCAGTGAAGACGCCAGCAAAATAATCGCTGAAATTATCTCTGGTATGTCGACGAAACCTCACAGCGTTCAAGTTACTAGGAGACAGGCAATAGAAGAGGCTGTTGCCGAGGCTAAACCGGGTGATTTAGTCGTAATAGCTGGTAGGGGACATGAAGAATATCAAGAGATTCAGGGAGAGAAGATTCCTTTTTCTGATAAAGAGGTATTGCTAGACGTAATTTCTAAATCAAATTCTCTGGGTCAGCGATGATACGAATTCTAATAGCTGCTGCTATTTCAATGGTAGTTTCTTTATTTTTGAGTAGAACTTTGGTTTTTTGGTTAACACGACTGAAAATAGGGCAACCAATTCGCGAAGATGGTCCTGCAGGTCATATTACAAAAGCAGGAACACCAACAATGGGTGGTGTGGGAATCGTGGCGGGCGCCACGGCCGGTTATGTTATTAGCGATTTGTACCACGGAATCTATACTCGAACAGGAATTTTCGTAATGCTCAGCATCCTAGGCGCAGGAGCAGTGGGACTTATTGACGACTGGATAAAAGTAGTCCGTGAGAGGAATCTCGGCCTAAATAAAAAAACAAAAATGTTTGGTCTCTTGCTGGTGGCGGTAATGTTCGCAATTTTAATGACCGCCTATTCACCTGTTCATACTCAAGTATCTTTTACACGTTTCGACTACCCGGGATGGGAAATCGGGGAAATTTTGTGGAGTATTTGGGCGGTCCTTCTAATTTCTGGCTCAGCAAATGCTGTCAACTTGACTGATGGTTTGGATGGGTTAGCAGCGGGAGCTGGCGTTTTTTGTTTTGGCGCATTCGGAGTCATTTCATTTTGGCAGTTTCGGTATCCCGAATTGTACGACGTTCCACATGCTTTGGACTTGGCGGTAGTTTCGGCAGCTATGGCAGGAGCTTGCTTAGGTTTTTTATGGTGGAACTCAGCACCGGCACAGATTTTTATGGGTGATACCGGATCTTTAGCAATAGGAACGGGACTGGCGACTCTCTCTCTTGCAACGAACACACAGCTACTTTTACCTATAGTTGCTGGTCTATTTGTTGTTGAGACACTCTCTGTGATCATTCAAGTCGCAGGCTTTAGACTTTTTTCTAAACGAAGAGTTTTCAAAATGGCTCCTCTCCATCACCATTTTGAATTATCCGGTTGGCCCGAAACTACTGTGATTGTACGTTTTTGGATGATGTCCGGCCTGTGCACGGCTCTTGGTATAGGTCTTTTCTATGGCGACTCGCTTCGATCTGGTGCAGTTGGACTAATCGCCGGTGTTTATTGATGAGTGAAGATATTTTAGTGCTCGGATTGGGCGTGTCAGGTTGTGCAGCGAGTGAGGCATTAATTTCGCGTGGCTACAGAGTTTGTGCAGTAGACGACCATCCCACGGACCTCATTCACGAATGGGCCGCTAATTTACCTCTCGAGCTTTTACCGACTCCCAAGAGTGATAAGTGGGATACTTTACTTCAAGGATTTTCACAAATTGTCCTTAGCCCCGGTATTCCAGATGGGCATCCTGTTTTCGATGCTGCTTCTAGAGTCGGATCGTCAATTATCGATGAAGGTGATCTGGCTTCAAAATGGGACGATAGACCCAGATGTGCAGTTACTGGAACCAATGGTAAAACCACTGTTGTCACGCTTGTTACGGAAATGCTCAGGCGTTCAGGTTTAAATGCTTTTGCAGCTGGAAACTTGGAGACACCTGTAGTTACAGCTATAGAAAATACTTCAGCAGATTGTTTTGTGATTGAAGCTTCCTCCTTTCGGTTGGCTCATAGCTTTAGTTTTAAAGCATCACCTGCAGTTTGGTTAAATTTTGCACCTGATCACCTTGACCATCATTTGAATTTGGATTCTTATTTACACGCGAAAAAAAGAGTTTGGGAGGGGGTAGCTAAGGAGTCTGATGCACTTGCAAATTTTTCCGACTCGATTGTGAAACAGTATGCGCCAGAAGGCGCAACTGGATTCGGAGTTATAGATTCTTGTAGTTATATAGAAGGCTTTAATTTACTGCTCGAAGAAGATGCGATACTAGATATTAGAGATCTACCTCGTCATATGCCTCACGACTTAGAAAATGCTCAAGCCGCTCTTCTTCTTGCAAACAAATTTGGGGCCAGTATCGAATCCTGCATTGAAACACTTAGAGGCTTTGAAGGTTTGCAACATCGAGTTGAATTGGTTGCAAAAAAAAATGAAATCTCTTTTATAAACGATAGTAAATCAACTACTCCACACTCCACACTTTCTGCTCTGAGAGGATTGCAAGATGTTGTTTTAATAGCTGGTGGAAAAAATAAAGGGCTAGACCTAACTCTTTTGAAAGAATCTCAACCTTTTGCTGTAATAGCAATCGGTGAAGCCGCAGGAGAAATCACGGAGATCTTCAAAGATGTGTGCAGTATAGAAATAGCCACCACAATGAACGAGGCCGTTGAGATGGCTTACAGGAAAGCTCCACCTTCGGGAACTGTTCTATTGTCACCTGCGTGTGCCTCTTTTGACTGGTATGGATCTTATTCCGAGAGAGGTTTGGATTTTATTAGAGCGGTTTCTGAATTGGAAATGTTTTAGGTGATTGTGAGTACCGCTAAGACTTCGACTGGGACGGGTAAAAAGCTATTAAATATTGCCGCAAATCCGCCGGGTTTTCGTTCCTTGCGTTTTGTTTCGTTAATTGCAGCGATGATCATACTTACTCTTCTAGGGGTAGTAATGGTACTTTCTGCATCGTCAGTTAACGATCTTCGTATTTTTGGGGATACCTGGCACCACCTGAAGAGACAGATTTTATGGCTGTTCCTGGGCGTTGCTTCCATGGCAACAACAATGCGAATCGACTACCGAAATTTTAAAAAATTCTCAACCCCGTTTCTACTTCTTTCTTTGCTGCTTTGCGGCCTTGTTCTTTTTCCGGGTATTGGAATTACGGCTAATGGTTCAGCTAGATGGATAGGTGTGGGTTCTTTTACATTTCAACCTTCTGAATTTCTGAAACTATCGATGGTAATTTATTTGGCGGATTTATTTTCCGGATCAAAGAAGAAAACTAATATAACTATCACTTCGGTAAAGAAGTTTTTATTAGTTCTAGGAACGGCGTCAGCTCTCTTGATGCTGGAACCGGATTTAGGTACTACAGCTATTATCGCAGCGATTTCCTTATCGATTTTGTTTTTTTCTGGTTTCCGAATTAGAAATCTTTTTTTAATGGGATTTTCAGGAATCGCCCTACTTTTTGCTGCGAGTTACACATCTGGTTATAGACGTAAGAGGCTTTTAGGCGTTTTAGACCCTTGGCAAGATCCTACAGGTATTGGTTGGCAGGCTCTTCAGTCTGCTGTAGCGATTTCACAAGGTGGAGTTAGCGGGTTAGGACTTGGTGAAAGTCGAGCTAAGTGGGGCTTTCTGCCTTTTTCGCATACTGATTTTATTTTTGCGATTGTTGCTGAAGAGTTGGGTTTTATAGGTGCCTGTATTGTGATTCTCGCATTTTTGTCAATTGGTTTGGCGGGTTTAGTCACGGCTTTTAAGGCCCCTGATAGTTTTGGTCAACTTTTAGCGGCCGGTATAACAGCCTGGATAAGCATTCAAGCGTTTGTGAATTTAGGAGCGGTTTTAGGGATGTTGCCGATAACAGGAGTGCCACTTCCATTCGTTTCTTCGGGCGGCAGCTCTTTGGTGGTGACTATGGCGGCTTTTGGAATTTTGTTAAATGTAGCTAGGCAAAGTCGATGAGCATGTGGAGAAGTGAATGATTTCAGATTCTTGTCGAGTTTTAATTGCTGGAGGTGGTACAGCAGGTCATGTAATTCCAGCTGTAGCGATAGCAAAGGCACTTTACCGAAGAGGAGTTTTAACAGAGGAAAATGAAGTCCATTTTGTTTGCAGTAAGAGGGGGGTGGGTCGCGAAATAGTAAACGATGCTGGATTTGAAGCGACTGTGCTCCCAGGGCGAGGAATTCAAAGAAAGGTTACTTTTAGGAATGCGATTTCAACTCTTTCTTTATTCGTAGCCTTTGTTCGAGCTTCATTGATGATTTTTAGAGCGAAACCAGAAATCATTGTCGTAATGGGGGGTTATGCAAGTCTTGCTTGTGGTTTGGCAGGAAAACTTTTTAATGTCTCCATATTGGTAGCTGAACAGAATGCAGTTCCGGGAGCTACAAATAAAATCATTGCGCGTTTTGCGAAAGTATCGGCGGTTTCTTTTGATGGCGTTGATCTCCCCAACCCCGTACTGACTGGCAATCCGTTAAGGTCTGAAATTTTGAAATTTATTGAACAGGATTCTCGTAATGAAACCCGACAAGAGTTGGGAGTCGGTGATCGAAAAATGATCACTGTTTTTGGTGGTTCTTTGGGTGCGCGTCATCTAAATGAGACAGTATTTGAATTAGCCCAGAATTGGGAAGGTGAAGCTATTTCCATCTACCATGTCGTAGGTTCGCGTGATTGGCAGGAGTTTTCACGATTTGAGCAGAACCCCGTCGGGGATGTCGAATACGAGATGATTGAGTACTTAAAAGATTTGACACCGCTAATCGGGGCTGCCGACTTAGTTGTTAGCAGAGCGGGCGCTACGAGTGTTTCAGAAATTACTGCTCTGGGTGTTCCATCCATACTTGTTCCCCTTCCTGATTCTCCAGGTAATCATCAAGAAGAGAACGCACGTTTTCTTGAAAAAAAGGGTTCGGCAATAGTTCTCATTGACAGTGAACTTAATTGCGTTTCTTTATCGAATAGGATCAATCTTTTATTAGAGGAAGATTTAATTTTGAAAAAAATGGCGGAAAAGTCAAAGGAGTCTAGGTACTTAACTGCTGGAGACAAGATTTCAGATTTGATTTTTGCGATCATTAACAGAGGATCTGATGGTTAATAAAGAATTAGATCTTTCCTCAAGTAAATCGGTTCATCTTATTGGCATAGGTGGAGCTGGAATGGGAGCAATCGCTGAAGTGCTTTCAAGTATGGGTCATACAGTTAGTGGTTCTGATATTAAGGATTCTCATCGCTTGGATCGATTGAGAGCATTTGGCGTGAAAATCTTTATAGGGCATGATTCAGGGAATGTGGGTAAAGTTGACTTTGTTGCCCGATCTACGGCTATTTCGGATTCCAATATTGAATGTTTAGAAGCTGTTAAGAATGGAATCCCTCTTTTGAGTAGGGAAAAAGTTTTACGAGGTATTTCCAAACTTAAAAATTCGATAGCGGTTTCAGGAACACACGGGAAAACGACGACCTCTTCTATGCTTTCCCTTTTGCTCCGTGAAGCTGGATTAAAACCATCTTTCATTATCGGTGGGGAAGTTAATGAGATTGGAACGGGGGCAGTTTGGGATGAAGGGGAGTTTCTTGTCATTGAAGCGGATGAAAGTGACGCATCTTTTTTGGGGTTAAAACGAAACTTGTCAATAATTACGAACCTTGAAGAAGACCACCTTGAATATTTTGGAGGCTTTGAAGCTTTGTATGATGCTTTTGTCAGATTTGGAAATGAGACGGATGGAATGGTTTTGCTTGGGATTGATGATGAAAACTCTCTACGTCTATCAAATGAAATTGAAGCGACAACGGTCGGTTTGAATCCGGTTGCCGACTGGACTATAGGGATAACGAATTCGTCTTGGAGGGGATCTGAGTTTTTTTTAACAGGTGAAGAGTCTTTTCATCTTTCGATTCCAATACCAGGAGTGCATAATGTAAAGAATGCCTCAATAGCAGCGGTGGCAGGGCTTCTTTCGGGTGTGGAACCCGAAATGATAAAAAATGCTTTGGTTAGTTTTGGTGGAGTGGCGCGACGATTTGAGCATAGGGGAAGTCAGAGCGGTGTTGTTTTCGTGGATGACTATGCTCATTTGCCTTCGGAAGTGGAAAGCACGATAGAAGCTGCCATGACGGGCAACTGGAATCGGATTTTCGCTGTGTTCCAACCGCACCGTTATAGTCGAACGGAGTCTATAGGGGCTACCTTTTCGGACTCTTTTAAAAACGCCGATTGTGTTGTGATAACTGATGTTTTTGCTGGTGGAGAAAGTTTACGCTCGGGGGTTTCGGGCCGCATAGTTTTTGACGCAATAAAAGAGAAGTTCCCAGACCTGCGTATTTACTACCTTTCCGATCGTGAAGACTTAATTGTTTTCCTTTCCAGTGAGCTATCTGCGGGAGATTTGTGTCTGACAATGGGTGCTGGTGATATAACTTCAGTACCTGAAGAAGTTAAACGGAGCATGAGGCAATTTCGTGTTTAGAGAAAATTTTGATGGATTTCTCAATGAGGTTACGAAAAGGATCCCAGATGGGAGCATTTTCAGGGATGCTCCTCTTTCTAATTTTAGCACATACCGAGTGGGAGGATCTGCCGCTTTGTTGCTAAGAATTGAAGATCCATCAGTTTTTTCTATAATTTTAAAAGGGCTTAAAAAATTTCCGTTACCGATTCTATTGATTGGTAACGGCTCTAATCTTCTTATCTCCGATGATGGTTTTGAGGGAATTGTTCTAAAACTGGGAAATTCTTTTGAAGCAATTGAAATTGAAGATGGGGTAGTAAAAGCTGGCGCTGCCGCAAAGCTGCCGGTAGTGGCCCGGGAAACAGTTAAGTTTGGTCTAAGTGGCTTCGAATGGGCAGTGGGTGTTCCTGGAACTGTTGGTGGCGCCGTAAGGATGAATGCTGGAGGTCATGGGAGTGATATAGCTACTTCTTTGATCCATGCAACAATTCTGAACTTATTAAATGGTTCATTATCTAATGTTTCTGCTGCTGCCTTAGATTTTTCTTATCGTTATTCATGTATAAAAAGTACCGATTTAGTTCTTGATGCAACCTTCGAGTTCATTCAAGGCGACAAAGATGAAAGCAAACGTGTTTTAAATGAAATAGTGAGGTGGCGGCGGGACAATCAACCTGGTGGGCAGAATTCCGGATCTGTGTTTACTAATCCTGCGGGCGACTCTGCTGGGCGTTTAATAGAAGCAGCTGGTTTAAAAGGAACAAGGATCGGTTCGGCTTACATTTCTGAAAAACATGCAAATTTTATACAGGTTGATGAAGGTGGTAGTGCGGAAGATGTCAGAAAACTGATGTCTTTAGTCGCTGAAAAAGTCAAGGATTTCCACTCAATCACTCTTGCGCCTGAAACGGTTTTAGTCGGCTTTAATGGCGATCCTTCGTGAAGGTGGCGGTAAAAAGCTTTCGTAGATACTTAGTTATTTTCATAGTTTTAGTTGTTTTGCTTGGAATCTACTCGGCTACCCAATCACAGTTACTGGATGTTGATGAAATCGAAGTAGTCATCACGGGTGGAAGCGAAGTTAGTCAGGATGAAATTATAGCTTTAAGTGGAATTAGACTTTCACAAGCGATGGTCTCTGTTGATTCCAGTAAAGCGGAGTCATATATCTTTAAAAATCCATGGGTGGCAGAAGTTGAAGTAAGTAAAGAATGGCCCAATGGCGTATCAATTTGGGTGAGTTCAAGGACAGCATTTGCTTACGTTGTTACTATCGAAGGAAAATTTGCGACTATCGACATAAACGGAATCGTTCTAGAAAGCTCGCGAATCGACTCATCTGCCAATTTAGTGACACTTCTTGTTGAAAAACTTTCAGAACCGGGGACTAGAGTCGATGGGGTGGAAACGTTGCTTGAAGCAGCGAAAAGCGTAACTCCTGACTTGCGAAAGTGGGTGAAGATAATCTCTCCGACAGCCTCTGGAGTTCGCGTGGAATTAGATGATTCGGTTTTTGTGAATCTAGGAATGCATGAGGACTTTACAAATGCTATGGGTGATTTAAAAGCAGTGCTGGGACAAGTGGAATTGGCATGCATTCAAAGTATTGACGTCAGCATCCAAGATAACCCAGTGGTAAAACGTGACACGTCAAGGTGTTGAAGGAATTTGTTTAAGGGGTTGACTTTATTGCTCACTCCACGTAGTCTCATAACCACTTGGAGGAGTCAGGAGGAACCTTAAAGATAAACTTTAAGGTTGGGCTTTTCATTTGAAATGAATAAAAACGACTATCAATCGTAAGTAAATGGAGAAAATATTGTGACAACGCCGCAGAATTATCTAGCAGTAATAAAAGTGGTCGGAATAGGCGGCGGCGGCGTTAACGCTGTTAATCGCATGATAGATGTTGGTTTGAAAGGTGTTGAGTTCATAGCCATTAATACCGACGCTCAGGCATTACTAATGAGTGATGCTGATGTGAAACTTGATATTGGAAGAGAATTAACTCGCGGTTTGGGAGCTGGAAGTGATTCTTCAGTTGGCAGGCAAGCAGCTGAAGATTGCCGCAGTGATATAGAAGAATGCCTTGAAGGTGCTGACATGGTATTCATTACTGCTGGTGAGGGAGGCGGTACTGGAACTGGAGCGGCCCCAGTAGTCGCTGAAATTGCAAAGACTCTTGGAGCTTTA
>Ga0114933_10003644_pt1 | contig 14864 bp, 13 predicted proteins | sample 4SBtaG_FD_89691 | JGI IMG/M metagenome (GOLD analysis project Ga0114933, IMG submission 89691) | Deep subsurface microbial communities from Kolumbo volcano to uncover new lineages of life (NeLLi) - 4SBTROV12_W25 metaG | ecosystem: Environmental > Aquatic > Marine > Volcanic | place: Kolumbo... | reverse complement strand
CTGCGGCCTACGGTCGTTCGGAGCTGGATTGTCGCCGCCGTGCGGAGTTGCTTCGCCTGATGCGACAGTTTCCGACCCGGGCATAAAAGCACCGAGGTCAGACAATGGAAGGGTCGTCCCGAGGGCGGCCCTTCTTTTTAGTTGCAGATCTGAATTAGTGCTTCTGAACCCTATTCATGATCCACAAATGATGGCTTTGTACGTGTCTGTTATCCTGCGCTAGGGAGGTATACCAACTCTTTCCCTGAAGGGAGCCAATATCGTCCTAGGACGTAGTAGGAATTGATCTAGTATTCGCCGACTTCGCGCGGGCATTCCTGACCTGTGGCTAGGTTCTCCAGAATGGTTTACCGACGATAGTCGGGGCTCACAGCCCTATGGCTTTGGCCGACGGTGTGGCATTGGACGTGACATCATTTAAAAAAGTCGCGACGCGCTTTCAATTGGATAGCGCTGGGCGGTGCGGTCCAGCCCATATTCAAGCTCGACTGGTGTTGGCAAGAAACAGGCGCACGTGACGGAGGATCTCGCATTGCGAATTGCTCCGACTAGTATGGTTGGGCCGCCAGTAGTGGCCTCTGAAAAATGATCGAGTGCTTCGTTGCTGTGGATCGTGCTGTCGATACCTGTTTTTCGTAGATTCTGTTTAATTAGAATTTTACTGACTTTGACGGCTGCTCGTCTAAAATTGGTAACGACTTAATCGTCCGAGTATTCGATAGTGGACTATTGGGCTGCCTGAGGGTAGGCGAACCTGGCGTGAGGATGCATCGCCGCCGTGGTAAGCACGCCAAAAGGGAGAGCCACATTACATCCGCAATGGACCAAACGCCCGCTTCATATCAAATCTGTTGACTAAATCAAGAGTTTCATGCGGCCTATTTAATGCCTCAGGAACGCCGACAGTTTGCAACCTCATTAAAGGATTGGACAGTGATTGAAAGAGAACGTTTGCCTCTACTGCATAACAATATTAGGCATCGCGCGAACATTAAGGTCGCTGTTCAATTTATTCCAGATCAGGTTCCCAATCATCCGGAATGCTTGACTGTGCGCGTTGCCTGGATCGCTGAAAACGATTGGCCGGCCGGTATCTGACGTTTCACGAATGGCGATGTCGAGTGGAATTTCGCCGAGGAAATCTACGCCCAGCCTGTCGGATTCTTCGCGCGCGCCGCCATGGCTAAAAATATCCGTGCGCTCGCCGCAATGGGGACAGGCGAAGTAACTCATATTCTCGACGATACCTAAAACCGGCACTTCGACTTTGCGGAACATATTGAGGCCCTTGCGTGCGTCTAATAGGGCGATGTCTTGTGGCGTAGAGACGATAACCGCACCGGCGAGCGGCACGTCTTGCGCCATACTCAATTGCGCATCACCGGTCCCGGGCGGCATATCGACAATCATGACGTCTAATTCGCCCCAATTGACGTCTCGCATGAGTTGCTGCAGCGCGCTCATCACCATGGGCCCCCGCCAGATCATCGGGTTATCCTCCGGCACCAGGAAGCCCATCGACATGACCTTGACACCGTAATTTTGCATTGCTTCCAGCCGCTCTCCATCCGGACTTTCAGGACGGCCAGTGATGCCCATCATGCGGGGCTGTGAGGGGCCGTATATGTCGGCGTCGAGAATACCGACACTGTGGCCTGACGCGGAAAGCGCCAGTGCCAGGTTTGTTGCGACGGTCGATTTACCAACACCGCCTTTCCCGGAGGCTACAGCTACAATGTGCTTGATGCCAGGAACCGCCTGTTTGGTCCGAGCCTGTTGCGGCCCGCCCTGCTGCTGTCCAGCTTGTTGCTGCTGAGTCGCCTGCTTGTGGGCGGTCAGGACAGCGGTAACTGACAGGACACCGGGTATGCCGTCGACAGCGTCTTCCGCCTCCTGGCGCAATGGTTCGAAGGCCTGCGCCTGCCGCGGATCGATTTCGAGGGAAAATCCGACATTACGATCCTTGATGATGAGCCCGGAAACCATGCCCATCGACACGATGTCCTCATCCGTATCTGGATGGCAAACTGATTTGAGTGCGTTAAGAACCTGTTCTTCACTCACCGTGGGCATAATTTTGTCTCCATACTATTTGGACGATTGCCGTTAAGGGGGTTTGCGCCACGTTGGGTGCTGTCCTATATGTGTGCTGTCTTATATGAGATGGTGCCGCGGTAAGAAATACGTTAATTATAGCGCACCGTTTGCAAAAGCATAAACGCCGTAAATTTAGGGAAGACGAGCTGATGCCTTGGTCAAATCAATCTGGTGGTGGCGATAATGGACAGGGCCCCTGGGGCGGTGGCGGCGCCGGCGGTGGCAGCGGCGGGGGTCGGCCCCCACCTGATATCGAGGAAATGCTCAGAAAGGGCCAGGAGCGTGTCAAAAACATCCTGCCAGGCGGAGGTGCTTCGCCAAAGATCATCATCCTACTGGTTGTTCTCGCGGTTGTCGCGTGGCTCCTCTCTGGGTTCTATCGGGTGCAGCCGGGTCAGCAGGGTGTAGCGCTTGTGTTTGGCAAGGTCTGGAAGACGACAGCGCCTGGGTTGGATATTAACTTCCCGGTGCCGATAGGTGAAGTCCTCACCCCGCAGGTCGATCTATCGCGCCGCGTCGATATTGGATTTCGCGGCGCGGGCGAAGTCACGCGTGGTCGTAATACGGAACGGGATGTTTTGGAAGAAAGTCTTATGCTTACGGGCGACCAGAACATAGTCGATATGGATTTTACCGTTTTTTGGAAAATCAAGAATGCTGGTGACTACCTGTTCAATATTCGCGGACAGGAAAACACGGTTAAGATCGTGGCCGAAAGTGCGATGCGTGAGGTTGTAGGACAGACGCGTTTTGACAGGGCCGTTACGACGGGCCGTGAGGACATACAGGATAAGACGCGGCAATTAATGCAAACGATTCTTGATCAATATAAATCGGGTATCGAGATTACGAATTTGCAGCTGCAGAAGTCGGACCCGCCGAGCGAAGTCATCGATGCGTTTAACGATGTGCAAAGGGCGCGCCAAGATCGCGATCGGTTGCGTAATGAGGCTGAGGCATATGCGAACTCGGTGGTCCCGGTGGCGCGAGGTGAGGCGGAACGAGACATCAAGCAGGCGGAGGCTTATCGCGAACAGCAGATCCAGGAAGCTAAGGGTGAGGCCGACCGTTTTACTTCTGTTTACGACGCCTACAAAATAGCACCAGAAGTGACCCGGCGGCGTATGTATTTGGAAACGCTTGGCGAAGTGCTGGGTAGCGCGCGAAAAGTGATCATCGACCAGAAGGGCGGTGCATCTGGCGTCATTCCCTATTTGCCGCTGCCTGAGGTCCAAAAGCGTTTGGAGCGGGACGAAAATGAGTCCAGCAATTAGAGAATTGGAGATTAAGTTATGAGTAAAGTCCAACTCGCAATTCTCGGCGTTTTCGTTCTCATACTTGGGATTGTTGCGTCGTCTGCACTGTTTACTGTCCATCAAGTGCAGCAGGCCATTGTACTGCAGTTTGGTAAGCCGGTCCGCGTGGTCCAAGAACCTGGGCTGAGTATCAAGATCCCATTTATACAGGATGTCCAATTTTACGAGCGCCGGATTCTTGATTTGGATCCGCCCGAATTTGAAGTCCTGCTCGATGATAAAAAGCGTATTAAGGTGGACGCATTTGCCCGATATCAGATCCGGGATCCATTGAAGTTTTTGCAAGTTGTACGTGATGAGACGACCGCACGTAACCGGCTGGGGAACCTCGTTAATTCGTCACTGCGCAGGGTCATAGCAAAAACCTCGTTGACCGACCTTCTTTCGCCGAGCCGCGGCGAACTTATGCAGCAAATACAGGTGGAAGTGGCGGCCAAGGCGAAAAATCTAGGCATCGAGATTGTCGATATTCGTATCGGCCGAACTGATCTGCCGGCGGAGACCAGCAAGTCGGTTTTCGACAGGATGACCACCGAACGAGAGCGAGAAGCCCGGGAACTGCGTGCGCAAGGTGCTGAAACTGCACAGAAAATTAGGGCTGAAGCCGACCGCGATCGGACGGTTTTACTAGCAGAGGCAAAACGAGTAGCTGAGCAGTTGCGTGGTGAAGGTGAGGGCCAGCGTAACCTTATTCTTGGTAAGGCCTATGGCCAGGACCCTGATTTTTTTCAGTTCTACAAGTCGCTTTCTGAGTATCAGGAGAACCTAGTTGGCAATGACACCACCATGGTGCTATCGCCGGATAGTGATTTTTTCCGCTTCTTTGGCGATTTTCAAGGGGTGAATCAGAAATAGGACGGGTGCTTGGCTGATCTCGCCACTGCGCTCGCCCTCGTCCTAGTGATCGAGGGGATGTTATACGCGCTGTTTCCGGATGCAATGCAACGTATGATGCGTGTTGCGCTTGAAGCGCCGCCAACTGTTCTGCGGAATGGCGGTTTGGCGGCAGCGATCCTTGGTTTCCTAGTTATCTGGTTAATTCGTAGTTGAATTAAGCGCGGTGGTCACCGGGTTTGCCTTAATTGGGCCAAAAGTTTGGGTATATTATGGCATTTTAGGCATTTGCATTGATCTCCTTCCGGACTGCCCTAAATGAACAACAACAGATGGCTCGACGATGGGGCAAGGTTTTATAAGGAGGTCGGTGTGAACCGTTCAATGCATTCTATTCAGACGTGCAATTCAGCGGCTCTGCGGTGGCTGCTGTTTTTGCCCTTGGCGGCACTAATTTTATGGCAACCGCTCCGCGCTGACGCAAGGGATGCCCCAGATAGCTTTGCTGACTTGGCTGAACGCCTGCTGCCGGCGGTGGTGAACATTTCCACTATGCAAAAAGTTCAGCGTCAAGGCGGAGCCCATGAAGAGCAGCAATTTCAGTTTCCGGAGGGTTCGCCCTTTCGCGATTTTTTTGATCGTTTCAATCGCAGGCATGGTGATCAACCGGCACGGCGCGTGACCTCGCTGGGGTCAGGTTTCATCATCGATAAAACTGGTTACGTGGTCACCAACAACCACGTGATAGAGGGGGCAGATAAGGTCACCGTTATCCTGCATGAAGGCAAAAAGTTTGATGCAGAAATTGTAGGCAAGGATAAAAAGACGGACCTGGCACTGCTGAAGATCAAGGCGGGTGATACTGAATTGACCTCTGTTCAGTTTGGCGCTTCGGATAAGTCGCGGGTCGGTGACTGGGTTATCGCCATTGGCAATCCGATGGGTCTCGGCGGGACTGTGACCGCCGGAATCATATCCGCTCGTGGGCGGGATATTCGCTCTGGGCCCTATGACGACTACATTCAGACCGATGCTCCCATCAATAGGGGAAACTCTGGTGGCCCGCTGTTCGATATGAAGGGCGCAGTTATTGGTGTGAATACAGCAATCCTATCACCATCGGGCGGCAGTATTGGTATTGGTTTCTCCGTTCCCGCCAATTTGGCTAAGAATGTGATCGGCCAGTTGCGCGAGTTCGGTACTACACGCCGGGGTTGGCTAGGCGTGCAAATCCAGACTGTATCGCCGGAAATAGCTCAAAGCCTGGGCCTCGATGTGCCGAAGGGAGCGTTGGTCGCCGGTGTCTTGAAGAACAGTCCGGCAGAGGCGGCGGGCGTCAAACAAGGCGACGTTATAGTCGGGTTCGATAATCGTGATGTCCCGGAATCACGCAAACTACCCCGCATGGTGGCGGAGACGAGTGTCGGCAAGGATGTCGCCTTACGCGTGTGGCGCAACGGCAAGGAAGTGCCACTGACTGTGCGACTTGGCGAATTGGAGAAAGTCGATCAGGCGTCTTTGGCGGCGCGCGGTTCCCGCCGTGACTCCGACAAGGATGTAAGCCGTGACATCGATGCACTGGGTTTGGCCTTGTCCCCGATCACGCCGGAGCTATCTGAGAAGTACAAGATAGAAGAGGAGACGAAGGGCGTTGTAATCACTGAAGTTAAGAAGGGAAGCGAAGCCGAGGAACGTCGGCTGCGCCCTGGCGATATCATCGTCGAAGTAAGCCAGAAGCCGGTCAGCTTGCCGGCCGATGTGGTGGCCCAGGTTGAGAAGGCTACCGAGAAGGGACGTAAGGTCGTTCTTCTTCTGGTAGATAAAGACGGGGATCCGCGTTTCATTCCCTTAAGAATAAAGGAAGAGTAGACCTGGAAAAGACTGTTCTGGCGAGCGACGCGGGCCTTTTCACGCGCAGTTTAATTTTGCCCGACCGTTTCTTGAGCTCTATTCTGCAGCCCCGCTGAAAATCCTAGATAGATCGGAACCGTCAGGGTGAGCCACGCCGAGACAACGTCTATTTTCCGACTGAAGAACCAGGCACCCATCTATTTGATGGGTATGGGCCATGGGGCGACCCATTGGATCGCCGCTACATTCACCATACTTTTGCCGCTGATAACGGAAGATCTAGGGCTTAGCTATACGGAAGCTGGGCTGCTTTATTCGATCTTCTACGTTAGTTCTTTCGCGGCAAATTTAGGTAGCGGGATTGTGGTCGACGTGACTGGCCGCAAAGTGATCTTTCAGATCTTGTCCCTGGTTATCGGTGCTGGAGCCCTCGCTGTCTTCGGGGTGACAGGGCTATACCTTGTGCTTGCGGCGATGGTTGCATTGATAGGCGCAACCAATAATTTATGGCATCCACCTGCGATTGCTTTTATCTCCGAGCGATTTCCGGACCATCGAGGTTACGCCCTTTCGATCCACGCAACTGGCGCCAGTATTGGCGATATGATTGCACCTTCGCTGGTTGGGCTGTTGCTAATAACGTTTTCGTGGCAGGGCGCTGCCACCGTCAGTACTCTGCCTGTCTTTCTTGTAGCACTGATATTTGTGTTCTACTTGATGCCAATGGATCGGCCAGCGCCCGGTATTGCCCGAAAAACTATGGGTGTGCATGAATATTTTAGCGGTCTTGCCGTCCTATTGCGCAGCCGTGCTGTCTTGGGGCTATGCCTTATGGCAGCTTTCCGCTCGACAGCACAGGTGGGTCTGGTGCTATTCCTGCCGCTCTATCTCTATAATGTGTTGCAGGTCAGCCCTTGGCTGATGGGAATTGCAATCACAGGCATGCATTTGGGCGGTGTCATCGTTTCACCTATTGCAGGTACGATATCTGATCGTATAGGGCGACGACCAGTTGTCCTGTCGGGGTTGAGCGCGACGACGGTCATAATTTTGCTGTTGCCCTTCATTCCGAATGCAACTGTTTTCATCGCCGTTGTCGCAATGCTTGGCTTCGTGCTTTACGCCGTTCGGCCGGTGATCCATAGCTGGATGATGGACCTCGCCCCGTCGGGAGTGGCGGCATCTGCGACCAGTCTGCTTTTTGGAACGCAGGCGGCACTGTCCGTACTGATGCCGCTTATAGGAGGCGCAGTCGCTGATGCCTACGGTTTGAAGGAAGTGTTTTACGTGATTGCTGGCATTATGCTGGTCGCTAATCTTGCCGTCATCCTGCTACCGCGGCCTGAAGCGAAATAATGCTGGGGAATATTTCGTTGCGTCCCAAATTGGTGCGATGGTGATTGCTGGCGGCTCTGGGACCAATTGGGGTGCTGTGCTCGCTGGTTCTTATTTGGATTTTGCAAGTCGAGGCCGAACCGATTGTATCGTGGATTATAGGCTTAATCCCGTCGCTTTTGCTGTTTTACACGCTTCACAATTTGATCCCTGAGGAAAATCGTTGACTGTCAGACACTGTGGATGAATTCTGTGCCTCGGTAGCCTTGGATGTAGAGCAGTGCTGTTAGATCACCGTAATCGACACGCACCCGGGCCTGCTTGGCGACAATGGGTTTGGCGCGGAAGCCAACACCCATGCCGGCGGCCTCGAGCATCGCCAAATCGTTGGCGCCGTCACCGACGGTGATTGTTTTTGTGGGATCGATACCGTGTTCAGCGGATAGGTGGAGCAACGTCTCATGCTTAGCGTTGCGCCCTAGGACCGGTTCTCTGACTGATCCCGTGAGGGCGCCATTTTTGATCTCCAAATGGTTCGCTTGGTCGTAGTCGAATCCGAGACGTTGGCGAACCCAGCTGGTGAAGAACTCGAAGCCTCCTGAGACGAGCGCGCAGTAGGCACCGTTGCTGCGCATCGTGGCTACCAGCGTTGCAGCACCAGGCGTTATTCGGATAGTCGCGAGCGCGTCTTCCAAAGCACTTTCGCTTAGTCCTTTTAGCATATTGACGCGGGCCTTGATGGCGTCTTCAAAGTTTAGCTCGCCGGCCATAGCGCGGGCGGTGATATCGGCAATAGCTTTGCCAATACCACGCAACTCGGCTAGTTCGTCTAGCATTTCGTTCTCGATGATGGTTGATTCCATATCGGCAACCATCAGTTTTTTGCGGCGCTCCGTTGCCGGCTGTGTGACGACGTCGAGCGGCCGGCCGGAGAGGGCTTTCCGCACGCCGTCTGCTATATTCAAAGGCGCATTGAATGGCAGGTCGCAAGCGATGCCAGGTGCTAGCCAGACTGCGGTCCCTACTTCACCACCGGCTTCTTTGATCGCCATTTCAGCGGCAAGAGTATCTTCTAAGGTGAGCGCTACGGCAACTGGGTCACTAATCAACGTAAGAACATTGTTCATCATCATGCAGTCTGTATCTTTGGCACTCATGGAAGGCAAGTCGCATCAACCCGTATTAGTCGTCGCCGGGCCGACCGCAAGTGGCAAATCGGCCCTAGCGCTCTCGGTCGCAGAAGAGTTCGACGGTGTCGTAATCAATGCCGACAGTATGCAGGTCTACACAGAACTCCGCGTTCTGACAGCCCGTCCGAGCCTGGCGGATGAAGCGCGCCTGCCGCATCGACTATACGGTGTGCTGCCAGTCACCGAAATTTGCTCGGCCGCGCGGTGGCGCGAGATGGCTATAGAAGCGATCAGCGCGGCGTATGCGGCTGGTAAACTGCCGATCCTATGTGGTGGTACGGGGCTGTACCTGCGAGCCCTGATGCAGGGCCTGTCGCCGATCCCACGGATTCCGGAGGAGGTGCGGCAGGATATTCGTGACCGTCTAATGCGGGATGGGCCGGTGGCGCTGTATGAAATGTTGCAGAATATAGACCCGGAAACTGCGGCACAGCTTGAGCCGGGGGACAGACAGCGGGTCGCACGGGCGCTCGAGGTGCTTACGGCAACTGGGCGACCGCTATCACAATGGCAAGTGGAGCCGTTAGTCGGGCCACCGCCCGAACTTCGTTTTCAGACTATAGTTCTCGAGCCGCCACGCGCCGCGCTATACGCCTCGTGTGATGATCGGCTGTTAGCAATGGTACGCGCCGGTGCTTTGGAGGAAGTGGAAGTGTTACGGCAAGGGGGATTTGATCCATCATTGCCCGCGATGCGGGCGCTAGGCGTTCCGGCTTTTCTGCGCCATCAATCCGGTGAGTTGGGTTTGGAAGAAGCAATCGACGTAGCGCAACGGGTAACGCGACGCTACGCTAAAAGACAGACTACTTGGTTCAGGAATCAGATTATTTCTAATTTTCTACTAAAATCGCAATATTCGTTTAAATATAATGAAGAAATCTTTTCATTTATTCGCCAAAATTTGTTGACCCACTACGAATGAATCCCTATTGTCCGCGCTCTTTGGGCCGGTAAGGACCGGAAACCAAAGGAAAATCAAGAACGATAAGTTGGTTTCAACATGTTTCATCGCGATTGACCAACGGCGGGGAAACAGATATTGCGCTGCAAAAGTCACATCTTGAGAGTGGAATGAAATGATAGGAAGGTATGGATAGTGCCATGGTTAGCGAACGCATGACCGGTGCAGAAATCGTCATCAAGTCCTTGGTGGACCTTGGTGTCGAAGTTGTCTTTGGTTACCCTGGCGGCGCTGTACTGCCGATTTACGACGCACTCTTCAAGCAGAATCACATCCGCCATATCCTGGTGCGCCAGGAAGGCGGTGCGGTGCACGCAGCTGAAGGGTATGCGCGGTCGACCGGCAAGGTGGGTGTGGTGCTGGTGACGTCGGGACCAGGCGCGACCAATGCGGTGACTGGCCTGACCGATGCGCTGATGGATTCGGTACCTCTGGTTTGTCTCACTGGACAGGTGCCGACCCATTTGATCGGCAATGACGCGTTCCAGGAGTGTGATACGACGGGTATCACCCGGCCTTGTACAAAACACAATTACTTGGTGAAGGACGTTCAGGAATTGGGCCGCACACTGCACGAGGCATTCTACGTAGCCGGTACTGGCCGGCCGGGACCGGTCGTTGTCGACCTGCCTAAGGACGTGCAGTTCGCCGAAGGCGATTACGAGGTACCGCATTCTGCCGAGCACAAGACCTACAAGCCGAAAATAATAGGCGACCAGGGCGCAATCGAAGAGGCCGTCATGCTTTTGGCGGGTGCCAAGAAGCCAATCATTTACGCCGGTGGCGGCGTCATCAATGCTGGTGACAAGGGTAGCCAGTTGCTGACCCAGTTCATCCGGATGACCGGTTCTCCTTGTACACTGACCCTGATGGGGCTGGGTGCTTATCCCGCATCCGATGAGCAGTTTCTTGGTATGCTGGGGATGCACGGCACCTATGAAGCCAATCTAGCCATGCATCACTGCGACGTTATGCTTTGCGTTGGTGCGCGTTTCGATGACAGGGTGACCGGCCGTCTCGATGCCTTCGCACCATATGCGAAAAAAATTCATATCGACATCGATCCGTCATCGATCAACAAGAACGTTCGGATCGACGTGCCTATCATTGGCGACGTAGCCTGCGTCCTGGAAGATATGATCAAGGTTTGGAAGAGTGGTCAGCACCATATGGATGGCAAGGCACTCGATGCTTGGTGGCAGGAAATTGCGGCCTGGCGCGCTATCAAGTGCCTCAACTATGGCAAATCTGATACGTTGATTAAGCCGCAGCACGCGATCCGGCGTCTCTATGAGGCGACGAAAGATCGTGAAACGTTCATTACCACTGAGGTTGGCCAGCACCAGATGTGGGCAGCCCAACATTTTCCGTTTGAGAAACCAAACCATTGGATGACGTCGGGTGGGCTCGGCACGATGGGCTACGGTCTGCCGGCAGCGATTGGTGTCCAGTTGGCGTATCCGGATGCGTTAGTCGTCGATATCGCGGGCGAGGCTTCAACGATGATGAACATCCAGGAACTGTCAACGGCGATGCAGTACCGGGCCAAGATTAAAGTCTTCATACTTAACAACGAATATATGGGAATGGTGCGGCAGTGGCAGGAACTCCTGCATGGTGGACGCTATTCGGAGACGTATTCGGAGGCGCTGCCGGACTTTGTTAAGCTGGCCGAAGCCTTCGGTGCGGTCGGATTGCGAGCTGAAAAACCAGATCAGCTCGACGATGTGATCGCCGAAATGATTGCGACCGAGAACGCTGTGATCGCCGATATATGCGTGGATCCGGCTGAGAATTGTTTCCCGATGATCCCGTCTGGGGCTGCGCATAACGATATGTTGTTGGGACCGGAGGACGAAAAGGAGAACTCGGTTACCGAAGACGGAATGGTGCTCGTCTAGCCGGCGATTGAACTGAACTTCAACTGATATAAGTAGGTCCTGGTTTCTTTACAGGTCCCTCGAGTTTGAGTGATGCAGACACATGAAATCGAACGACATACGATGGCGGTGCTTGTGGACAACGAGCCCGGCGTTTTGGCCCGTGTGATTGGGTTGTTCTCCGGCCGCGGCTACAACATCGAGAGCCTGACCGTGTCGACGGTAAGTGAGGACAAATCCAAATCCCGGATCACCATCGTGACTTCCGGGACGCCGATGATCATTGAGCAGATCAAGGCACAGCTCAACAGGCTGGTGCCAGTTAGTGACGTCTATGACCTGACCGAGGAAGGTCCACATATCGAGCGCGAGGTTGCGCTCATCAAGCTACTAGCGAAGGGTCCGGAGCGGCGCGAGTCTCTGCGCATTGCTGATATTTTTCGGGCCCGGGTCGCTGATACCACGGTGGACTCGTTTGTCTTTATGGTCACAGGGACACAAGAAAAGATCGATGCGTTCACGGAGCTTATGCGGGCACTGGGAGCAGTGGAGATCGCCCGCAGTGGTGTGGTCGCCATTGCCCGCGGCCCTGAGGTCCTATAAAAGCGCGTCATAACGAGAGAATTTGATAACTGGAAGATAGGGGACAGAGCTTATGCGCGTTTATTACGACCGTGATGCCGACGTCAATCTGGTAAAGAGCAAAAAGATTGCCATAGTCGGCTATGGCAGCCAGGGCCATGCTCATGCGATGAATCTGCGTGATAGTGGTGTGTCGGAGGTCACTGTCGCGCTGCGCCCGGGTTCCGGTTCGGCGGCAAAGGCTGAGGGTGCTGGCTTCAAGGTTATGTCGCCGGGTGAAGCTGCTGCGTGGGCTGATGTCGTGATGGTGTTGGCGCCGGATGAGATCCAGCGTGATCTTTATAGCAACGATCTGGAGCCAAACATGAAGCCGGCAGCGGCGATAGCCTTCGCGCACGGCCTCAACATTCACTTTAACCTGATAGAGCCGCGCGACGATATCGACGTCTTCATGATCGCGCCGAAAGGCCCTGGACACACTGTCCGCTCCGAATATGAGCGTGGCGCTGGTGTTCCTTGCCTGATTGCAGTCCACCAGGATGCGTCCGGCAATGCCCATGATGTCGGCTTGTCCTATGGCAGCGCCATTGGCGGTGGCCGTGCAGGTATCATTGAGACAACTTTCAAGGAGGAATGCGAGACGGATCTATTCGGTGAGCAGGCGGTGCTCTGCGGAGGGCTGACTTCCATGATTCAGGCGGCCTATGAGACGCTTGTTGATGCGGGGTACGCGCCGGAAATGGCATATTTTGAATGCGTGCATGAGGTGAAGCTGATCGTCGACCTGATCTATGAAGGTGGCCTCGCCAATATGCGTTATTCGGTATCGAATACCGCGGAATATGGTGATTATGTAAGTGGGCCCGAAGTCATTGGCGATCCTAGCAAGGAAGCAATGAAGGGAATATTGAAGCGAATTCAGACCGGCGAATTTGTGCATATGTGGATGAATGAATGTGCGGCTGGTCAGCCCCGCCTTAAGGCGGAACGTCGTATGTCCGGCGAACATTCATTGGAAGAGGTTGGTGAGCGCCTGCGCAGTATGATGCCGTGGATTGCGGAGAATGCCTTGGTTGATAAATCCAAAAACTAATTAGATTAAGATGGCGGGCCGTCAGAGGTGACGCAGAAAACCCGTATATTGACGCCCGGGTTGCCGTAGCCGCATCCCGGGTGTTTTCGTTTTGTCAGTGTGCGGTTCAGCGGCTTGTTGACCATAAATTTCATGCAACTTCGTGATTTGAAATAAACTTTAAAGGCTTTCTAACCATATCTAGTTTTGATTTATTATGTGTGAAGCGTACAATACATTGTCGCTTAGGATGGATGAAAAAGTAGCGCCGCATACAAAAATTGGCGCTTTATGTTGCGTTAAATTGATCTCTAATGGCTATGTATACCCGCGAAGCGTCGAAGTAGGCATATAAAGACTTGGGAGTAGGTCGTTAAATATGTTTTCTGGTATTTTGGGTATGTTGTCCGCCGATATGGCTATAGATCTCGGCACCGCAAATACTCTCGTCTATGTGAAAGGCCGAGGTATAGTTCTCAACGAGCCGTCCGTTGTTGCAATTGCGGAGATTAGAGGCAAAAAACAAGTTCTCGCAGTTGGTGACGAGGCCAAGATGATGCTTGGTCGTACGCCCGGTAATATTCAGGCTATTCGCCCGCTTCGTGACGGTGTAATAGCCGATTTCGAAGTCGCCGAGGAAATGATCAAACATTTTATTCGGAAGGTGCATAACCGGCGCAGTTTTGCCAGTCCACAGGTCATCATCTGTGTCCCTTCGGGATCCACGGCTGTGGAGCGACGCGCTATTCAGGAATCTGCGGAAGCCGCTGGCGCGCGCCGTGTGTTCTTGATTGAAGAGCCGATGGCAGCGGCAATTGGGGCTGGTCTTCCGGTAACTGAGCCGACTGGCTCGATGATCGTTGATATCGGCGGCGGGACAACGGAGGTTGCCGTTCTGTCTCTTGGTGGCATCGTCTATTCTCGATCGGTGCGGGTAGGCGGCGACAAGATGGACGAAGCGATCATTGCCTATATTCGTCGCAACCATAATTTGCTTGTTGGTGAAGGCAGTGCAGAGCGCATCAAGAAAGAGATCGGCTCTGCTTGCCCGCCGGAAGACGGCGAGGGTGATGTCATGGAAATCAGGGGCCGCGACCTGATGGCTGGCGTACCTAAAGAATTGCTCATAAGCGAACGACAGATTTCCGAAAGTTTGGCGGAGCCGGTCGGTGCTATCGTCGAAGCGGTCAAGGTGGCACTCGAGCACACCGCGCCGGAGCTTGCCGCCGATATCGTAGACAAGGGAATAGTTTTGACAGGTGGCGGTGCGTTACTTGGCAATCTCGATTTTGTGCTGCGCCATTCGACCGGGCTTGCGGTTTCCATCGCCGATGATCCGCTGTCCTGTGTCGCACTCGGAACGGGGCGTTGTTTAGAGGAAATGAAGACGCTAAAAAACGTTCTTATCAGTATGTACTGAGTTGGAACCGCCCCGGCGCTGATGTTGCGAGGGATTGTGATAGGTGGTTAAACGGTCTTTATCCTTTCAGAGAGTGGCAGCGCCTTTGCGCGCGCTATCTCAGCGCTTCACATTTCTGTTCCTGCTAGTTGCTGCTGGGGGAATGTTTTTGGCCGCAAAAATCGATCCGGAACTTTTCGACCGGACCCGCATGGCGGTTACCGATGCTGTCGCTCCTTTCCTAGATGCGCTGTCGCGACCAATAGCTAGCGGCGCGGCGATAGTCGATGAAGTGAATTATCTGGTTGATCTGCGCGACAAGAACGCTGTCTTGAGGATGGAAAATG